>SAMEA104404106__coassemble_317_pt1 | contig 52975 bp, 47 predicted proteins | sample SAMEA104404106__metabat2_low_PE_047 | metagenome-assembled genome bin SAMEA104404106 (sample SAMEA104404106) | Balaenoptera acutorostrata | reverse complement strand
TTGACATCGGTGAAAAGACTGCAAAGCTCTATGCAGAAGAGATAGAGAAGGCAAAGACAGTTATCAACAACGGTCCTATGGGCGTATTTGAGATCTCCTCCTTTGCAAAGGGAACAGAAGATGTTGTAAGAGCTATGGCTGAAAGCGACGCACTTTCTGTAATAGGCGGCGGCGACTCCGCATCTGCTGCAAAGAAGCTTGGCTTCGGCGACAAGATCTCTCACATCTCCACAGGCGGCGGTGCTTCCTTAGAGCTCTTAGAGGGCAAGGAGCTTCCCGGCGTAGCAGCTCTCAACAATAAGTAAGGAGATTTATTTCACAATGGAAAAAGAAATGAGAACTCCTGTTATTGCAGGAAACTGGAAAATGAACAAGACCCCCTACGAAGCTGTTGAGTTAGTAGGGGAATTGAAGTCACTTATAAAGAGCCCCAATTGCGAGGTAGTTATCTGTCCTCCCATGCTGGACATCCCCGTTGTTGTAGGCGAATTAAACGGAACTGCCATCAAGCTCGGCGCACAGAACTGCCACTTTGAAGAAAAGGGCGCTTTCACAGGAGAAGTTTCCGTTAAGATGCTGAAAGAATCCGGATGCACCCATGTTATCATCGGTCATTCCGAGAGACGCCAGTATTTCAACGAGACAGACGAAAGCGTAAATAAGAAGCTGAAGGCAGCTTTGGAAGGCGGTCTCACACCCATCCTCTGCGTAGGCGAAACCCTCGAAGAAAGAGAAAACGACAGGACAGAGGAAGTTATCAAAAGGGAGATCGACGGAGCTTTTGAAGGAATAGAAGAAGCTTCCAGGGTGATCATAGCTTATGAGCCTATATGGGCAATAGGCACAGGCAAAACTGCAACTCCTGCCGAAGCTGACGTAGTTTGCGGATACATAAGAGAGCTTATCGCAAGAAAATATACAAAGCAGACAGCAAGAGCAACAAGAGTGCTTTACGGCGGTTCCATGAATTCTGCCAATGCAAAGGAGCTTCTTGCTCAGTACAACATCGACGGAGGTCTTATAGGCGGCGCTTCCTTAAAGCCATTGAACTTCGCCCAGATCATTGAAGAAGTAAATGCTTTTTAAATTGCAGAAAGGAAGCTTTTAGGATGAAACCACTTGCACTTATTATTATCGACGGCTTCGGCATAAATCCCAGCCCCCACGGCAACGCTGTAATGGCTGCGGATATGCCCAACTATCGCTCTTACTTAAAGAATAACCCCCACACCTCTCTGGAAGCTTCGGGTCTTGCAGTAGGACTTCCCGAAGGCCAGATGGGCAATTCAGAGGTCGGTCACACAAATATCGGTGCCGGAAGAATAGTTTATCAGGAGCTTACCAGAATTGACAAGGAGATAGATGAAGGCAAGTTCTTCGAGAATGAAGAATTCAAGAAGGCTATGGACAACTGCAACAACCTCCACATCATGGGACTTCTCTCCCCCGGCGGAGTGCACAGCCATATGCGCCACATCTTAGCTCTCCTCAAGATGGCAAAGATGAGAAATGTGAAGAAGGTATACCTCCACGCATTTACCGACGGACGTGACTGTCCCCCCATCTCCGGTGAAGGCTTCGTGCAAGAAACCTTAGCCGAAATGAAGAAGCTGGGAAACTGCGAGCTTGCCACCGTCACAGGAAGATTTTACGGAATGGACAGAGACAAGCGCTGGGGCAGAGTGAATACAGCTTATGACGCAATAGTTTACGGCAAGGGCAGCAAAACCTCTGATTTTATCAAGTCCATGGGCGAAAGCTACATCAAGGATGTCACCGATGAATTTATAGCTCCTCTGGTAAATGCTGCCTACACAGGAGTTGAAAAGGGCGACGCCTTCATCTTCGCAAACTTCCGCCCCGACAGAGCAAGGGAAATAACCCGTGCCATTACAGGAGATAACTTTGACGGCTTCCCCATCAAGGACCTGGGACTTTCCGCTTTCGTAACAATGACAAGCTACGATGCAACCTTGGAAAAGGTCCGTGTAGCTTATCCTCCCACAAAGCTCAATGACATTTTAGCCGAAGTTTTGGAGAGAAACGGAAAGACACAGCTGAGGATCGCTGAGACAGAAAAGTACGCACACGTTACCTTCTTCTTTAACGGCGGCACTGAGGAGCCTCAGGAGCATGAGAAAAGAATTTTAATTCCTTCCCCCAAGGTAGCTACCTATGATCTTCAGCCCGAAATGAGCGCACACAAGGTGACCGATGCACTTATGGACGTTCTGGAAAATGACTGTCCCGATGTTATCATCTTAAACTTTGCAAATACCGACATGGTAGGTCACACAGGCGTATTTGAAGCAGCTGTCAAGGCCTGCGAAGCTGTTGACTCCTGCTTAGGAAGAATAGTTCCCAAGATAAGAGAAATGGGCGGTATCGCACTTCTCACAGCTGACCACGGAAATGCCGATGTTATGCTGGACGAAAACGACGAGCCCATGACTGCACACTCCCTCAACCCCGTTCCTTTCATAACTGTTGGAATGGATAAGGAGCTTCGTGAGGGCGGAGTTTTAGCAGATATCGCTCCCACAATGCTGGAGATCTTAGGACTTCCCCAGCCCGAGGCTATGACAGGAAAATCACTCTTAAAGAAATAGTAAATAAAGCTTAAGCTAAAGAAAGACCGAGGAAATTGATCCCCGGTCTTTTTTGTTTTAATATTAGTTTTTCTTCTTCCCCGATGCTCTGATAATGAAGTATATTATCCACGCAAGCAGTATTCCCACGCCTGCTATCATGCTTATGCCTATTATGATAACTCCCATTATCTGGTGTCCTGCAAGCGCTCCCACAGAGCTTTTTCCGAAGATACCCATGTGAGTCAGTATACCGATGATTATAAAAAGCACCAGCAATACAGAAGGTAAATTCTTTACCACCTGTTTTTTAGCTTTCAGGCACAAAATAAGCTGTATTACAAAGTAAAGTGCGCCCCATATCATTCCCCACGCAAGGGGAGTTAATTCGCCGCTTACTATGAGCATAGGCTCCTCCTTTAAATTACATACGCTTTTCGATGACCATTACATAGGGGGAATCGGGCACATTGAGAAGTCTGTAAAGATAGGTGTCAAAATCCTTCTTGTCAACTGTCTTAAAGTATGCCTGCAATTCCTCGCCCTCAAGTTCTCCTTCGGGGTGTCCGGGATAAACTGCTATGCCTAAAACTCCGCCTTTTTTGAGAGCTTCCATAGCGCCCTTCACAGCTTCCATGGTTGTGGAGCGAAGTGTTGTTCTTGTTCTGTCGCCGCCGGGAAGGAAGCCTAAATTGAACATTCCGCCGTCGATCTCGCCTTTTACATACTTTCTGAAATTGTGGTGGCTGTCTAAAATAAGCTCTGCATTTGTGACACCGTTTTCATCTAAGAAAGCCCTTGTCTGCTCAAGAGCAGATTCTTGTATATCAAAAGCATATACCTTTCCCTCGGGTGCAAGAGAAGTTAAAAAGAGTGTATCTCTTCCCCTTCCCATAGTGAAATCACAGTAAACACCCTTGGGATTTGCCTTTTCTGCCATAATATCCTTTACGAATTTTAAAAATCCTATCATTTCATAAACCTTCTTTTTATATGTTAACTATTTAATTTTATCATAGAGCGAAAGGTTATTCAACCACAATACTTTCCTATAAAATTATTGACAAAGGTAATCAATGATAATAAAATAGTTGCATAGACAACTATTGCACACGCAACTAATTTATATATACAGGAGCTTCGATATATGAGAGACCTTATAAGAATAGCACGACTTTCAAACCAGTACAAAAATTTTATGACCAAAGACACCGACATAAAGGGCAAATACTGCAAATTCATCATGTTTCTCAATCATCACGAGGGCATGACACAAGATGAGATTGCATCTTCCATGAGCATGGACAAGAGCAACGCTGCACGCCAGCTTTCCGACATGGAAAAGGACGGCTTCATAGAAAGAAGAGTAAAACCCGAGGACAAAAGGAATCTGCTCATCTTCCCCACAAAAAAGGCAAAGGATGCCTACCCCTTTGTAAAGGAGCTTCTGATAAGCTGGGACGACTATGTTATGGAGGACCTAACCGAAGAGGAAAAGAAGGTCTATTACAGCATTATAAAGAAGATGAAGGACAGGGCAAATTCATGGCGTGAGCATGATTTTTCCGCCGTCTCCTACAAGGAGGAAACTGACATATGAAATTTCTTCTAAGCTATTTAAAGCCCCACCGATACACTATGACAGCAGGACTTGTGATAAAGTTTACAGGAACCTACATGGACCTGCTTATCCCCATGATATTAGCCCACATAATAGACGACATAGTTCCTCTCAAATCTCCCAAGGATATCGTACTTTGGGGAACCTTGATGATAGGAGCTGCGGTAATAGCGCTTTTATTCAATGTCATAGCAAACCGCATAGCTTCAAAGGTGGCTATGAAAACAGCTATGGAAATAAGGAGAGATACCTTCAGAAAGGTTATGAACCTCTCATGTTCACAGCTTGACGAAATTTCCATACCGTCGGCTATATCGAGGCTCACCTCCGACACCTACGAGCTTCACAACTTCATAGGCGTTGCACAGAGATTAGGCGTGAGAGCCCCCTTTCTCCTGATAGTAGGACTTATGATGGCATTTACTCTGGACTGGAGACTGGCTTTAGTGCTAACCTCCGTTGTGCCTCTCTTGGCAGTTATAATCTACTTTGTATTTTCCCACGGCATACCCCTTTTCAGAGAAAGCCGCAAGGCAGGCGATGAGATGGTCCGTGCCGTCAGAGAAAATATACAGGGTGCAAGAGTTATAAAGGCACTTTCCAAAAAGGACTACGAAAACAAGAAATTCACCGATGTAAACGACTTTGTCAGGGGCAAAAACTACCACGCAGAAAAGATAATGTCTGCCACCAGCCCCACAATGAACTTTTTCCTCAATATAGGCATGGCTATGGTGCTTCTGGCTGGCTCCTACCTGGTTTTTGAAGGAAAAAGCACCACCGGCTCCATCATCGCATTTTTAAGCTATTTCACCATAATTTTAAATGCGCTTTTATCCATAACAAGGGTTATCGTAAGATATTCCAGAGCTTCAGCGGCGGCAGCGAGAATAACAGAAATACTCAACAAAAAGCCCCGGATGCAAAAGCAGGAAACAGCTTCCAAGGAAGAAACTCAAAATCACATAGAATTCCGTGATGTTAGCTTTTCCTACGAAAGCTCCTCCCCCAATTTAAACCACCTTTCCTTCAATCTTAAAAAAGGCGAAACTTTGGGTGTAATAGGAGCAACAGGAAGCGGAAAGTCAACTGTTATAAATCTGCTCTTAAGGTTTTATGACCCCACCGAGGGCGAGATACTTATAAACGGCGAAAACATCCGCAGCTTTGATCCCAAGGAGCTGAGAAGAAGATTCGGAACCGTATTTCAGAATGACTTCCTATTTTCTGACACAATAAAGGAAAATATCAGCTTCGGAAGAAAAGTTTCTCAGGAAAACATAGAAAATGCCGCCTCAATGGCTCAGGCAGAGGAATTTATCGAGAAGCTACCCGACAGATTTGAGCATCAGCTCTCAATAAAGGGAAATAACCTCTCCGGCGGTCAGAAGCAGAGGGTGCTTTTATCCCGTGCCTTTGCCGCAGACCCGGAATTTCTCATACTGGACGATTCCTCCAGCGCACTGGACTATAAGACGGATGCAAAGGTCCGTGAGGAATTAAATAAAAACTTTGCCGACACAACTAAAATCATAATCGCACAGAGAATAACCTCCATTATGAATTCGGACAAGATCTTAGTTTTGGATGAAGGAAACAACGTAGGACTGGGAAGCCATCAGGAGCTTTTGAAGTCCTGCAAGGTTTACAAGGATATTTACGATGTTCAGATGGGCGAGGAAGGAAGTGAAGAGAATGCAGGCTAAGGAAGAAAATAAAACCTACCCAAAGGGCAGAAAGACCAGAGTTTTAAAGCGCCTTTTCCCCTATATAGCCCAGAAGCCCGCCATGCTTTTAGGAGCTGTTATAATGGCTGTATTAGGAAATGTGCTGATGCTTCTCTCACCTAAATTCAACGGCATCATCTTGGATACCATAAGCCTCACCATGACAGATGCGGATTTCCAAAAGATATTTTACTATGTGATGCTCATAATCATCACAACCTCAATTTCCGCTCTCATGACCTACTTTCTGGATATCACCATGGCAAAGATAGCGCAGAACGTAATTTACACACTGAGGGACGAAGCTTTCAGAAAGCTTTCAAATCTTCCTGTGGGCTACTTTGACACACACAGAACAGGAGATATAATCAGCCGTTTTTCCTACGATGTAGAAACTGTGGGCGAGACTCTCTGTCAGGATGTAGTTTACATCGCCACAGCTTCCATAGGCATAATAGGCTCCTTTATAATGATGCTCACCATCTCCCCTGTTATGATCTGCATATTCTTTATAACCATCCCCATGTCCGTGTATATAGCTTCTCGAATGAGCCGTATCGTAAGACCTCTTTACAGAAAGCGCTCTGCAAAATTAGGTCAGCTCAACGGCTACATGGAGGAATTTATCTCGGGAGTCAAGACCATCAAGGCTTATAACTGCGAAGAGCCTGTATACGACAAGTTCGACGAAAAGAATGTGGATGCAGTAGAAGCTCACTACAAGGCCGACTATATGTCCAGCACAGTGGGACCTGCCATCAACTTCGTAAACAATATTTCCATGGCTGTCATAGGAATCTTCGGGGCTATATTCTACCTCTTCGGATGGACCAGCATAGGAAGCCTTTCCTCGTTTATCCTCTATTCAAGAAAGTTTTCCGGACCTTTAAACGAGATAGCCAGCATACTCAGCGAATTGCAGTCGGCTATTTCTGCGGCGGAGAGAATCTTCTTCCTGATAGACGAGGAGGAAGAAGTTAAGGACAGGCCCAATGCAGAGGAAGTCAAAAATCCCGAGGGAGAAGTGGAATTTTCCCATGTGAAGTTCTCCTATGACAAGGAAAAAGAGATAATCCACGACCTTTCCTTCAAAGCTCCAAAGGGAAGCCTCATCGCAATAGCAGGTCCCACAGGAGCCGGAAAGACAACTATAATAAATCTTCTCATGCGCTTCTATGAAATAGACGGCGGAAAGATAACCCTTGACGGAAAGGATATCAGGGACCTTACACTGGAATCTCTGCGAAAGTCCTTCGCCATGGTATTGCAGGACACATGGCTATTTAAAGGCACCGTCTTTGAAAATATCGCCTACGGAAAAGAGGGCGCAACCTTGGAGGAAGTGAAAAAGGCCTGTCAGGATGCCAACATAGCCGCCTTTGTGGAGAGCCTGCCAAAGGGCTATGACACCATCATCGGCGAGGACGGAAGCAACCTTTCACAGGGGCAGAAACAGCTTCTGACAATAGCGAGGGCCATGCTTTTAGATGCCAATATGCTCATCTTAGACGAGGCGACATCCAATGTAGACACCCTTACAGAAGTAAAGATACAGGAAGCTATGCGAAAGCTTATGGAGAATAAGACCTGCTTCGTAATAGCCCACCGACTTTCCACTATAAGAAATGCAGACACCATCTTAGTTGTGAGAAACGGAGAGATAACCGAGCAGGGAAGCCACAGTGAGCTCTTAGCCAAAAAGGGCTTCTATGCAGCTTTATATGAATCAAGATTTGAATAGGGCATAAAATAAAGCCACGGCTTAGGTGAAGCTGTGGCTCTTATTTTTTTATCTTTTGGGAAGGTGCTTTATGTAGGTGTCCCAGCCCTCATACATGGAGACAAGGCCAACAACATCAAAGCCCTCTTCATTGGAAACATCGGCAACGGTCATAAGCTTAACTCTCGGATACATTACCGCATCTACCTGTATACTTACCGTATCATCCAAAACCTCGTAGGTTTCAAGGTCATTTACATCGGGGACAAGGAGCATAGCCCAGAAGAAAGCGGCTTCATTTTCCTTGTAGGTCTTTTCATCCCAGGAAATATCCCATCTTTCATTCATAAATTCATCGGTAACTCTAAAGCCAATCACTGCGGAGGTCTTATCCTCACTTAAAAAGTTTCCTGTGATGATGTTATCAACTGTGCGGGGTGTTTTTGAAATGCCTCTTTCCTTTAGGTAGGAATCCATAATGCCCTTATATTTTTCTGTGTTTGCGTCCTTTGCTGCGGGTGTAGGGTAGGGATTTTTAAAACTTGGAACAGCGAAGTCAAAAGCTGCTTCTCCGTCCTTGCCAAGATAGTATACACCGTCATAGGGACCTGTCATAAGATTTAATTTAGTGCTGTCTGCCTTATTTCCGTCCCTGTAAATATCCCATGTGAGGTCAAGTGACGCATTAAAGGGAAATTCATAGCCGCAGGAATCCCGTTCCCCGTTTACAAGGAACATATTGTTGCAAACAAGAAGGTCATAGTCCTTGGCATCTATAACTTCGTCGTAGCTTTTGCTTTCATCAAAGGGCTCATATCTCTTGATAACGCCCTCTTTTAAGTCCATTTCCGTTATCTCGTTTTCCTTAAGAGCAGAAACATAACCTGTGCCGTATTTGTATGCAAATGTATCGTAAATAATAGGAACTATCTCCCTGCCCTCTGCATTTACATAGCCGTACTTTCCCTCTTTCTCCTGTGCGTGCCAAAGTCCGATATTTTCGTCATACTCATATACGGAAAAATCGAGAAGCTCGCCCTTGTAATTTACAGATTTCCAGTCGACAAACTCTACACCGTCTATATTGTAATCTTTTCTGACACTGGCGAAACCGTTGTAAAAACCGTTAGCCACATTATATTCAGCCGGAATTATTATCTCTCCGACTGAATTTTTATAGCCGTAAAGACCATTTTCTTCAAAGACAAATAAATCTGTTTCGGGGATTTGAGAAACCTCGAAATCGGGAATTGCTTCTTTTATAACGCCGAATTTTGTATTTATCTCCTTTTCTTCCGAAGCTGTGGGAAAATTTTCCTCACCGCAGGCAGGAAGGAGCAAAAGTGCAAAAGAAAGAACCAAAGAAAGTAACTTTTTCATAATAAAGCCCCCTTAATGCTGTTTTTCCTATTATAAGCTTTTTAGATATTTAAGTAAACAAAAAGAGACAGGGGAAAAAACCTCTGTCTCAATTCATCTTAATTCCCGGCTTCTTCGTCCAAAGCTTCTATAAGGAAGCTGACAGGTCGGAAGCCGTCGTTGCAGGATATCATAGCGGACTTTTTATTTTTCATCCAGCCTGAGTAAATATCCTCTCCTCCGCAGGAAAGGGCAAGCACAAAGGGCGACATAGAGTCCCATGCGCTCCGGCAAAGTCCCTCTGGCTTATTCCAGCCGTCGGCAATAAAAACATCCCCAACCGTCATATCGCAGGCATTTTCCATGGGATTTTCGTACAAGGCCATCAGGTCCTCGTAAACTGTCCTTCGCATAACGGTAATTCTGCACTTTTTCATAAAAACCTCTTTTTAGTAGAACATGAAGAGCTGGCACTTAAGCATACCGTTGTAGAGCTTTCTTCTGCGGCTTGCCTCTCTTCCGAAAAGTCTCTCGAAGTTTTCGTGAGGGCTTATGATGCAGTAGCTTCTTCCCTCGCCGGGCTCAAATACCTCTCCCATTATTCTGTAAAGCTTCTCTGCGTTCTGAATGTCTAACATTCTCTCGCCGTAGGGAGGGTTGCAGACGAGAACAAAGTTTCCGTCGGGCACCTTGAAGTCCTTGATATCGGCTAAATCACAGGTGATCTTGCTGGCAACAGAGGCTTTTCTGCAGTTTTCCTGTGTGAGCTTTACGCACTCGGGGTCGATATCGCTTCCGTGGGCCATAAATTCACCGTCACGGACTATGAGTTCAAAGCCTCTTTCTCTTTCTTCTCTCCAAACCTCTTCGGGCATACTTCCCCACTTCTCGGCAGCGAATCTTCTTCTTAAGCCGGGGGGAACCTTAAGTGCCTTCATGGCTGACTCAATTAAAATTGTGCCGGAACCGCAGAAGGGGTCGTAAACCTGTGTGCCGGGCTTGATATGAGCAATATCTGCTATACCGGCAGCCAGAGTCTCCTTGATAGGTGCAAGGTTGGAATGTGCTCGGTAGCCTCTCTTGTGAAGAGGAAGTCCGGAGGTATCCAGCATTACAGAAACCATGTCCTTGTGGATAGAGAATCTGACCTGAACCAGGTCACCTGTCTCGGGCATACGGTTTAATCCGTAGTGCTCACCCAAACGCTTTGCCATGGCCTTCTTGATGATCTTCTGGCAGTCGGGTATACTCTTGAGCTTGGAGGAGATGGACCAGCCCTTTACAGGGAAGGCATCGTATTTTCCGATATAGTCCTCAAGCGGAAGTGCATAGACCCCGTCGAAAAGTTCTGTGAATGATTCTGCTCTGAACATACCCATTACAATGAGGACACGCTCCGCAGTTCTTAACATGATGTTTGCTCTTGCCACCATGTGCTGATCACCCTTAAAGGTGACTCTTCCGTCGGTGACCTGAACATCCTGTCCTCCCATTCTCTTCACTTCTCCGGAAAGAACACTTTCCAAGCCGAAAAGGCAGGGGCAGGCGATGGTATAAGAAGACATTTTTACTCCTTTCTGTTTTCCCAACAAAAGGGGAGCGATTGCCGCTCCCCTTCTTTTAATTAATATACTAATTACTTAACAGGTTCAAGCAGGCCGTAGTCACCGTTGTTGCGGCGATAAACCACATTGATATCTCCGGTCTCTACACTCTCGAACATGAAGAACTGGTGACCCAGCATATTCATCTGAAGCACAGCTTCCTCCACAGACATGGGGGAAACAGGAAACTTTTTATGTTTAACTATGTTATAGGCTTCCTCTACATTGCCCTCATCGGCAATATTAAGGTCGTCAAATGCGTTTGTCTTTATCTTACCCTTAAGCTTGGACTTGTTCTTAACGATCTGCTTAAAGAGAAGGTCAACAACGTAATCAAGGGACTCGCTTCTATCTTCGGTGGTCTTTTCTGCTCTGAAGATAAGGGACTTGGATCTGATTGTAACTTCCACAGTCTCTCTGCTGTTCTTCTCATTGGTGACAGTTACAGAAGCAGTGGCATCATCAAAAAATCTGTCGAACTTAGCGAGTTTCTTCTCGACTTTTTCCTTGAAGGAATCCTTAACTGTAGTCTTTCTGGCAGTGATAGTAATATTCATAAAGAATCCCCTTTCGCAGGCACTATATATTTTTTGCCTGATTTAATTATAGCACAGACTTTTACAAATAACAAGAAAAAATACATATTATTTTCGTATTTAGTAAATTAAATTTGTATATTCTTTGATAATCTCCGTGATTTTACCGTAAAAAGAGAAAAAAGCTTCAACATTTTACCTAAAACAAAGAAATTCCCCGAAAAAATCAGGGAATTTCCGAAAAGACTGCAATTATAAAAAAGTTTAATTTTTAATCGTCGTGATCTTCACAATGATTTCTTCTGCGGCAGTCGTCATCATCGTAGTAGCAGCCCTTTTTGCATTCATCTGTGTGATGATGTTCAAAAGCTTCCTTCTCTGACTTTAAGATCTTTCCTGTTTTGCCGTCCACTGTGATCTCATATTCTGTGCCGTCTTTTACAAAGCTGACTTCATAGATAGCTCTGCCGTTTGAAACTTCTTTCTCTGCCTCGATGTATTTTACATCAGCGCTTCTTAATCCCATAGACTTCAAAGCTCTCCTTACAGCTTCCTCTTCGGAAATTCTGTAATTTGCGCTTTCTTCTTCATCGTCGTCATCATCTTCATCGTCTTTTTCGTCGTCGAGATCATCGTCGTCGTCCTCGATGTCATCGTCCTTATCGTCCAGATCATCTTCATCGAGGTCATCTTCTACTTCGGCAGGGGACTTTTCCACATTGATCATCTTGCCTGTTTCTGCATCCAAAAGCAACTCGTAGTGTGTGCCGTCATAGGAAATTTCAGCTTCTAAAACAAGCTTTCCGTCTTCTCTTGCAAGCTCTAAATCAACCCTGCCTGCATAGGAAAGGGGGAGGTCAAGCTCATCTAAAACAATCTTTACAGCTTCGGAAGCTTCTAACTTTCCAAACTGGGGCTTTCCGTTTTCGATAAAGGAGGGCTTAACTTCCTTTACTTCTCTCTCAATTATTCTGCCGGTATAAGCATCCAGCTTTACTGTGTACTGATAGTTGCCCTTCATAAGCTTTGCCTTGTAGATAAGTCTGCCTTCGTCCTCTTCTTCTCTTATATAGAGCTTGTCGGCATCGCTTTCTGAAAGCTTAAGTTCCTCTTCGATAATATCTCTTATCTCGGACTTTGTGAGCTTTTCGCCCTTCTGGACCTCGTTATCGTAGGATATATCGGAAGTTTCTCTGCCTGTTATTCTTCCGTCGAGGGCATTGACATCAATTTCGTACTTGGTTGTACCGTAGATAACTTCTACTTCGTATACAAGCTCATTATTTTCAGAATCAAGCTTAACTGTTACAGACTTTGCGTCCCTGAGGGAAATTCCCAGTTCACTGAGTGCTGTCTCTCTTGCCTTATCCTCGCCTATATACTTCTTGCTGCTGGGCTCGCCCTTGGAAACTATGTCCTCTAAATCCATATCGCCGTCGCTGATGATAAGATTAAGTTCATTGATGGTAAGTCCTGCAAGCTTATCGTAGGTGAGGCTGGGATTTTCTTCAGCTATATTGTAAATAAGCTCTGCCTTGCCCTTTGAGATGCCGTACTTTTCGCAAAGCTCCCTGACTGCTTCGTCCTCGTCCTTGACATTCTGGCTGATAACTGCCGCATCAAGCTTTGCCCCTGTGAGTATCTCATTTATCTCTTCTGCTATCTTATCCTGAAGCTCGGCATTTCTCTTTTCGTTGTTGTCGTCAACAGAAACCAATATGGAGTTGCTGATATCGGAGAGATATCCGTTTTTCAGCATAGAGCCGATGATGGCATTCACTCCAACCTCAAGGTCTGTATTCTTAAGGTCCATACCGTACATTATCTTGGCGGCATCTCCGTTGAGAGCCTTTGCCTCGGTTATTCTGTCCATGCTGTTTACAGTGAGCTCAACACTGGGGTTGACATCTAAAAATACTGTGGAGCCGGCCTGTCCCAGTCCCATAAAGTTAACAGCGCCTATCATTATCAGAACAGCCGCCGCAACAGATGCCATCAGCTTAAAGCCTCCGTTATTCTTCTTTTCTTCCATTCTTATAACATTCCCTTCATCGCATTTGGAAAGGACCCTGTCCAATACTTCCGGTACTGAATTGTCCACGGCTTTTGCTATTTTCTTTTCAATATCATTTCCTGTCATATTCATCAGATCCCTTCATTGTTATTTTGCAGTTTTTTTATGGCCCTCGTGTACTTGGAAAGGCAGGTGGAAAGCTTCATATTGAGAAGTCTCGCTATCTCACGATGCTTGAGACCGGCAGAGGCATGAAGAATAACTATCTGTCTTTCTTCGTCATTTAAGCCCGAGAGCATCTGGGTGAGATAATATTTATCCTCCTCATCCAGAGTGTCATTTGTAAAGGCGATATTTTCCCACTCATCATCGTCTTTGTAGCTGAGGCGCTTTTTCTCCCTCAGCTTATCAAGAGAAAGATTTTTGGTGATCGTAAGTATCCACGGCATGGGATTTCCGTTTTCCTTATAATTTGCCGCCGAATGATATATTTTCAGCAGCACATCCTGAAGAATATCCTCCGCATCCTCCTTATTTTTAAGTAAGGAAAGTGCAAAGCCGTAAATACTTCCTTTACAAAGCTCATAAAAATCCGAGAGGCTTTCCCTGCTGCCTGCTTTCATTCCTGCTATGGCATTCTCGATACTCTGGTTCTTTGAAACATAACTTCCCAATAAACTTGTCAGGTGTAAAGCAAACATCATTTTCCTCCCTTCATTAAGTACACGAAGCTGAATGCGATTTTATTGCACACAAAATAAAAAAATTCACATAAAACTTAAAAGTCTTGATAAAAAACAAGGAAGCGCATTTTTTAGCGCTCCCTGAAAAGCATATTTACTTATTTTCGTCGCAGACTAAAACTCCTGCCTTGGAGTAGCTGTCCTTTGGCATATCATCAAAAAAGATGGTGACTGCCGCCTCGGGGACCTTGCAGTTTCTTACGATGGATTCTGTGATTTCCTTTGCCATCGCTCTTTTCTGCTCAACTGTTCTTCCTTCTACAAGCTGAATGGTAACTCTCGGCATTATATTTTCCTCCTATTTAATCTTTCTTCTTAAGATGGAGCCTCTGGGTGCATTTCCTGAAAAAGGCATAGAAGCTTCCATATGGGGACAGTTTGCAAAGGGTATGGGATTGCCGTCGCCGTCTCTTAAGTCTGTTACAACTATCTGCTGGGGCTTTTCCTTGGGGGACATAAGCTCCAGTACATCGCCCTCGCAGAACTTGTTCTTCTCAATAAGGTGAAGTCTGCCGTCCTTAACTCCCTCTACAAGTCCGGAAACCTCCCACTCCTGAATGTATCCGCCGTCACAGTAGGACTGCATTATCCTCTCTCTTCCGAAGTAGAAGCCCTTATTGTATTCTCTGTGGGATATCTTATTTAATTCTTCCCTTGCCCATGTGGGGAATTCTCTTCCCTCGATAAGCGCATCCATAGCGGCACGGTAAGCATTTGTAACCACCGCTGTGTAGTAAGAGGACTTGGCTCTTCCCTCTATCTTAAAGGAAATTACGCCTGCGTCTCTTATCTCCTTGAGGTTTTCTATCATGCACATATCACGGGCGGACATGATGGAGGTTCCGTGCTCATCTTCAAATACGGGGATATAGATGCCGGGGCGCTTTTCCTCCATGAGGTAGTAATTCCATCTGCAGGGCTGTGTGCAGGCTCCTCTGTTTGCATCTCTTCCGGTGAGGTAGTCGGAAATAAGGCATCTGCCGGAAACGGACATACACATAGCGCCGTGTACGAAGGTCTCAAGCTCTAAATCATCGGGGATATTGTCTCTGATATCCTTTATCTCGTCTAAGTGAAGCTCACGGGCAAGGACAACTCTCTTACATCCCATTTTATAGAGGGTATTTGCTGTAAGATGGTTTACGATGCCTGTCTGAGTGGAGGCGTGTATCTCCACATCGGGACAGAGGTTCTTTGCCATTTCGATGATGCCCACATCGGCTATAATGAAGGCGTCAACTCCTGCTTTTTCCGCTGTCTTTAAAAATTCAGGAAGCCCCATGGCCTCTCTGGGTCTGGGAAGTGTATTTACTGTGAGGTAAACCTTCACATTGTTTGCATGAGCTAATTTGCAGGCCTCTTCCAGCTCTTCAAAGGTGAAGTTGGAGGAAGCTGTTCTCATTCCGAACTCCTTGGAAGCTAAGTAAACTGCATCGGCTCCGTATCTTATAGCCATGCTCAAGCGCTCTTTGTCCCCTGCAGGACACAATAATTCTAATGCCATTGTAATCTCCTAATTTGCTTTCTTGACACTTGAAGCTATCCTTACATTTCTGAGGTGCTCATCATATGTCACGCTGTAATAATATTTTCCGTTTGCGTCTGTTACAAAGTAATAATAGTTTGTCTCCTCGGGATTTGCAGCCGCCTTTATAGCTTCTATTCCGGGGGAGCAGATGGGTCCCACAGGAAGTCCTCTGCACACATAGGTGTTGTAGGCATCGTACATTGCCTGATTCTGCTTTGTGTGGAAGGGCTTGATATCATCCTCTACATAGTCCTTGGTAACGTCAGACTGGAGGCTGGGAAGTCCTGCATCGGGGTTCTTAAGTCTGTTATTGAATACTGAGGAAACTGTATACATCTCATCCTTTAAGGAAGCTTCCTTCTGGATAACAGATGCAAGTGTAACAGCTTCGTCCAGTGTCATTCCTGCATTTCTTATGTCCTCGTAGACTGTTGAGAACACCTTGTCGTTGAAGTTTCTCACAAACTTCTTCAATACAGAGTAGGGGTTCTCATCTAAGAAGAACTGGTAGGTATCGGGGAAAAGATAGCCCTCAAGCTTTCTGAAGCGAAGCTCATTTTCAGGTATCATATTTTCAAATTCGTAGTCGAAGCTTGCAGTATCCACTAAATCCAGAAATTCGTCCCTGTCGCATACTCCCTTTTCGCCGAGAAGATTTGCGATATCAAGTGCGGACATTCCCTCATAGAAGGTGAGTGTAACAACTTCCTTCTCGTTGTTGCCCTTCTGCATGGCGGCGATGATGGTATCGTATCCCATGTTGGAATTTAAAACGTAGTCGCCTGCCTGAATAATGCCGCTTCTGTTTCTGAATTTAGAATAAAGCACAAAGGTAGAGGACTGCTCGATAACACCCTCATCCTCAAGAAGCTGTGCGATCTCTGCTATGCTCATGCCCTTTTCAACTGTGACTTCCTTTAAAGAATCCTCTTTGCCGAAGCCCAGAATATCATTTACGGCATTGATAGCAAAAACAGCTATACCGAAAGCGCATACTGTGAAGATGATGACCCACATGAATACGAAGGTCCACTTGCTCTTCTTTTTGCGTCTTCTCGCTCCCTTTTGATTTTCCATAATTTTTCTTCCTTTCAGGGTAACCTCTTTTAAGTTTTTTTCATAGTATATATCAAATAAACTTAAGAGGTGAATTTAATGTACTGTAACAACAACTGTATCTGGGTAGTTCTCATCATCGTGGTCCTTTGCTGCTGCTGCGGAGGAAACAATTCCTACGGAAGCTTCCCCTCTCCCTGCAACTGTAACTGCATGAACGGCTGTGCAGGCGGTCCTTACGGCAGCAACTGCAACTGTAACTGCAACTGCGGAGGAAACCACTGCGGAAACAATAATTCCTGCTGTTAGAGAAACTACTTAAAAGAGAGGTCCCGCCTTTAAAAAAGCGGGGCTTTTACTTTTTTTAGTCCATGGGAAGGCTGATGTGACAGATGCTGTCCATATTGAATTCTTCCTTGAACCTGTCGGAAACAGGGTAAACCATTCCGAAGGGGTGGGACTTATCTGTGGGAACATCCCTTACGATGACCTTTTTCTTTCCGTAGTGATTTCCTACGGCATTGATAAGGCGGGTCTTATTTTTATCGCAGGCGATCTCCTTGATAAGAACGTGGTTTTCGCCAACTGAGCATACAGCGTAGTTTCTTCCTAATGAGGGGAAGGAAATTATCTCGCCGCTTCCGCCGTAATTATTATCCTTCTGGCAGAAGGAAAGTGCATCTTCGTCCCAGCTTAAGAAGCCGTCGGAGGAGGACATATATTCCTCTCTCAAAATTCTCTGTGAAGAAAGGCTAACAGTTTTAGCAGGAAGCTTTCTGCTATTTAAAACGTGGTAGGTATCGAGGTCAATATAAAATGCCTTTTTGTAGTCAAGAGCTGCGTAAAAGTCGAAAAGACTTCCCTCGGCAGGGACTAAAGAAGCGCAGTCGATGCCCTTTTCCCTGAGATACTCATGGGCAAATCTCATTGTCTCGCTGCAATAGCCCTTTCCTCTCTTATCGGGGAAGGTTGCAACTGCAAAAATGTAGCTCATGGAGTATTCCTTATCTTTCATTTTCAGTGTGCAGGGTAAAAGGTAGAGCATAGAAAGAAGCTCGCCCTTATCGAACATACCGATGCCCTCGCAGGTCTTGTAGCGGTACTTGAAGAAAAGCTCTGTAAAGGTTCCGTTTGAATCAAATACAGCTCTCCACATTTTCTTGAGCTGTGGGATATCTTCGTCTCTTGTAAGTCTGATTTCCATTTTTTATACCTCTGTCGCTTCAAATCTCTTGTAGAAGAACTCGGGGCGGTAGGAAAGCTTGGAAATTCTCAAGCCCTCAATGCCCATATCGTCCTCACGGTTTACATATTTATAGCCCTTTTTGGAAGCTGCAAGGGAAAATTCCTTTGCTATCATGGTGTAGACACCTTCGTATTCCAAAAAGCCCTTTTCACAGTGGACAACCAGTGTATCGTCGGAGGAATTGCTTCCGAAGGCAAATGCGGCGATATCGTCACCGACGTAGATTATTCCGCCTGTGATATTGAGGTCGAAGTAGTAGTCAAAGCCGTTCATAACAGCCTGCTTTTCTATAACTATGGAGCTTTCCTTTGTCTCCATGGCCCTCTCATACCATCTTTCGGCGGCCTTTCTCACATCGGCTATATTGTCCCTTGTGATATCCTCGTATCTCCAGTTGGGGTAGGTTTTCATAAACTTGTTCATGTGGTTTCTCTTGACGTGGTATCTCTTGCCCACTAAATTTCCAAGGTCCCTGGCCACATATATATAGTCGAAATCGTTTCGTCTTTCCTTTATCTCGAATTTTCCGGGGAAGGCTTTTTCTATGAGCTCTGCGTCAAATTCATCCACATTCACAAGCTTTAATTTATCATCGTATTTGTGGCTCTCCTCCATGAGAAGCTCCACCACCTCGGGCAGATTGCCGTTTCCTATGGGGCAGGAATAAACGGAGCTTTTTGAAAAATGCTTGAATACGATGCAGTCCTTGTATCTTGCTATCTTTATATTCTGGGGCTTTGACCAGTTAAAAAGGTTTGCAAAGGTGTATTCGTTGCCTCTGCGGTTGCACTTTTTAAAGATGGTCTCCACCCACTCTTTGTCCTCAGGTGTAACTATCTTATATTCGAACATATGTCCTCCAGAATTTTTGCTTCATCAACTGCGGAAAACACCCTTTCGCTTATATTTTCAAGTGAAAGAGGCTCATTTCCGTCATCACATCTTATTATATTCCAGCCAAGGTGTTCTGCTCCCTTCAAAGCTCCCTTTCGGCAGGTAATAAGATAATTTTTATTTTTCTCGTGTATGTCCTTCTTAGCCTTGTCCCCTTCGTAGCGCTTCATAAGAAGCTTCTGGGAGATCTCGGGGTCCATATCCAGATATATTACCATATCGGGAGAAGGCAGACCAAGAAGTCCGAATTCGTAATCATAGAGCCATTTCATATAAGCTTCCTGCTCATTTTCGGGGAGCTTCGGCATCTGATGGCAGATATTCGATGTAGCGTATCTGTCACACAAAACAACATAGTCATCATTATAGTATTTTTCCCACTTTGTCTTAAAGCTTATATAGCGGTCAACGGCATAAAATGATGATGCGGCATAAACATTCACATCCTCAAGACTTCCGACCTCGCCGTTTAAATACATCTTTACAGCGGCAGAGGAATTGCTGTCATAGTCGGGGAAGCTGACCTTAACTGTCTTTACTCCCATTTTCTCCAGCTTTTCCTTAAGTATCTCCGTCTGTGTAGCCTTTCCGCTTCCGTCAAGACCGTCTATAACTATAAGCTTACCCATTTATATTTTCACCCTTTTAAAGACTTTTGAAAAATTCTCTCATTTCCTTTGCTTTGCCGCAGGTCATCCTGCCCTCGGTACATGCGCCCCTTACGCAGGAAGGTCCTGCATCTGCAAATATCATGGGAGCTACCTTTTTAACTTCACGGAGCATCATTGTGGCAACTTCTCTTATTTCCCACTGAGCTCTCTCGCAGCATCTAAGTTCAAAGAAGTTGAGAAGGCTTCTTGCATTCATGGTAACTACCATCTTTGTCTCACAGGCATTGGGAAGAACAAATCTGGCATCCTCGATAGCTTTCTTTTCGGCAGCTGTCTTGGCCTTCTTGGGGTCCATGCCGGAATCTATCATTTCCTTTTCATGCTTTGCCTTCAATATATCGGAAAGCTTCTGATAGCTCTCCTGAGTTTTAGCCATAGTTTCCTCGTAGAGAGCCATGGCCTCTGGGACCTTTGCTATTTCGGGGGGAACTATGTATTCCATGTGGTCCAAAGGCACATACCTCTGGCTCTGAACGCTGTAAGAAGCTATTCTGTGTCTTGTTATCTGAGCTAAAAAGGAACGTGAAACACCCTCTATACCGAAGGTGAAAGAAATGTGCTCAATGGGGCTCTGATGTCCCATGCTCATAAGCATCTTAAGGAAGCTCGCTGTCTTTTCCTCGGTGAGATTATCCATAAGTCCTTCTACGCCCTGCTTTGAGTAGCAGAGCTTTGCCGCAGAAGCAACTATCTTTTCAGGTTCCGGTGTATAGGTGATCAAAGTAACGGTCGGCACTGTTCAAAACCTCCAAATTAGAAAAAACGGCATCATAAAGCTTTTTAAAAAGCCTGCCGCAATATATTGACTTCTCAGTGTACGCAACTAAAAAGATAATTACATACATAGATTATAATAGCATTTTAGGTAATCCCCGTCAATTAACAAAGCTTTGCTAAAACCTTACAACTTTTCTTAAAATTTGTCTATAATTAAGCCGCAGTTTAAATCCTGTCTTGAAAGAACAAGCTTTTTATGTTAATATCTATAAGTTAAGTATGCCCTTGTAGCTCAGTGGATAGAGCAGCGGCCTCCGACGCCGTGTGCGCTGGTTCGATTCCAGTCAGGGGTACCATTTATATACAGGTTGAAAGCTCAAAGGATAAAAAGCTAAAAATCAGCTTATTTAACGGTATTTAGTTAAAAAGTCTTAGTTTTCAACCTCGTTTTTAATTTAAGTTAAATGTTTTATCAAAATTCAAGAATTTAACTGCACACCTCGGCTTTACTGCTGAGGTTTTAATTTTTTCAGAAAAGGTGGAAAAAGCTATGATAATCTATTTTTCCGGAACAGGCAACAGCCGTCTTGCAGCAGAGGCGCTGGGTGAAGAGCTGGGTGACGAAGTTGTAAATGCCTTCTCATTTATAAAGGAGAGAAAGGGCGGAACTTTTAAATCGGAGAAGCCCTTCGTTTTTGTTGCCCCTGCCTACGCATGGAGAGTGCCCAGGGTTTTCAGAAAATTTATCAGAAGCTCGACCTTTCAGGGAAATAAAAACGCCTACTTCGCCATGACATGCGGCGACGACATAGGAAATGCCGGAAAGTACAATAAGAAAATAGCCTCCGGCCGTGGCCTTATATATAAAGGAAGCCTTGAGATAATAATGCCCGAAAACTACATAACAAAGTACGAGGCTCCCCCTAAAAATGAAATCCCCGATATCATCAAAAAGGGAATGCTCACAGTTAAAAAAGGCTCCGCCTGTATAAAGGAAGAAAAAGACCTGCCTGCAAAGAATATAGTATTCTCCGACATATGGAAATCCACCTATAAAAATTACAGATTTTATCCCATATATGTAAAAGCAGGGCCTTACTTTGCCACCGATAAGTGCATCGGCTGCGGCAAATGTGTAAAAGTCTGTCCTCTTGGGAACATCACTTTAAAGGATAGAAAGCCTGTATGGGGCAAGGACTGTACTCAGTGTCAGGCCTGCATCTGCTCCTGTCCCGTGGAAGCAATAGAGTACGGAAGCAAAACTCAGGGCAAGGACCGCTACCTCTGCCCGGAGCTTTCACAGTTTAAAAACTTGTGAAAATTTACATTTTGATTGTTGCAAATGTAAGAATATTCCGTATATGAAAATCAGTGATTTACATTTATAAGTGTTTTTTGAAAGCCGCAAGTGAAAATCCTGCAAATCAGGCACGAATTTCCCCCCTTTTTCAAAATCGGCCGAGAAATCCCTTTTTGCGGTGATTTATTTAAGAAAATATAGATTTATCTTTTTAGCTTTAAAAAATAAATTAAAACTTTTTACACAAGTAAAGAAACTAAAAAGCCCGTCCAAAAAGGCTGAGGCTAATTTTTCCAATAATTAAATTTATATTTCAATTATAAATATACTATCATCCTACCTTTAGTTTTTATTTATGTACATTTTACAAAAAAATTCGGCTATTCAACAATAATCTTGAAAAAATCCTCACATTGATGTATGATTATCACATCAAGCACAAGATGTAAGATAATTTTAAGGAGGTCTTTTAAATGGAAAAAAAGGTTTCAGAGCTTCTTAACTCTCAGATCAACAAGGAATTATATTCCGCTTATCTCTATTTCGACATGGCTAACTTCTACGAAGCAAAGGGTCTTAACGGCTTCGCAAACTGGTTTGAGATCCAGTGCAAGGAAGAAATGGATCACGCTATGCTCATGTACAGATACATGCAGAACAACGGCGAGGTCGTTACCTTAGAAGCTATCGCAAAGCCCGACAAGGTATACACAGAGCTTATAGAGCCCCTCTACGCTGCTTTAGAGCATGAGAAGTATGTTACAGCTTCCATCAACACAATCTACGCTGCTGCAACAGAAGCTAACGATTACAGAACAGTACAGTTCTTAGACTGGTTCATCAAGGAACAGGGCGAAGAGGAGACCAACGCTAACGACAACATCCAGAAGATGGAGCTTTTCGGAAGCGACCCCAGAGCACTTTACCTCCTCAACAGCGACTTTGCTGCAAGAGTATACTCCGCTCCCTCTTTAGTTCTCTAATTTTTAAAAAAGAACATTATTTCTCCGCTTCACTACGAGGCGGAGATTTTTTTATATAAAAAAAGAGAGAAGCCTTTTGAGCTTCCCTCTCTTACATTCAGCTTTGAAGTTATTCCTTTTCCTCTATAAGCTCTGATGATATGACCTTTATCATTTCTTCGAACTTGTTGAGGTCTCTCTGAGAAAATCTCTTCTTGATCTTTTCAGAAAGAGCTTCAGCTGTGTCTGTGGGTGTGCCGTACTGCTTGAGGTACTTGTCAGTAACATCTAAGTAGTACTCACGCTTGTCGGTCTTAGACCTTGTCTTTTTTACATAGCCCTTCGCTACAAGATTTTTGATCTTGTAGGAAGCATTGGGGGAAGAAATCTGCACAAATTCTGCAAATTCCTTCACTGTGGGCTGCTTCATAGCATAAATAAGTTCAGAGCAAAATACCTCGGGAAGTGTCAGGGTGCTGTCATCCTTCATTCCCTGGCACATATCCTTATACAAATTGAACTTAACTTTAGAATATAATTCTGCTAAATATGCATCCAACATTGAATCCTCTCCTCTTACAATAATTCCCATACCATAATATCAAATATTTTTCATTTTGAAAAGACCCTATTTGCAAATTTAGAAGTATTGTATTAAAATATATTTGGTGATTTTGATGAATAATATAGAAAATGTACTTTTAGTTGCCATAAATTCCAAATACAGCCATACAAATCTGGCTGTGAGATATCTTTGCAAGGCATTGGCGAAAAACAGCATCAACTCCTCGTTTTCCGAGTATACCATAAATCAGCCGGTGAGAGATATCCTCTCGGATATAGCTTCTAAGCGCCCGGATGCGCTTCTTTTTTCAGTGTATATTTGGAACATAGATTATGTATTAAAAATTTCTGAGGCTTACAAACTCATGTTTCCTCAAACAGTGATTATCATGGGCGGTCCCGAAGTAAGCTTTGGCTCCAATCAGTTTTTGCATAAAAATCTTCATGTAAATGCAATCGTAAGCGGTGAAGGGGAAGAAATTTTGCCCACAGTACTAATGCAGGATAACATACATGGGGTGTATAAATCCTATACCTTTATTGATATGGACACTATACCTTTCCCATATGATGACCTTCCTTCGTTGAACAACAGGGTACTTTACTATGAATCCACGAGGGGTTGTCCTTTTGGATGCGCCTACTGTCTTTCTTCGGCGGACCGTGTTGTGAGGTACCGCTCACTGCCTCTTGTCTTTTCGGATTTACAAAAATTCTTAGATGCAGGAAGTATGCAGGTCAAGTTTGTGGACAGGACCTTCAATCTAAACCCCGAAAGAGCCTACGCCATCTGGGAATATCTGATAGAGCACGACAACGGAAAAACCAACTTCCAGATGGAAATCGGCGGCGATCTCATAACGGATAAGCAACTGGAGCTTCTCAAAAGAGCAAGAGTGGGGCTTTTCCAGTTTGAGATAGGTGTGCAGTCCACATTTGAAAAGACTTTAAATTCCGTTGCAAGAAAAACAGACCTTCCGAGGCTGAGAAAAAATGTGGCCGCTGTCAAGAGCTTCGGCAATATACACCAGCATCTGGACCTGATAGCCGGACTTCCCTACGAGGATTTTCAGAGGTTTCGCATAAGCTACAACGATGTTTTCTCCATGCAGCCTGAAATGCTCCAGCTTGGCTTTTTAAAGCTTCTGGAAGGCAGTACCCTCTATAAGAATAAGGATGCTCTGGAGCTTATATCCTCCCCCTTTGCCCCCTATGAGATACTCTCCACCCCCTGCATGGATTTCAAGGAGCTTTCAAGGCTTAAAAAGGTGGACGACATGACCGAGACCTACTACAACAGCGGCAGGTTCGGCAGGCAGTTAGAATATATTCTCAGCATAAAAAATGACCCCTTTGAGCTATTTTTAAATTTAGGCGAAAGACTTCCCCAAAGACCTCTTTCAAAGTACGAATTTTATGACCACCTCTATGACTACGCTCTCACCTTAGGAGCTGACGGGGAAAAGCTCTCATGGCTTATGAGGCTGGATATCTGCCTCCACGAAAAGCCGGGCAAGCTTCCCTTAAACTGCTCCCACGGTGCAAGTCCCGAGGAAAAGAAAGCAAGACTTCCCAGAGGAAGAGAAGCAGATATATTCTATGATCTTTTCCCGAGGAATATTCTCAGCTTAGAGGAAGAAAGCAGCGAGCTTGCGGCAGTTGTATTCGATTACAGCGAAAGAGACCCGTGGGGACACGCAAAGGTAAGCCTTCTTTAAATTTTATCTATTGAAAAAAGCAGGAAAATCCTATAAACTTAAATAAGAAATTATAAAGGATGTATCAGATGTTTCTTAAAAAGGATTTTATCTTAAAGGATAGATACAAAATAACAGAAAAGACCGATTGCTCCGGCTCCACCGCAATTTACTTTGCCCTCGATATGCAGGAAAACAGGCGTGTGAAGATAAAGGAGTTTTTTCCCCGTGCCATCATGCAGAGAGACGAGGACGGAAGCGTATCTGCAAAGCCTGACTGCGAAGTAAAATACAAATCCCTCAAATCCGACTTCTATGAGCTTTACGATTATATAATGTCAATAGCGGATATAGGCGGCATACTCTCCCCCAGCGAGGTTTTCTATGCAAACGGCACCTGCTACGCCATAGAGGACCTTTACTCCTGCGAAACTCTGGAGGATTTCCTTGCAAGAAGCGAAGGTGAATTAAACTGGCAGACTATCAAAAAAGCTGTCTCCCCCGTTGTGTCCGCACTGAGAAAGATGCACTCCGACGGATTTTATCACAGGGGAATTTCTCCTGAAAACATCATAATAAAAGATGATTCCATGCTTCTCACAGGCTTTGATATTCCGCCTGCCAGAACCAACGGCAGCGAGATAGATGCCACACTCTACTTTGGATTTTCTGCACCGGAGCAGTATTCCTCAGCTTCGTGGCAGGGAAGCTGGACGGACGTATATTCCACGGCGGCCATCTGTTACAGAGCTCTCACAGGCATGACACCTGTGGAATGGAGACAAAGAGGTGCAAAAAACCGCAACCTCATCCCCCCTTCCTCACTGAGCCCTTCATGTCCCGAAAATGTGTCCAACACACTTCTCACAGCCCTATCTGTGGATATAAGAAACAGATACAGGACGATCGAGGATTTCTGGATGGGACTTCTACACGGAGCCGGTGACACAACAATAGTTGTCCACACGCCCAAAATGCAGGGCCATGTAAAAAAGCTAGAGACAGATGCGGTGAAAATACATGGATCTGAGGACACCATGGTAATAGAAGCTCCCGGAGCCAAGACAAAAACACCTATTGGAAACAACGGAAACAATATTCTTCTTTACAGCGTATGCGCCGCACTGGCAGTTACCGTGGCGGTATTGTCCGGAGTTATAATAACCTTCATAATAAAGGACAAGGCCGAAAAGATGCAGTCCTCAGTGCAGGAAAGCAGTATGGTATCTCAGGTGGAGGAGGAAGAGCCCTCCAGTGAGGAAAGCGACGAATCTCAGATGGTGCTCATGCCCGCCTTCATAGGCAAGAGCGTGGAAGAGGTAATGATGAACAAGCGCTACACCTCCCTTTACAACTTCGAGATAGACAGAGCTTATTCCGAAATATACCCTGTGGGAAATGTAGTTGACCAGTACCCTGCCCCCGAGACAGAGTACGACAAGGACCACAACACAGTGGTGCTTCTCATAAGCATGGGAAGTGAAAGAACAACCATGCCCCTTGTGGAGGGAACACCCTTTGATCAGGCAGTTTTACTTTTAAACGGACTTGGCATCGAGTACAAGGTGGAGGAGATAAACGATCCTCAGTACACCGACGGAACCATAATAAAGGCAAGCATCCCCTTCGGCACCACCATAATGAGAACAAGGGACACAGTAACTCTCACAGTTGCTTCCTCTGCCATAACTTCCTCACTTCCCGAGGATATGGAAGATGAGGATTAAAATAAGATAATAAGACCACATAAAGCAAATCGGGACAGCGTTTTTTATTTGAAAGATGCTGTCCCGATTTAATTTTCTTTTATAAAAGAAAAAAGCACAGAGCTTTTTGGCCCTGTGCCCTCTTCTTTTTGTATAAGTGAGAGAACTAATTATTATGGTAACAATAAATTTCTGCCTGAAGATGTTTTATATCTGAATTTCAGAACCTATACCCCTTGGATTCCAAAATTTATATACATCATTTATGAAATTTATTGTATTAATTATAGCACTGTGATAAATAAATAACAATGTGTTATTTTGACAAAGTTTAAGGCATTTATACAACATTATTTTGAAATCTTGTGCAATAAGCTCATATATTGCGATGGATTCACAGCTTTCAGAGGAAATCGGAGCAATAAAAGACAATTTTCTTCACTTTTACATTATTTTATATTATCTGTATTTATTTTCCACATAGTATAGTTAAATTGCAAATTTTATACAGTAAAAAGAAAAGACGCAGTTTTTATCCTGCGCCTTTTTTATTGTTGATATCTTATTTAAAGAGGTTTGCAAAGAACTTTCTAATGCCTGTAAGCTCTTCCTTTTCCTCCACAACATCATTTGCTTCGGGGATCTTTATTTCGTCTGTCTTTAATACAAACTTGTAGGAAGTCTCCATGTCCTCGCCCTTCTGGGTGTAGCAGGTATTTTCGTCTGCCATATCCTTGAGGATGTCCTTTCTGGAAACCATATCCTGCAGCTTATTGAGCTTGTCGGTGTATTCCTCCACCAGCTTATCCCTGTCGATCTCGTCAAGTGTGCTTACAATGTCCTTTACGATCTCGATATTAGCATCATCCTGCAGCTTTCTCAAGGAATCGGAAAGCTCGGTGTTTTCGTCAAGCTGCTTCTTAAGTCTTACTAAGATGTCCACCATTTCGGGGCTCTGCTTGAAGCTTTCCATGATGTTGTCATTCTCAAGGTCCTTCTTCATCTTCTGGATGGTGGGATAGAGCTTTAAGAAATCATCATAGAGGTTTCTTGTGTTGTTTACTACAACTCTCAGATAAGCATCTCTGGGGAATTCGCCTATTGCAACTGTTGCATCCAGCATGGGCTGTAACTTTGCCTGCAAGGAGACATATTCATAAGCTGCGCCTAAAAGCTGAAAGGTATCGGGGTTGGAGAGCATAGCATTGAGCTTTGCATCCACCTGCCTGCTGACCTCTATACGAACTTTTTCCTCTATCTTCTCCAAAAGTGCGCCTGTGATATCGGGGAAGGGATTTTTGCCTGCCTTTTCTGCTATCATTGCGGCTCTTTCAGCCTTGGCTTCTGCCTTTTCTAAGTTTGCTTCGGCCTCTTCTAAAGAGAGCTTTGTTTCTTCATTTTCCTCTGCGGGCTCTTTATTTTCAGCTTCTTCGTCCTTTGCGGCATTTTCGGCTTCTTCCTTAGCCTTCTCTGCCTCTTCCTGTGCCTTCAAAGCTTCATCTTCTGCCTTCTGAGCCTTTTCCAAAGCTCCCTTGCCGGGGTTGAGCATTCCCATAACAGCCCCTATTATAGCTTCGGGCATCTTATCTTCGATTATCTGTTCCTTTAAAGCCTCAACGCTTTTTTCATTGATGGGGGGATTTGCGCCGGGCTTATAGAGGTTAAGTCCTGCAACTATGGGGAGAAGTCCCTCTAAGGGCATATTGGACAAAACTGCTTCGGAATACTTTCCGGGGAAAACATTTGTGAGAAGCTGTACGCAGCCTGCCTTTAAAGCATCTTCATTGGCCTTGAGCTTTCCCATGCCTAAATAAGCTTCGTTGAGTGTGTCTAAGTCGAACACATCGAAGAGGTCAAGAGCCTTTTCAATACCCTTTCCCAGCTGGGGATTATTTACGGGCTTGCCGTGCTTATCCTCGTACTTTTCTGCGTAGTCAAAGTCCTTTAAGAAGCGAAGGTCGATTTCCTCAGCTTCTTCGATTATTTCGGAGAGAGCGTCAACTGCGTCCTTTGTAACATACTTGTCTAAGTTATTTGCAAAGTCGGTGTTCATATCAAGAAGTGCGTCGATATCCTTGGACATCTCCTGCAATTCATCCAGCTTTTCATCGTCAAGAAGCATATCTCTCAAGGTTCTGTCGTCGTCCATGCTCTCAAACTTATCCTTGATGCGCTTTACCTTCTGAAGGTTTTCGTCAAGCTCGTCGATAAAGGAGAGGTCAAATTCATCTTCTTCATCTGTGGGGAAACCGCCTGTTGCTGTGAGCGCAATATTGCCCATCTCGAAGTTTTCCACATGACAGGTTATTTCAAAATGCTCGGGGAAATCAAGGTCCTCTATCTCTTCCACCTTGTTTTCGGAAAGATTAAGGCTCTCGTAAAGTCCGGGAACGCAGGCAACAGCTACCATTGTGTTGTCGCCCTCAGTGGTGATGGCTACATCCTCTCCCTCTACCTTTGTAAATTTATCTGTGGGGAGAGAAAGAATTGCCGCAATTCCCATGGGGGAAGAGAAGTTTCTCATCCTGCCCTTGTATTCCTTCTTCTGGGAAAGATTGTTTTTAAAGTCCACTGTGATCTTTAAATCGCCGGACTTGCCTGCTATCTTGTCATACTTCATTTCCTTGCCGTCAAGGAAGTACTTAATGCTGACATCAAAGGGAAGCTCCTTTGTGGAAACGCCCCTGTAATAGAGGTCCTTTGCCTCCATCTGCCATGTGATGTTTCCGTCCTTCTGCTCCTTGATGGAACCGCCCTTGATGACCTCTAAATTTATAAGGTCGGACTTATCCTTAATAACCGCATTGGGGTCCTCGGAATGTATCTTATCTGTGATGATGACCTCTCTCAAAGAACCGTCGGGATTTAAGTTTACATAAATGGTCTCGTCCTTTGTCACCTTGTCGTCTTTTTTATCTTCGGAAGCTGCGGGGGCTTCTGCTTCTTTGGTTTCCTCTAAAGAAGCTGTTGTCTCTTCCTTTTTGGGAGCTTCCTCAGTTGCTTTTACAATAGTTGGTATATATGTACCTGCCATAACTCCTGCAAGCAACAGGCTCATAACTCTTATAAGCAATTTACTTTTCATAAAATTACCTCCTGATCTACTTATTTTCTAACCTTGCTCTTAAAGTCTCCTTACTGCTGTTTGGCCAGGAGGCTGTTGTTCTTCTTATCAAAGGCTCGCTCACATATAAAACTGCGGGCAGAATGAAGATGGAAACTACTGCGCTTATAAGTGAACCACGGGAGAGCATTGTGCAAAGGCTTCCGATGATCTCCACCTTGGAAACCATGCCTACTCCGAAGGTTGCACAGAAGAGCACCAGTGAGCTTGTGATGATGGAATGGATAGAAGCTCCGCTGGCTATCTTCATAGCTTCTTCTCTTGTCTCACCCTTTATAAGCTCTTCCTTAAATCTTGTTGTTATCAAGATAGCATAGTCAACTGTCGCACCTAACTGGATACAGCCTATTACTGTGGGTGAAACGAAGGGGATCACAGAGCCTGTCAGGTAGGAAATGCTCATATTCACAAATATTGCAAGCTCTATTGCCGCAACCAGTATTACGGGGACTGTAAGCGACTTGAAGAGAAGTCCTATTATCACCATGATGGCAACGATGGAAATGATATTTGTCACATTGAAGTCCACCTTGGCTGTCTCGATAAGGTCCTTTGTAAGGGGGGCCTGACCTGTCATAACAGCTTCGGGATCGTAGGCTTTCAGTATGGCATTTATCTCGTTCACCTGATTGTTAGCTTCGTCGGTGGCTGTCTCGTAGATGCCGTTTACCATTATCATCTGCTTGTGACCGGCCTTGCAGGCATCCTTTATTTCATCGGGGACAAATTCCTCGGGAATGGTGGAGCCCAGAAGATTATTGTAGGCTACCACATTGGAAATGCCCTTGACATTCTCTATCTTCTTTTCCATTTCCTCCAGCTTTGCACCGGGGATATCGTCACTTACTACTATAAATTCTGTTGTAGCCATGTTAAATTCATCGGCCAGCTTGTTATTGGCAACTATGGAGGGCATCTCCTCAGGAAGTGCCTTTATTAAGTCGTAGTACATTCTGACCTTGCCCTGCATGATAAATGCGGGAATGAAGAGAACAAGGAATATAACTGTGAAGGTCTTGCTGTATTTTAAAGTTGTGTTTGTTATTCTTGATAAATTGGGAAGTCTTACCTTGTGTACCTTTGTCATTATCTGCTTATCAAAGAGAAGTATGATGGAGGGAAGTACAAAAAGAACAACCAGTACGCCTAAGATGACGCCCTTAGCCATTACAATACCGATATCTCTTCCCAGTGTAAGTCTCATGGCACAGAGGGCCAGGAAGCCTGCAACTGTTGTCATAGAGGAGCCGAAAAGTGAGGAGAAAGCGGCCTTGATAGCCTGTGTCATGGCGTCTCGCTTATCGGTGTAATTGTTTCTTTCCTCCTTATAACGGTTTACAAGGAATACGGAATAGTCCATGGAAACACCTAACTGCAATACTGCGGCGATGGCCTTTGTGATGTAGGATATTTCCCCTAAGAAGATGTTGGTGCCTAAGTTATAAAGAACTGCTATGCCTATTCCTGCAAGGTAGATAAGGGGAAGAGCCCATGAATCTATAACCAGGAAAAGTGCTATAAGGCTCATGGCCACCGCAAGAACTACATATATGGGAAGCTCGTGCTCAACAAGCTTTGCAATATCGTCGGTGACTACCGAAACACCTGCTAAAAAGCACTGTTTATTGCAGACTTTGTAAATTTCATTTATAGCCGCCCTTGTTTCATCAGAAGCTCCGGGGTACTTATATTGAATTATCATCATAGTCGCCCCGTCGTCGGCGGAGTAGAAGATGTCGTGAGCTTTTCCCGGCAGCATCTGCGACGGGAAGCTGATATCTACAAAATCATCCACCCATGTGACGCTCTTGATGCCGTCTATTTTTTCTATATCTTTTTTAAGGTCCTGCGTGTACTTTGGCGGCATATCCTCAACTATGAGCATATTTATGGCCGCATTCTGGAAAACATCCTCTAAGTATTCCATGCCCTTTGAGGAATCAAGATCCTCAGGCAGGTAGGAGAGGATATCGTAATTTATCCTTGTAGCTAAAGAGCCCATGGTCGCCGGTATTAGAAGCGCAAGGGCAACTACCAGAATTTTCTTTGAATGGTAAGAAATAAACCGTGATAATTTTTCCATTGTATCCAACCTTTACTAATTAAACTTGGGATAGGCAAGACACCTTATAGTGCTCATAAGTATGGGCTTTATCTCATCGAAGGTGTAGGGTATTTCCTCGATGATGGCATTGTAGGAAATGGCATTTACAATTTCCACTATCATATAAAGCCTCTTGCGAGCTTCCTCAACTGTTCCGCCTAAATTAACAAACTTCGTCTGGAAGTGGTTCACAACTCTCTCGATAACGGTGTCCTCGCACCTCATGGAAAGCGCCGCCCCTTCCTCCTTCTTCTGGGAGTAAAGCCCCTTGAAGAGATTTTTGTGGATGATGGGAAGAAGCTCTCGGTTATCCATGAAAATTCCGAGCAGCTTCTCGGCAAAAAGGCAGACGCTTTCGCCTAATTCCATCTGGGGATTTCTTTCATTTTCCTCGTCTATTTCGGAAAGCGCCTTTCCCACAGCTTCAAAGCAAAGTGAGTAGACCATTTCATCCAGAAGATCGTCCTTATCCTTAAAATAAAGGTAGAAGGTGCCTTTGGCCAGTGATGCGCCCTTCACAATATCGTCTATGGATGTCTTTCCGACGCCCTTTTCCACAAAAAGAGCATAAGCTGACTTTATGATGGCAGTTTTCTTTTCCTGCTTTTTTTTATTGATACGGCTTTTTTCTGTCTTTTCCAGATTTTCCAAATGTGTAAATAACACCCTATCACCTCTTATATTTATGACTTTTAGTCATTTTCCGTAACCTATACTATCACAAAATGACTGATAGTCAATATTTTAATTGTTAATTTTTTTATTTTAACTTCATTTATATCAATATGTTTAAAATAAGCTTCAAAATAAGTTAAATATGCCGGTCTTTTTCGGAATAAATTTTCCTTTTCTGCCCATAATATCAGCACAAATTAAAAAGGGGGATGTTTTTTAGATGTACGATCAGAAGGAAATCACACTTTTAAAGGATATGCGAACAGAGGAAGCGCTCTGCGTGGAAAAATACAGGGACTACGCCGAAAGAGCCTCCACAGAACAGCTTAAAAGCCTTATGAACAAGATAGGAAACGAGGAGCAGGAGCATTTCAACACCATAAACAAGCTTATTTCCGGCGAGGTACCCAAGATGGGCCCCAATATGCCCAAAAGCCCCGTAGCAAAAGCTGTGGAGGAGATAACAGCTTCTGATGAAAGCTACAAAAATAACAAGGATGCCTTCATGAAGGATAAGTTCCTCTGTGCAGACGCTTTAGGAACCGAAAAGCATATTTCCTCAGTTTACAATGTGGATATCTTTGAATTTAAAAATCAGGATGTGCGAGAGGTTCTGAACCACATCCAGAAGGAAGAGCAGGGACACGGCGAAAAGCTCTACAATTATATGGCCGCCAACGGAATGTATAACGGCTAAAAAAGGAAAAGAAAGCCAGTGTCAACCATAAGCTAAATTTAAGTTGACAAAGCTTTCTTTTATGATATACTTTAAATGGTAATTAACTTGTTATAAATAGTAGTTTTAATAAAAAAGAAGAGAGAAGTTCGGTTGGCTTCTCTCTTTTTTTGTTTATTCGGGGATATTCACATCGAAGTAAAATTCCACTCTCCACATTATTCCCTCTTCGGGGATGGTAAATACCGCATCCACTACCCAGTGGCTGTTCCAGCCAATTGGAACGATGTGATCTGTTATTTCGTTGCCCTTGTAATTTTTTATAGGACCTGTTGCATCCTCGTCGGCAACGGTTATATTTACTGCGTAGCTTTGGGGCTCAAGAGGAAACTCAAGCTCTATGCCGTCAAGAGAAAAGCCCTCCACAAGAGATGGCACAGCTGTCTGCTTAAAAGGTATATCCCCCGACTGCCCGTTTCTCTTTACCTCTTTGAGGATTTTTCCGGGGACAACAGCTTCATCGGCAGCTCTTACACCGTCCTTTACAGGGTACACAAAAAGCTCGGGTGTCGCTATATCCCCCTCAAAGTTAACTTCCTCAGTAAAGGAAAGCAGCTTATCCACATCTAACTTCTCGTAGAAAACATAGTTTTTCTCAGCTTTGAGATTATTTCTTTCATTTCTCACAGAAATACAGCCGTCTGAAAGTGTGATATAAGCATAGCTTCCGTCCTTCTTGCCTATTGAAAAATCAATATAGAAGGGGGCGTCATTAAATTCGTAGCTTCCTGTGAGCATATAGTAATCGAAGGAGCTGAGGTAATCTATGAACGCATCCTTGTCCTTTACATCGTAGGAATTGACCTCTGCCCTGCTGATGCTCTCATTATCATAGGTAAATACCCTGCCCACACTTTCAGCTTCTTTAAGTACGTTTTCGTTTAAACTGCTGCTTTCCAGTGCAAAGCTTATGCTTCCGCAGGTCATCATAAGCAGGAAGCAGACAGCGCCTGCAAGCACCATGCCGTTATTTTTCTTTTTGGGGTGGAGTATATTGGTAAGCCTGAACTTTAAGCTCTTTGCATTGGCAGAAAGGCAGGTGGTAAAGCCCCTTTCCTCCCCTGCGGATGTGAGTATAAGCTCTGCGTACTTCCTTCTGACACTGTCGTCTTTTCCACGGAGTGCCATTTCATCGCAGTTTAGCTCAATATCCTCACTGCACTTTTTCATGGAAAACCACATGAAGGGATTAAACCAGCAGGCGGCATTACAGAAAACTATAAACAGCTTTGTTGCGGCATCGTTCCTCATGATATGGATAAATTCATGTCGAAAAATAAGCTTAAGCTCTTCATCGGTGAAGCTTTTATCCGGGAGTATGACAAATACTTTTTTATAGAACATTCCCACGGATAAGGGTGTATCAACTTCGGAAGAAATATAAAGAGGGATTTCATTCTTACAGTCCACGTCGGACCTGACCTGCTCAAAAATTTCCAAAACCCGTGTATCCTCAGCTTTTGAAGCATTGTAAAGAAGCTTTCTTCTGAAAACAAGGTGGCTCACCGTCTTATAGGCAAGTATTATCACAAAGCCTGCAAGCCACACATAGGGTACGAAATCTACCCATGAGCCCTTGAGCCTTATAGTAAAATAGGGCTTTGGGAACCTGTAACCTACAAAATTTACAAAGTAGAGCAAATTGGGAATTATCCAAAGGGAAGCTGTCACACAGGGGCTGAAATGCTTACGCAAAAACGGCATAAAGATAAGAAGCAGAATATAAAATATGCCTATGTGCAGGAAAACATTGAAAAGAGTGGTGGTCGTGATATAAATAGTTTCACTAAAGCCCACCATAAACAATCCCAACACAACAGCCACAAGCATATAAAAGGGCAGCCAAATGGGCGAAACTGCATTTCCGAAGCTCTCCTTGCCCTTGGAATTTATATAGCCGTTGGAAAAATTGATGGCGAGGGCAACGGAAAATATAAGTGAGATGCCTGATCTGAATATAAGATTTACGGTCATAGCTCATTATCCTCCAAAATACACTTTTTTATTTTTTCCTTGGCGCCCTGTTATCCAATAGACAGCACAAACAAAAATTGCGAATACTGATATTTTATATAAAAGGAAATTAAACATTATATCACCTCATAAGTTTAAAAAGCACTTACGGTTCTGCCATTAGTATCCAAAAAGCCAAGCACTGCATTTTTATCTATCTTTTCATCAAAGACTAAATATTCTCCTGCCAAATCACTGCCTTTAGGGTATTTAATATGCAGGTATTCAGGATACAGTGTCAAACCTAAAAGCTTTTCTCCATCAAAATAATTAAAAGCAAATTTATAACCCACATCATTCTTTTCATACCTGTATAGATCAGTATATTTATAGAGCTTAATTTCAGATAAATAATTTTCTAATGCATCGGCATCCTTAAGAGGATACATCATATATCTTTCTTTGGGTGATGCATCCTCATCATAAACCGACACACTATTTAAGAATCTGCCGTCATCAGTATATAAATATTCTTTTGCTGTTCCTTTTTCCAAGGCAAATGTAAAGCTTCCACCTGCCATTATGAGCAAAAACATCATAAAGGCTGCCAAAGACGAACCTATATATCTTTTCTTAGGATTTAAAATATTCTTTAGCCTTAATTTAAGAGATTTTGCAGACGCAGAAAGACAACTGGAAAATCCCCTCTCGTCTACCGAAGAATTTAATATAAGAGTTGCATAATCTTTTCTTCTTTGTAAATTCTCTCCCCTCATTGTCAATTCGTCGCAGTTCATTTCAATATCTTCACTACACTTTTTCATAGCTGCATATATCAAAGGGTTGAACCAGCAAAGCGCCTGACAGAAAGCTATAAAGAATTTATTCAGACTGTCTTTTCTTGAAATATGTACCAACTCATGACGAAATATAAGATGCAATTCATCTGTTGAATAGTTATAAGAAGGAAGAGCCACAAAAACTGTTCTTTTAAAAAGGCCTATTGACAAGGGTGTTTTTATCTCACTGCTGTTATAGATATTTATATTTAAACCGGCAAGACCTGTTTCTTCTTTTTCTTCTTCAAAAACTTTCAGTATTGCTTCATCCTCTATCAAAGATGAATTTTTCAGTATATTGTGCCTAAAGATAATATGAGAAGTTATTTTAAAAATCAAAAAGACTAAGAATCCTGCCACATAAATCCATGGAAGCAGATCGGAAAAAGTTCTATTTATCTTAACCGAAAACAATGGCTTTTTGAAAAGTCCCGGAGCAAAAAACGCAAAATAAAGATAATTGGGTATCATCCATAAAACAGTTGTTGATGCAGGACTTATGTATTTTCTCAAAGCACTTGTAAAAGAAATAAGCAAAGCATAATAAATGCTGATATAAATTGTTATACTGAAAAAAGAAGGAACTATTACCTGAACGGTACTTACAATCCCTTCTAAGAAGAAGGATAAAGCCAGTAAAAGCCCCATCAGAAGAGGCAAATCCCATGAATTTAAAACAGCACCTGACAATAATGAACCGCTTCTGTCCTTAACCTGCCTGTCTGTCAAAGAAACGGAAAGTGCAAAACTCAATAAAAGAGCAAAAAACAACCTGCCTTCAAATCCGCCCAGAAGTAAATTTTTCATCAAAGCCCATCCTCCTCTAATAATTTTTTCAGTTCGTCAAATTCCTCTTTTGTTATGCCCGTTGCACAGAGGGCGGTCGCAAGGTCGGATATCTTGCCTTTGCACAGCTTCTTAAAGAAGTTTTCGCCCTGTGAGGAAAGGTAGTCGTCCTTCTTTACAGAGGGGGCATAAAGGCTGGCCCTTCCCTTCTTGGTTATCTCCAAAAAGCCCTTTTCCGCAAGTCGTGAAAGAAGTGTGAGAAGTGTGGTCTGAGCCATGGGGTGGGTATCTGAAAGCTTTTTCTCTATATCGGCTCTCAGGGCAGGCTCTTTTATATCCCAGAGGGCCAGCATAACATCTAATTCTGCATCGGGAAGTCTTTGTATAGCTTTTTTCATATCGTCACCTTCTACAAATGTAGTATATCTTTTTCTTAATTCTACACTTGTAGTAGATGAAAGTCAACAAAAAAATAAGACGAAAGAAAAACTTCTCTCGTCTTAATAAATTTCTAAATTTTAAATTAGTCCTCGTCGGGCTCCTCAGGCATTTCCCAGTTGTGGTAAACTTCCTGAACATCGTCGTTGTCCTCTAAGAGGTCGATGAGCTTCTGCATCTTCTCGCCTGTCTCCTCGTCTAAGGAAACATATGTGGAGGGGATGTACTCAACCTGAGAGGATGCGAATGTGTATCCTAAATCAGTCAAAGCTCTTTCAACTGCGATGTGGGAGTTGGGCTCTGTGTAAATGCAGATAGCTTCCTCGGAATACTCAACATCCATAACGCCGTCTAAAAGTGCATCGTCGATGATCTTGTCCTCAGAGATACCTGTATTCTCGATTACAATAACGCCCTTCTTCTCGAACATGAAGGAAACGGAACCGGACTGGCCGAGGTTTCCGCCGCACTTGTCGAAGTAGTGACGCATTTCGCCTGCTGTTCTGTTGCGGTTATCAGTTAATGCTTCAACTAAAACTGCAACGCCGGAAGGTCCGTAGCCCTCGTATGTGATCTCTTCGTAGTTGTTCTTGTCACCGTCGCCGGCAGCCTTCTTGATAATTCTGTCGATGTTATCGTTAGGAACGTTGTTAGCCTTAGCCTTAGCGATGCAAGCCTGTAACTTGCTGTTGCTTGCAGGATCGGGTCCGCCTTCCTTAACAGCTACGGCAATTTCTCTGCCTATCTTTGTGAATATACCGGCTCTTTTGGAGTCAGTTGCTTCTTTCTTTCTCTTGATTGTACTCCATTTTGAATGACCTGACATACTAATAACCTCAAATCCATAATATTCTTTTTACATTATAACAAAGAAAGAGCAAATAAGCAAAGAAAACTTTTTCACATATTCACCAATATTAATTGTGAAGAATACACAGAAAAGGAGGCTTTGAGCCCCCTTCTAATTTTAAAATCCGTATGTCATGCACCCGTTTCGCCTTGAGGTTATTTTAAAGGTCAAGCAGAGCCTGCCGCCTTGCAGCTGCCGGTGCCTGTTTTCCTTTTATAAAAACATAGTATGCGGCAGAACTGTTCTTTGTTAATTCTAATCGTAGATATTGGTTTTAGTCAAGGCTGTGGGATTTACTTCCACCTTTCTGTCATAATCAAGAAGCTTTCCCTTCTCCACAAGCCTTCCCATGATAACAAACCTGTAACCGTTGGGATAGGTGGGAACTATTCTTCGGCAGCAGGTGGAAAGAGTCATAATGCGGTCATTTTCGTTTACATCCACATGAAAGTCGAAGAGACTTTTTTTCTTAGCTTCCTCTAAAATAGCCCTTTGCTGTTCCTTTGTGGGATTGGCGATATTGTATGCAAATTCTGTCTTTGTATGGAAAGCGGCGAACACCTCGAAAACCTCGCTTTCATCCTCTGTTGCAAAGAGGAAATACGGGTGGCTTCTGCAAAAATCTATTTTCTGCCATCTTTTAAGCTCGGTAAAATGCTCAAACTCTCTGGATATTTCAACTCCGCCGTCGGGATCTTCGTCCTTGCTGTGTCCGTAAATAACTATATTTTTGGACTGTGTATCTCTTCCTGTAAGTATGTTGTTAAAATCTGAAACCAGTGCTCCGTTTTTATCCTCCTGCTTATAGTCATTATGCTTTAAGTAGTAGTCATTATCCCCTGCTCTTTGAAAAACAGGGCTGTCAACTGTGGTATCCCAAAGATAAAGCCAGCCCACTGTGTCGGGATTTATCTTTTTAAATTCCTGCACATTTTTCACCATATCTTCTCTTATGGTCCAGAAGTCCCTTGTCTCTCCCGAAATGACGTCGGCCTCATTTGAAGGAGCTATGCTTTCTAAAGGAAGAGCCTCGGAGGTCTGATCCTCGATATTTTCTGCTTCTTCTTTAGTTTTGGTTGCAGGAAGTTCACACGCTTCATCTTTTTCGCTTACTTCGGTAGCTTCGGGTAAGCTTTCATTTTCTTCTGACCCTTCTTGTTTCTCTTCTTCACTTGATGTACTTAAAGAAGTTGCATCCTCTATTTCTTCTGCATACTCGGGCACATCATTCCTGCTGTTTATCCTAAATACAAAAACAGAAAATACCAGTATTACTGAAATGACTATAACAGGTATTAAAAATTTATTATTCTTTCCCATATAAGATCTCCCTTTCCGTATTTTCCTTTAATTAATAAGTGGCGCAAAAAAGGAATATTATTGCATAAAAAGAAAAAAGTGCAGGCAAGCAAACCCGCACCTTCTCTTTGTAAGGAGAATTGTTTTGAAAAAGTTTTTTAAACTTAGGATGCAGAGGGAAAGGGTAGAAAATGGGTAATTTCTGAAAACTAAAGTAAGGCAAGTTTTATTCCGCCCTCTGCACCCTGACCGAAGAAATTGCACTAAAACCAAAAAGGAAGAAAGTTTTATAAGCTCTTCGGCTTAAGATCAGCTTTTTCGCTTTTCTTAAGACAATTATGATATAAAAACCATAGCTCTACAATAGACAAAAAAATGCAGGGTGTCGCAATTTTTGACACTCTGCACCACTTGTCTAACTAATCCAGCTTTTCCAGCATGAAATTTAAAGAACCGTCCATAAGCATAAATATTTTATCTAAATTTTTAAGTTTTTCATCGGCCATATCATTTTCTATCCACTGCATCAAAAGTCCCTGAAGCATGATGGAATATATATTTTTTACAAAGGCCTTGTTCTCTTCCTTATAGTCCTTTCCCTCGGAAAAGCTCTCTATAAGCTTCTCTATTGCAGGGGCCATCCACAGCTTTATATGCTCCTCAAGACGCTTTCTCTCTATGGAATTGCAGACATTTAAAATGAGCTTTTTGTTTTCCTTCATGTAGCTTATCAAAATGGCGCACCATTCCTGCCAGTTGAGGTTGTCCGTCTGCTCGTGAAATGCCCTGTCTATATCCTGTGTGAAGGTCCATTCCAGAAGATCGTAAATATCTTTAAAATGATAGTAAAAGGTCTGTCGGTTAACTCCGCAGGACTCCACCACATCGCGGACGGTTATCTTGCTCAATGACTTCCTGTTGAGAAGCTCCTTTAAAGAAACGGCAAGAGCCTTTTTTGTTATCTGAGACATTCTCTGTGCCTCCTTTTAACTTATCTCTTCAGCTTGAGAATTTTCTGCTTATCCTCTTTTCCAACCTTTAAGGACTCCCGTATCTTGGATATGGTCTTATTGTGGGTGAAGTCGTCGAAGCTCCCTTTTTCCAGAAATTCATAGACTTCACCGGGCGAAACTACGAATATCTGAGAAACTGCCCACGCCTTTGCCATATCCGCATAAAAGCCCGCAGCTTTCACAGAGGATATAAGCTCTAAATTTTCTTTTACTCTTTCCTTATCATTATAGTAATCCAAAAGCGCCACAATTGCAAATCTCGACTCAAATTCCTTAAAAGAATCAAAGTAAGGAAGGAGAAATTTTAAAAACTCCGCCTTATTTTTCTTTACAAATTTAAGTGAGGAACAGAAGCTGTCGCAAAGTGACCAGTTATTTATCTTGGGAATATGCTCACTTACAAGTTCTTTTTCTTTACAGAAGGGATAATCAGCTTCGCCTATTACAAAACCCTTGAGCATAATGTCCTCAAAATACTCTTCAGGAAAGTTTTTTATAAAATCATCAGGATCATCTCTGCAAATTTTACGGCTCAACTTCCGAAGCTGCGGAAGTCTTATTCCCAGCATACTTCCCTCTTCGATATCCGGAATCAAAGAAGAGGAAAACCTTTTATAGTCTTCCTCTTTTATCTCCAGCATATATTTTCTTATTTCACTTACTTCCAAAGCCTACTCTTCTTCCTTGACGAGAATTGTATTCTTGTGACCGTTGGCGTGTATTATATCCCTCAGGAAATGGAAGCCGCACTTATCCACATAGAAGTGCTTGTTTCTCTCGGAAAACTGGTGTATCTCCACATACCACTTCTTTGTCTTTGTATAGGTTTTCTCGATGTGGTTCCACACCTCTAAGCCGAGGCCTGCATCCTTATACTTGGGATCTATGAAAAGAAGCTGAAGGATATAGTAATCCTGTCCTCTTTCCAGCGCATAACAGCCTATGATCTTTCCGTCCATCATCACCTTTTTGCTTATGACAGCCTGATCCAGAACATAATCTCTCAAAAGTGTGCCGTCTGCGTAGCCCGCAGGTCCTTCTTTTGAATTTTTGTGGATATCTGTGTCATCGTCGAAAGAATCCTTGAAGATGACCTTAAGCTGTGCAAGGTCGGAAATTTTCAGTTCATCAAATGTAAGCATTTTTTCTGCTCCTGCTCCTTTGAAGAAAATAGAAATTGGGTTAATTTAATTATTATAACGCAAAGGTACTGTTTTGTCACATTAAATTATCATAAAGAAAAACCACCTGCCGGGCATGGCAGATGGCTTTGATTTTTTAAGTATACGGAGCTTATTCAGCGGAGATAATGAAGTAGTAAACAGGCTGATTACCCTTTACAACTGCTACCTCGATATCATCCTTGTACTTTGCTCTGATGCTGTCGGCAACTTCCTCTGCCTGATCCTCTGTCACGCCTTCACCGTAAATAACTGTTACAAAGGAGCACTCGGGAACCTTCTTAACTAAGATCTTAGCTAATCTGGATGCAGCCTTGATGGTGTCTCTGTCAACGAAAGCGAGCTTGCCATTTTCAATGGCTAAAATCTCATCCTTCTTGATCTTGTGACCGTCAAAGTCGGAATCACGAGCCGCAAATGTCACCTGACCTGTTGCAACTCTCTCTGTTGCCTTGGTCATTTCTATGAAGTTGCAGTCCTCGTCTGCTCCCTCGTCAAAGGAAAGCATAGCTGTAAGTCCCTGAGGAATGGTCTTTGTATGAAGAACGAAAACCTTTCTGTCAGCTAAGTTTACAGCCTGTTCTGCTGCCATGATGATGTTCTTGTTATTGGGGAGAACAAATACTGTCTCGGCAGGTGTAGCTTCTACTGCTGCTAAGATATCCTCTGTGGAGGGGTTCATTGTCTGTCCGCCGGAAACGATATTGTCAACGCCTAAATCCTTGAAGAGATCTGCGATGCCGTCGCCTGCACAAACGGAAACGAAGCCGTACTTTCTGCCCTTTTCAACAGGTGCATAGGGGAAGAGGCTTTCTTTCTTTTCTTCAGCCTTCTTTTCGCCCTTTGCAGCTTCCTTGTCCTCTTCTGCCTGATGGCGCATATTCTCGATATTCACATTTATAAGCTGGCCGTAGCTAAGTGCCTTCTCAACTGCCTTGCCGGGGTGGTCGGTATTTGCCTTGCAAACTATTGTATCTGCGTTGTCGGCAACTTCAACTCCGTCAGCCAAGCTCTCTAAGTAAGCTCTTAATGTGAGGGCGTTGTGTTCGTTGTTCTTTTCTTCCTTGAGGACGGTAAATTCAACCATGTAGGTGTGCTCTACCTTAAGTCCTGTCTTAACTTCTCCTGCATCGGAGGAAGTCTTTTCGCCTTCGCCGTCAAGGGGAATGATAACGCCGTCACGGATAACGGAGGTCATGCCCTCTAAGATAACGGTAAAGCCCTTTGCGCCGGAGTCAACAACTCCTGCCTTCTTGAGAACGGGAAGCATATCGGGTGTCTTTAAGAGCATTTCGTTGGCAGCTTCACAGAGCTTTGTGAAGAACTCGCCGATTTCCATTTCCTCGTCCTTTATTTCAACTGCCTTTTCGGCAGCTGCTCTTGAAACTGTGAGGATAGTGCCCTCTGTGGGCTGCATTACTGCCTTGTAAGCGCCTTCGACGCCCTTGGTGAGAGCTTCGGCAAAGTCTGCCTTGTCGATCTCTTCCTTACCCTTTAAGCCCTTGGAGATACCTCTGAAAAGAAGGGATAAAATAACGCCGGAATTTCCTCTTGCACCTCTTAAAAGTGCAGAAGCTGCTGTCTTGGATACAACGTCACAGCCAGCATCATCCTTCATAAGCTCAAGCTCTCTCTTTGCAGAACCGATTGTCATGGACATATTGGTTCCTGTGTCACCGTCAGGCACGGGGAATACGTTTAAGGAATCCACCAGCTGACGATTGTTCTGAATGTTGTTCGCACCGCTTATAATAGCGTCACGAAGAATTTTTCCATTAATCAAAGCAATTCTCTCCTACTAATACACTTTACTCAAACTTCATAGAGTCAACGCAAACGTTTACCTTCTTTACCTTGAGTCCGGCAAACTGTTCAACAGCAAAGTGTACTTCTTCAACAATGCTCTTGACTACTTCGTTGATATTAACTCCGTAGATGACTTCGATGTGAAGCTCGATAACTAAAGCTCCGTCCTCTACGGAAACGATAACGCCCTTGTCGGGCATCTTAGCACCGGTAATCTGACGGATACCCTGAGATGTACCGGAAGGAACCATACCTGTCACACCGAAGCAGGCAGATGCCTTCTTGGAAATGAGGGATGTAAAATAATCATTGGAAATAGATACTGTGCCTAAGCGGTTTTCCACTTTGATCATAGCTTTTTCCTCCTTTTGTTAACTTTTTTGCCTTACATATGCTTTTTCGTTTACTGTCAGTTTAATTAAAAGTCTCAATGGGCACAAAGCCCACATATACTACAAGATGATTCACAGTATATTATAAGTAAAAACGGTTTAAATTACAAGAGAATTTACAGTTTGTTTAAATATTATTTTGTTATGAGGTTGATGCGCTCGATGTGGACGCACTTTCCTGTCTTTTCATTTATCTCTGCAAATATGCCGCTGATGATGCACTCTCCGTCTGCATTTTCAAATCTTGTGGGCATAGCTGTTCTGAATCTCTGGATGGCAAGCTCGGGCTTAACTCCCAAAACTGAGTAGTAAGGTCCGCACATACCGAGATCTGTTATATAGCCTGTGCCGTTTCTTAATATCTGCTCGTCGGCTGTCTGAACATGGGTGTGAGTTCCAACCATGAGGGAAATTCTTCCGTCCAAATAGAAGCCCAGCGCTCTTTTTTCGCTTGTTGTCTCTGCGTGGAAGTCTAAGATAACTACGTTAGCATCTATCTCCTTCAAAGCTTCGTCCATTGTGTCAAAGGGGTTTCTCAGAGGCTCCATATTTGTTACGCCCATCACATTTATAACTGCTATCTTGTATCTCATCCTGTCGATGACATAGATGCCCTGTCCGGGGTTCTGGGGGGCGAAGTTGAGAGGTCTTATGATGCCGTTGGCCTCATCTAATTCGTCGTATATCTCTCTTCTTCTGTAAACGTGGTTTCCCGATGTGATGCAGTCTGCGCCTGCTGCAAAAAGCTTCTTTGCAGAGGAGGGAAGGATGCCGTTTCCCTGTGCGGAATTTTCGCCGTTTATAATAACGGTATCTGCACCGTATTTTCTCTTAAGTTCGGGGAGGTAATTTAAAACCGCATTGGTTCCCAGATCACCTACAACGTCTCCAAGCATTATAACCTTCATATTATTACCTTTCTTCCTTAAATATATTCTCTATCTTCTCAAGCTGTTTATTTGTAAAGTATTTTCTGCAAAGTGACATCATGTCAGAGGGCAGGGGTGCTTTTACATCCTTTAAATTTCCGTCGTCACCTGTAAACTTCATTCGGTAACAGTGAAGGGCGTGGCGGTTTATTTCGTCTCTCTTTCCGCCGTAAAGCTCATCTCCGGCCAAAGGGTGACCTAAAAAGGCGAGGTGACATCTTATCTGATGTGTTCTGCCTGTAAAAAGCTCCAGCTTTAAAAAGGAGTATTTTTCATTTGCTATTACAGATGTGCATTTTGTGGCGGCATACTTTCCGTCGGGGCGTACACATCTTACAGGGTTCATTTCCTCAAAACGTTCTATGGGAGCTTCTATAATAAAATCGTAGGGAAGATATCCTTCCACTATGGCCAGATATTCCTTTGAGCTTCCCTCAACAAGTGAGGAGCAGGCGTGGGCGTGCTTGGCGCAGGGAACTATTCCCGAGGTATTGGCATCGAGGCGGCCTGTGCATCTGAAGGTGAGGCCCTTTGTAGACGGATGGGTAAAGAAAACATCGGCTACCGTATTATAAGGGTGTCCCTTTGAGGGGTGACAGGGCATATCGGGGGGCTTATTGAATATGACCGCATTGTAGTCCTCGTAAACTACCGGCACGTCAATGGTGCATTCAGTGTAGGAGGAAAATTCGTCCTCGGCTAAAACTACTATTTCTGCGCCCTTTCTTATTTTATCCACGGTCCTTGTGTGTACTCCGTCCATGGTTATGCCGTTTTCGATGCGCTTTGCCTTTTTTAATGTGGTGCCGCTGACATTGTGCTCTTTTCTTAAAAAGTCTTCCAGCTTCTGACCGTCCCATTCATCGGGGACTGTAAACTTAAATTCTGCCAAAAAATTTACCTGCCTTAAAGAGAATATTAGCTCATTTTAAACCAATTATAACCGTAAGAACATTGGCTGTCAAAGAATTTTGCAAAATCGGCTTTTACCTATTGTTAAAGCCGGGGAAATGTGTTAATATCTTATGGCGAGTGGGCGAGACAACGGCGCATACATCTTTTTGTATGTGAGGAAAGTCCGGGCTTCACAGGGCAGGATAACTGCTAACAGCAGCCGAGGGTGACCTTAGGGAAAGTGCAACAGAGATATACCGCCGGAATTTTTCCGGTAAGGGTGGAAAGGCGAGGTAAGAGCTCACCGGCCTTATGGAGACATAACGGCCCTGTAAACCCTATCCGAAGCAACACCGACAGAGAGCTATACGGCGGCCCGCCGTGCTTTCGAAAGCGTGGCTTGAGACTATGAGCGATCATAGTACCAGATAGATCGTTGTTTCATACAGAACCCGGCTTATTGCCCTCTCGTTTTATTTTAAATACAAGTTTTACTATTACATAAAGAACCCCTAATGAAAGGAAGTTTACACTTTTGGAGAAATATCTCATCAAGGGCGGTCTGCCCCTCAAAGGAGCAATCACCGTCAGCGGCGCAAAGAATGCTGCCGTTGCTATAATCCCTGCCGCTGTGCTGGCAAAGGGAGTAACAACAATTGAAAATATTCCCAACATAAGTGACGTAAACACTTTGATGGATATTCTTTCTTCCTTAGGTGCAAAGGTTGAAAGACCCAATACCTCCACACTTATCATCGACACCACAAACTTAAATTCCTACACAGTTCCCTACGAGCTTGCAAGAAGAATGAGAGCTTCCTACTATATGCTGGGCGCTCTTATCGGAAGATGCGGAAGAGCTTCCGTGTCCATGCCCGGCGGCTGTGATTTCGGTGTACGTCCCATAGATCAGCACATCAAGGGCTTTGAAGCTTTAGGCATCAATGTCACCATCGAAAAGGGCATGATCAATGCAGACGGCGAGAGAATAATGGGCAGCCACATCCACTTTGACGTGGTTTCCGTAGGCGCAACCGTGAATGTTATGATGGCTTCTGTAAGAGCAAGAGGCATCACCATCATGGAAAATGTAGCCAAGGAGCCTCACATCGTAGACCTCGCAAACTTTTTAAACTCCATGGGAGCCGACATAAGAGGCGCAGGAACCGATGTTATCAAGGTCCACGGCGTGGATCTTCTCCACCCCACAAATTACTCCATCATTCCCGACCAGATAGAGGCGGGAACCTACATGGCATTAGCTGCCGCAACAGGCTCCACCTTAACTATAAAGAATGTCATCCCCAAGCATCTTGAGTCCATCACAGACAAGATAAGAGCGGCAGGATGTGAGGTCACAGAGTTTGACGAGTGCATAAGAGTCATTGCCCCCGAGAGGCTCAAAAAAACAAATGTCAAGACTCTCCCCCACCCCGGCTTCCCCACAGATATGCAGCCCCAGATAACAGCTATGCTCTCTCTGGCAGAAGGCACAAGCATTGTAACCGAGAGCGTATGGGAAGGCAGATTCAAGTACGTTGACGAATTAAAGAGAATGGGCGCCAATATCTCAGTTGACGGCAAGATGGCTGTCATTGAAGGTGTTGACCATCTTACAGGTGCCCCTGTAAGGGCTACCGACTTAAGAGCCGGAGCCGCTTTAGTAATCGCCGCCCTCTGCGCAGAAGGCACAACAGAAATAGAAGAGATACACCACATCGAAAGAGGCTACGAGGGCATCGTAATGAAGCTTAGAAAGATAGGTGCAGATATTCAGAAAATAGTTGTTCCCGATGAAAACGCACCGGCAAAAGCTCAATAACGAAACTTTTTAAAAGGCGAAATGCAAGGTAAAGCGTTTCGCCTTTTATTTTTACAAAAATAGAGAAAAGAGGTCATTATGTCTAAAATATGTTCTCTGGCTTCCTCATCAAGCGGAAATTCCTTCTTCCTTGAGTCGAGAGGAAATGCCCTCCTGATAGATGCAGGCATCAGCGCAAGAAGAATAACAACTTCTTTGAAGGAGCTGGGCTGCACCGACGAAAACTTAAAGGGAATACTAATTTCCCACGAACATTCCGACCATGTGGCAGGTCTTACAAACTTCTTAAAAAAGAGAAACATCCCCGTCTATTCCACAAAGGATGTTTTAAACGAGCTCACAGAAAAAGAGATAGTCTCCCCCTCGCTTTGCCGTGAGATAAAGGCAGGCGAGAGCTTTTACATAGAGGGAATGGAGATAAGAGCCTTTAAAACTCCCCACGACTCCACAGATTCAGTGGGTTACAGGATAAATACACCCGACGAACATTCCTTTGCGGTAGCTACCGATATGGGGCACATTTCAGAAACAGTTGTGGAAGCTTTAAAAGGCTGTGAAGCTATAATTTTGGAATCCAACTACGATCCCGACCTTCTCAGAATGGGACAGTACCCCTATTTTTTAAAGAAGAGAATAGCAGGACCTCACGGACACCTTCCCAACAGCGAGACAGGCAAGATGGCAGTTGACCTCATTAAGAACGGCACCACCACCATAATGCTGGCCCACCTCTCCAAGCACAACAACAACCCTGCTTTAGCCTCCGCCACCGTGGAAGAAGCGCTCACTCATGTAGGACTTTATAGAAATTCAGACTACCGCCTGCTTGTTGCACCCTATGACACAATAAGCGACATAATAAGATTGTAAAGAGGTTTAAAATCATGCTGGAAATAGAACTTATAGCTTTGGGAAGATTGAAGGAGAGTTACCTCAGGGATGCTGTTGCGGAATATTCCAAGAGACTGCAGACCATGTGCTCTTTTAAGATAACAGAATTAGAGCCTGTAAAATTAAAGGACAACCCCTCACCCAGTGAAATCGCAAAGGCTCTCGACAAGGAAGCAGAGGAAATTTTAAAGAAAGCCGGAAACGGAAAGATAGTTGCCATGTGCATAGAGGGAAAACAGCTTTCCTCCGAGGGCTTCTCCGACTTTATAAAGGAGCAGAAGCTTAAGGGTATCAGCAAGCTTTGCTTTGTTATAGGCTCCTCCTGCGGACTTTCCGACAAAGTGAAGGACAAGGCCATCTTCAAATTTTCCGTATCAAAGATGACATTTCCCCACCAGCTTTTCAGAGTTATGCTGACAGAGCAGATATACCGTGCTCTTTCCATCGAGGAAGGGCTTAAATACCACAAGTAGGAGGTAAATATATGGATATTATAAAGCTTATTTCAAAGGAGCTTGAGATAAACGAGAAGCAGGTAGAAAGCGCAGTAAAGCTTCTGGACGAGGGCAACACTGTGCCTTTTATCGCACGATACAGAAAGGAAGCCACAGGTTCACTGGATGATAACCAGCTTCGTGACCTTTCCGCAAGGCTTGAATATTTAAGAAACCTTGACAAAAGAAGAGAAGAGATAATAGCTTCCGTAGACGAGCAGGGAGCTTTGACAGAGGAATTAAAAGCTAAGATTTTAAAAGCTGAGACTTTAGCTTCCTTAGAGGACCTTTACCTCCCCTATAAAAAGAAGAGAAAGACCAGAGCTTCCATAGCAAAGGAAAAGGGACTTGAGCCTTTGGCCAAGAAAATTTTTGAGCAGACAGGTGCGGTTACAAGCGAAAAGCTGGCAGAGGCATTTGTAAACCCCGAAAAGGAAGTAAACTCTATTGAGGAAGCTGTTCAGGGTGCAAAGGACATAATCGCAGAAAATATCTCCGATTCCGCCGTTGTGAGAAGCGCAGTTAGAGACTATCTCTGGCAGTTCGGTCTCATCACCTCAGAAAAGGCAAAGGACGCAGTCGACGAAAAGGGCACCTACTCCACCTACTACGAATTTTCCGAAAGCATCAAAAAGATGCAGGGTTACAGAGTGCTTGCTCTGGACAGAGGCGAGAAGGAAAAGATACTGAAAGTTGTAGTTTCCTTTAACAAAGAGGATATTTTCGATAAAGTATCACCTTTTGTAGTAAAAAAAGGCTTCTCTCCCACAATAGATACAGTGAAAGAAGCACTTGAGGACAGCCTCACAAGACTTATCATGCCCTCTATGGAAAGAGAAGTCCGCTCCGACTTAACAGAAAACGCCGCCTCCGGAGCTATCAAAGTTTTCGGCTTAAACTTAAAGCCCCTCCTTATGCAGCCCCCCTGCAAGGGAAAAGCTGCCTTAGGCTTTGACCCCGGATACAGAAACGGCTGCAAGGTGGCAGTAGTTGACGAGACAGGAAAGGTTTTAGATACTACAATAGTTTACCCCACAGCACCCAGAAAGGACATTGAAGGCGCTAAAAAGATCATCCGCCACCTTATATTAAAGGACAACGTAGAGATAATCGCCATCGGCAACGGCACAGCTTCCAAGGAAAGCGAGATATTTATAGCCGACCTTCTCAAGGAGATAGACAAGCCCTGCTCCTACATGGTGGTTTCCGAGGCAGGAGCTTCTGTATATTCAGCTTCAAAGCTGGCGGCAGAGGAATTTCCCGAATATGACGTTTCTTTAAGAAGTGCGGTTTCCATAGCAAGAAGATTGCAGGACCCTTTAGCTGAATTAGTAAAGATAGACCCCAAGGCCATCGGCGTGGGACAGTATCAGCACGATATGCCCAAAAAGGAGCTGGACGATACACTGACAGGAGTTGTAGAGGACTGCGTAAACTCCGTAGGCGTAGATGCAAATACAGCTTCCTTCTCACTTCTTTCCTATGTTTCCGGAATAGGACCTGCATTAGCCAAGTCCATCGTAGCTTACAGGGAGGAAAACGGAAAATTTGCAGAGAGAAAGGACTTTTTAAAGGTCCCCAAGCTGGGCAAAAAAGCTTTTACACAGTGCGCCGGTTTCCTCCGGATAATGGACGGAAAAAATCCCCTCGACAACACCTCTGTCCACCCCGAAAGCTACAAGGCCGCAAAGGAGCTTTTGAAAATATGCAAAATGGGCCCTGCTGATCTGGGAAAAACCTCCGAAAAGGAATTGAACACAAGAATTAACGAAATAGGTATTTCTCAGGTTCTGGAAAAGCTGGAAATAGGCAGGCCCACATTAGAAGATATAGTCAAGGAGCTGGCAAAGCCCGGAAGAGACATAAGAGACGAGCTTCCCCCTCCCCTTTTAAGATCGGACGTACTCTCTATCTCCGACTTAAAGCCCGGCATGGCACTCACAGGAACAGTGAGAAATGTTGTTGATTTCGGCGCATTTGTTGATATCGGCGTGCATCAGGACGGTCTTGTCCACATCTCCCGCCTCTCCTCCGGATTCATAAAACACCCCTCGGAAGTGGTAAAAGTAGGGGATGTAGTAAATGTTAAAATTCTGGATGTAGATGAAAAAAGAGGAAGAATCTCTTTGACAATGAAAGATATTTAGTATAAAATGAAATGGCAAAGGCAAAAATTTTTGTGCTAAACATAAATTCACAAGATAGAGGAGAGATATCGATGTACAAGGATATGTTGGATTCCATAGGCCTCGTCGCTAAGTACGATGAGGAAGTTGCAGAAGCTATGAATACAGAACTTAAGCGTCAGAAGAGCAATATCGAGCTGATCGCCAGTGAAAACATCGTTTCACCCGCTGTTATGGCAGCAATGGGTTCAGTTCTCACCAATAAATACGCAGAGGGCTACCCCTCAAAGCGTTACTACGGCGGCTGCCAGTGCGTTGACGTTGTAGAGAATATCGCACGTGACAGAATTTGCAAATTATTCGGCGCAGATCACGCCAATGTTCAGCCCCATTCAGGCGCTTCCGCAAACTTTGCGGTTTACTTCGCACTTTTGCACCCCGGCGACACAGTTTTAGGAATGAACCTCAATATGGGCGGACACCTCACCCACGGTTCCCCTGTAAACTTCTCCGGAAGAGACTACAATGTTATCCCCTACGGCGTAAATGACGACGGCTACATTGATTATGAAGAGGTAAGACGCCTTGCAAAAGAGCATCATCCCAAGATGATAATAGCAGGAGCTTCCGCTTACCCCAGAGAAATAAGATTTGATATATTCAGAGAGATAGCAGACGAAGTAGGAGCTTATCTCATGGTGGATATGGCACACATCGCAGGACTTGTTGCGGCAGGACTTCACATGAATCCCGTGCCCTATGCAGATGTTGTAACATCCACAACTCACAAGACCTTAAGAGGCCCCAGAGGCGGCATCATCCTCTGCAAGGAAGAGCTTGCAAAGACAATAGACAAGGCTATATTCCCCGGAACACAGGGCGGTCCCTTAGAGCACATCATCGCCGCCAAGGCAGTTTGCTTCGGCGAAGCTCTCAAGCCCGAATTCAAGGAATATATGCAGAAGGTAAAGGACAACTGCCAGGCTCTTGCCGAAGCTTTCAGAGAAGAAGGCGTTGACATGGTTTCCGGCGGCACAGATAACCACCTCATCCTCCTTGACTTAAGAAGCCTCGGAGTTACAGGAAAGGCCCTTCAGAATAACCTCGATGAAGTCAACATCACAGCAAATAAGAATACCATCCCCAATGAGCCCCTTTCTCCCTTTGTAACTTCCGGACTTAGAGTCGGCACAGCAGCCGTTACCACAAGAGGCTTCGGAAAAGATGAAATGAAGCTTATCGCAAAGTGGATAAAGGATATTGCAGTTGACTTTGAGGGCAACAAGGACAGAGTAAAGAAGGAAGTTGCAGAGCTCTGTGCAAAGTTCCCCCTCTATGAATAAGAGATAAAATTTAAAAACAATATTTAAAGCGGGGATTTTTTCTCCGCTTTACTTTTCTTGAAAAGGAGTTGTTATCGTGTCCTCCCCACTGGCAGATGCACTGCGTCCCACCAATATAGAAGAAATTGTAGGTCAGAGCCACTTACTAAGTGAGGGCTCCCCCTTAAGAAGCATAATTGAAGGCGGAAATATCCCAAACCTGATATTTTACGGCCCCTCCGGAGTGGGAAAAACCACCGTTGCAAAGCTGATAGCTTCAAAGACGGGAAAGCTCCTGAGAAAATTAAACGGAACCACCTGCGGCACAGGGGATCTGAGGGATATTTTTGCCGAAACAGACACCCTTTCGGGAAGAAACGGCATACTCCTTTACTTAGACGAGATACAGTACCTCAATAAAAAACAGCAGCAGACACTTTTGCAGTACATCGAGGACGGAAGCATAACACTCATAGCTTCCACAACGGAAAACCCCTACTTCTATGTATACTCGGCCATACTTTCAAGATGCACGGTATTCCAGTTTAAGCCGGTGGAAGCTTCCGACGTAAAAAGGGCTGTGGAAAGGGCTTTTTCCAAGGCAAAGGAAATTTATGAGAAGAAATTTTCCATAGAGGAAGGAGTTTCCGAGCTTATTTCCTCAAGGTGCGGCGGCGATGTGAGAAGAGCTCTCAACACGGTAGAGGTGCTCACCTTAGCCGCAAGGGATGCTGTCACACTGGAAATGACAAACAACGTGGCCGCAATTTCTCCCGTGCGCTTTTTCTGCAAGGAGGAGACGGCATACGAGATAATGTCAGCTTTTCAGAAATCCATGAGGGGAAGCGACGAAAATGCCGCCCTCCATTACCTTGCAAGGCTTCTGGAAGCAAGTGACCTTATATCTGCCTGCCGAAGGCTCATGGTTACAGCCTGCGAGGATGTGGGACTTGCCTACCCTGCCATAATCCCGACGGTTAAAGCCGCCTGCGACATGGCTCTCCAGTTAGGACTTCCCGAGGCAAGGATACCTTTAGCAGATGCGGTA
>SAMEA104404106__coassemble_281_pt1 | contig 57125 bp, 63 predicted proteins | sample SAMEA104404106__metabat2_low_PE_047 | metagenome-assembled genome bin SAMEA104404106 (sample SAMEA104404106) | Balaenoptera acutorostrata | reverse complement strand
TATGCCCTTAAGGGCTATTATAAAACCACCGGCTTTGCCGGTGTGATTTTTATTTGCAAATTTTTTGGATTTATAGTAAAATCACAGGGATAATTATTTTTTTAACGGAGTTGCCAATGAACAAGATAAAATTAGGACTTATTGTTAACCCCGTAGCCGGTTTAGGCGGCTCCGTGGGCTTAAAAGGAACAGACGGCAAGGTAGAGGAAGCACTTAAGAGAGGTGCTACCCCCAAGGCCAACTTAAGAGCTAAGGAAGCTCTCACAGAATTACTCCCCATCAGGGATGATATCGTGATCGTTACAGGACACGGCAAGATGGGCGAGGATACCGCAAAGGAACTGGGCTTCCAGGTAGTTTGCCCGGGAAATGAAGGCGCAGATAGCTCCTGCGAGGATACCATCGCTTTAGCTAAGATATTAGTTAAGGAAGAAGTAAGAATGATCCTCTTTGCAGGCGGCGACGGCACAGCGGTAGACGTATACAAGGGCGTAGGAAACGAGTTCCCCTGCTTAGGAATTCCTTCCGGAGTTAAGATCCACTCCCCCGTTTACGCCAACAGCCCCAAGAATGCAGGCGAATTGACAAAGCTCGTATTAGAAGGCAAGGAAGAGCATATCAAGGAGCTTGAGGTTCTGGATATCGACGAGGAACTTTACCGTCAGTCCATCATCTCCACAAAGCTTTTCGGATATCTTCAGGTCCCCTATAAAAAGACCTACACACAGAACAGAAAATCCCCCACACCCGACAGTGAGAAGTACAATATCGAATCCATCGGCCTCAAGGTTATTGATCAGATGGAGGATGACACCTACTACCTCATCGGTGCCGGCACAACCACAAGAGGCATCATGCAGGAGCTGGAGCTTCCCTACACACTTATCGGTGTGGATATCATAAAGGACAAGAAGCTTGTTGCAAATGACGTTTACGGCAGCAAGATCATGGAGATCATCAAGGGCCATAAGGCAAAGCTTGTTCTCACCATAACAGGCGGACAGGGCTTCTTATTCGGCCGTGGCAATCAGCAGATAACACCTGAGGTTATAAGAGCCGTAGGCAAGGAAAATATCATCATCATCGCCACAAAGGAAAAGATCATGGCTCTTCGTGGCGAGCCCATTCTTGTCGATACCAACGACAGAGAGCTTGATAAGGAAATTTCCGGATACTACAAGGTTATCTGCGGATATAATGAATCCGCTGTTGCAAGAGTTTCCATGCCCTAAGCTTTCAGTTTTTATCTAAACAAAAATAAGGACCTTATCTTTTTTGCAAGATGAGGTCCTTTTGCTTTTTTATAAGCTGCTATGATATTTCTTTAAGAAGCTTTTTGTAATTTATAGAAAGGTAGGTGCAGACAGAGCCGTACACGCCTATTAAAGCTGTGGGCAGTATGCAGAAGCTGTGCCCTTTGATGCTGGCTGCTACGCCCAAAATGAAGAGAAGCCATGATATAAAAGCTCCCTTTGGCATGGGGGCGTAAATTTTCTTTGTTATCTCGATTTCTTCTTTATTGTAAAGGGTGAAGGGTTTTCTGCTTCGGAAGATGGCCCAGAAGGAGTAGCGGGACACAAATTCTATGCCGTCTTGCTTGTATTTTTCTTTTAGAGCTTCCACTTCCCCCACTTTTAAGCCCCTTAAATAGCATATGCGATAGAAAAATTTCCCGGGCTCACATTTTTGGAAGGTCCAGAAGCCCTCTTTGAGCTTCACAGCCGCCCAGCCCTGAGAACACATTTCCTGCATATATTCCTCGTCCTTTTTGTGGGTGGGACAGTATTTGAAAGTGTGTTTTAACATATGAAAATGCGCCTCCTCACCTTAAATTATATCATATTTTTATCTAAGCAAAGAAAAAATAACCCCGTCTTTTTAATAAAGATGAGGTTATCTGCAAATTATCAGTGGAGCAGGAAGGAAAAGAGCAGGGCAGTTAAAAGTGCGACGGATAAGGGTATGATAAACCACAGAAGATACTCATATTTTCCTCTTATCTCGTTGTAAATAAACGCCTTTTTGGGATTCCTGTCATAGTAAACATAAATTTTATCGGGCAGGGGTCCGTCCATAGAAAAGCTTCGCTCGTAGGTCTTGCCCTCCACGGTATAACGATAGTTTCCCCTGTAATACCTTTCGCCGTTGAGGCGGTGGTGTGTCACATTTGTGAGCTCCGCTTCTATGCGGTGCCCCATTTGAGCATATTTTTCGGCGTTGCGCTTCTGTGTCTGAAAAATTTTCTTTTTGCATAAAAGACAGCCCATGATTATCCATGTGATAACGCCTGCTATTGTTCCTATAAGGTATTCCGGCGGCTCGCTGAGAACTTGTGTAAGTATCTCTTGGGTAAGGTTAGCTTCCATATAGTTTCCTCGCTTTCTTTTTCCTGAAAATATATTACCACGAATATGAATATTTTACCATATACACTTCTTTTGGCCGTCTGCCAAACTGACAGGCGGAAGATTTAGGCAAAGTAAAGGTGCTTATAAGGGATAAACTTAAATTAAACGCAAAAAATAAGGCTCGGGAAGATATCCTGAGCCTTTTTAGCATATTTTCGACTGTTGAAAAGTTGAAAACCGGGTTGAAAGTTTAAAACTTTATAAAGATAAAACAGCAGTTTATATCAGCTTTTACAAAAAACTGATAAATTTATGCAATTTCTGATATTTTTTCTACTTGATGAGGTCAACGAAAGCCTTGAAAACAGCTCTTTCCTTGTCGTCGTGGTGGAACATCTTTTCAGGATGCCACTGAACTGCGAAGATCTTCTTTGTCTTGTGCTGGAAAGCTTCTAAAACTCCGTCGGGAGCGTAAGCGATGGGAACTAAGTCCTTGCCTAAGTCCTTTACAGCCTGATGGTGGTAGCTGTTTACGCAGGCAACATCACCGAAGATGGGGTAGAGTATGGAATCGGGAGAGATCTTAGCTGTATGGCAGGGCTCCCACTGTTCGTTGCCTTCTTCGCAGTGGCAGATGCAGTCCTTAACTTCGTCGGGAATGTGCTGAATGAGATTTCCGCCCAAAGATACGTTGATCATCTGGATGCCTCTGCAAATGCCCATGATGGGGATATCCTTTTCGATGGCAGCCTTGATAAGAGCGTCTTCAAAGAGGTCTCTCTCTGTGGAGTATCTTACAACGTGGGGGTTGGGCTCTGCGTGGTATGTGAGGGGGTTTACGTCGCAGCCGCCGGTAACCAAAAGACCGTCGCAGTTTGCGATATATTCCTTTGCAAGGTCATAATCTGCTGTTGTGGGGATAACAATAGGAAGAGCACCCTGGTCGATGATAGCCTCGATGTACTGTCTGTCAACAGAAGTCATTCTTCTTGCTTCGCTTCTCTGGTAAAAAGCGGTGATACCAATTCTTTTCATGTTTGCGCCTCCGTATTAATAATTATACTAATTATAACTAATAATTTTCACGATTTCAACATAAAAGAATATAAAAAAAGAGATGGCTTTCACCATCTCAATTAATTTCATGCTGAAATATTAGCCGTTGAGCTTCTTTGCTAAGGAGGCCTTCTTTCTTGCAGCGTTATTCTTGTGAATAATGTGCTTTGCGCAAGCCTTATCAATAACCTTGAACGCATGATTTACAACTTCGGTGCAATCAGCGGAACCTTCAGCCAGTGCTGCTTCAGCATTCTTGAGAGTAGACTTTAAATAGCTCTTCTGAGCCTTGTTAGCTTCTGTGTTAGCAAGAGTTACTCTTACTCTCTTCTTGGCGGACTTGATGTTTGCCATAGTTACACCTCCTTACTCTTTCAATACAGTACAAGTTATCTTAACATTTATTTTCCGTAAAATCAACTGTTTTTTAAAAAAATAATTAAAAAAAGAAGGGAAAATTTGCGAAAATCTAATTTCAGAACGGATTTGGCAAAAGAAAGTGCCGAAACCTTTGATAAAAAGCTTCCTCGGGGCGTCTTTGCCGAAGAAACTGCCATAGGAAATATAACAAAAACCGTGGTGGAAATCAAGACCGAAAGTGCAGAAAAAAGGCTTTTGCGAAAGAAAGGCCGGTATATCACACTGGAGGGCGACTTTTTTTATAAGGACGAGCTGGCAGAAGCTTTGGAAAAAGAGATAAAAACCATGCTCACCCCGGGAAAGGTTATGGTGGCAGGACTTGGAAACCTAAATATAACCCCCGACTCCTTAGGTCCTCTCACCGCAGAAAAAATAATGGCTACCTCCCACCTAAAAGAAAATTTCAGAAGGAGCTTTTCTCTTGAGAGCTTGAGGGATGTGTCCGTCATCTTCCCCGGCTCCTCGGGACAGACAGGCATAGAAACTGCAAGTCAGATAAAGGCCGTAGCAAAAAGCGAGAATATATCCTCACTGGTGCTTATAGATGCACTGGCCGCCCGATCCCCCGAAATGTTGGGAAGAAATATACAGGTGACGGATGCAGGCATTTCCCCCGGCTCGGGAGTGGGCAACAGAAGGAGCGAAATAAGCTTTGCTACAATGGGAATACCCTGCATAGCCATAGGCGTGCCCACGGTTGCCTCTGCCTTTACTATAAGCGGCAAAAGCTCAGGAGAAGCTCTCTGCGGCGATATGCTCCTTACCCCTAAAGATATCGACATCATAATCAAAAGAAGCACAGAGGTCCTTTCAGAGGCGCTCAACTACGCCTTGCAGGAAAAGATAGAAAGAGACAGGCTGAAAATGCTTATTTAGGGAAAGCCTTACAACAGCTTCTAAAAAAATCAGGCAGAGCAAATTTGATAAAAGCTTTTTTGAGGTTTAAAATTCTTATCAGTGATCGTGTTGCAGAAACCTGCGAGGCCTGCGACCCAAGGAGTTCCTGCGGGGGCTCCTTTTTTATATATAAAAAAACGGAGGGTTTTATCCCTCCGCTTAAAATCTTAAGATTTATTATCTGTCTGCGATGTTCTTGATGCCGTAGGTCTTTAAAGCGCCTTCGTCAAATACTAAGTTGATCTCCTCGCTCTTCTTTGTGAGGTAGTCGGAGAAATCCTTCTGCTTCATCTCGAAGATGAGGTTGGAGCCTAAGATCTCTGCGAAGTTGTTTTCTGTAACATCATATAACATATAGATATATGTGGAGCCTTCAGCTTCGTAAATCTCGGGCTTGTCATAGGTCTTTTCACCGTCGGAGAAGAGATTTACAACGAAGTCGTGAGCAAATCTTGTGTCCTCGGCTGTGATGAGAGTTGTGTATGTCTTAGCTTCTGCATCAGAAGGAACTTCAACGCCTCTCTTGCCGTTTACATCCTTGAAAACTTCCATGAAGGACTTTTCGCCGTTTGCAATAGCTTCAAATTCAGCCTTTGCATTCTTCTTAGCCTCTTCCTTCTTGTCGCCTTCTAAAAGGTTGCCCTCTTCATCTCTTAAAGCGATGTCGATAACAACAGCCTTGCGGTAGGTGTCATTGAGGAACTTGTTCTTTTCTTCTAAGGAAACTTCCATCTCGCCGCCTTCGCCGTAAAGCTTATCTAAAAGCTTCATGGAGAGAGTGTTGCTGATGCCTGTCTTTTCTACGGAAGAAAGGCCGATGCCCTTGCCCTCGTAGAGCTCCTTGTTGTCGGAATAAAGCTTCTTTGCCTCACCCTTGATGCCGTTTAATTCTTCCTCGGAAAGCTCGATGCCAAGTCTCTTGCACTCTGTCTCAACAGCTGCATAGTTCTTCATGGAGAGAAGTGCATCGGAAAGAATAACTTCTTCAAGAGTTTCTTCCTCTGTGATCTTAGTGGAGAGGGAGGACTGTCCTGTGTAGTTCATGAAATTAACATACTGATTGTACTCGTTTAAGATATAAACGCCTGCGGGGATCTCTCCGCCGTCAAAGGTTGCGATATTGGCAGGCTTGTTTCCGCATCCGGTGAGGGATAAAAGAAGCAGAGCCATGGCAGATACGCATGCTAAGGTTCTCTTTAACATATTTTCATGCTCCTTATTTAGTTTTTGTTTTTAAAATACGCCCAATATTATAACCCCTTAGGGATTTAAAGTCTACAAAGAACTTTCTAAATTTTTCGCAATTTTGAAAAAAGCCGCACCGAAACGGTGCGGCACATTTTTTGATCGCCTTAGATAGCTCTTTCCACCTTGCCCGAGCGCAGGCAACGGGTGCAGGCGTGGATATGACAGGGTTTACCGTCAACAATTGCCTTTACACGCATTACGTTGGGCTTAACGGGACGGTTAGATCTCCTGTGAGAGTGGGAAACCTTAATACTGAAGCTTACGCCCTTTCCGCAAATATCACACTTAGCCATGAATTGCACCTCCTTAAAATGCTTAGATTACTGTGCTCTCTATTAAAAGCTCTGTTTAGAGCATTCCTCACAGTACAACATTTATATACTATCAGATGTTTTCTAAAAAAGCAAGAGATTTTTTCAATGTTTTTAAATTTCTTTTTGAACATTAAAAAGTTTGTGTAAACATAATAATCGTTTAGTTGATTTTTGTCAATTATAAATGTATACTATAACCTGATAAATTGTTTATTATAGACACTTTTTAACATTCGGAGGAATTAGTTGATGTTTAGATTATCCATGCCCGTAATCATCGCAAGAGTGATAGTTTTATTTACGGCCATCCCGATCCATGAGTATGCACACGCATGGATGGCAGATAAACTGGGCGACCCCACCGCAAAATACTATAAAAGACTTACACTTAACCCCTTTGACCACATGGACTTCATAGGAGCCATGATGCTGATACTCTTCGGCTTCGGCTTTGCAAAGCCCGTGCCTGTAAATTCCATGAACTTTAAAGACCAGAAGAAGGGCATTATTTTAACAAGCCTTGCAGGACCTTTTTCCAATATACTGATGGCTCTTGTATGCCTTCTCGCATGGAAGCTCCTTCTCATTTCCTATGTGCTTGTGCCCAATAAGATGCTGGACCTTATAATCTCCATCTTAGGCTTTATGGTGACAACAAATCTTTCTCTGGCAGTATTCAACCTCATCCCCATCCCTCCCTTAGACGGATGGAATGTCCTCTGCCAGTTTATCCCCGACAAATACTACTGGAAGATAGCAGAGCATCAGAGAGAATTTGTTTTCGGCGTGCTCATCCTCGTTATGCTTGGCTTCTTCAATATCCCCATGAACTTTTTAACACATATCTTCTACGTTATCATAGATAAGCTTACATTCTTCGCTGACTTTTTGAGAGTGCTGATATTATAATGGAAAAACTCAGCTTCAGACTTACGGATTTTGAAGGACCTCTGGACCTTCTTCTCTACCTTATATCAAAGCATAAACTTAATATACTGGATATCTCTGTTTCAGAGCTTCTTGACCAGTACCTGAGCTTTATAGAAAAGGCGGGAAAAGAGGACCTGGAAGTAAAGTCCGAATTTCTGGAGATGGCCTCAAGGCTTCTGCACATAAAGACAGTGAGCCTTCTTCCCCGACATGAGGAGGAAGCTGAGGAACTAAAAAGCGCACTTACAGGCGAGCTTATGGAATTGAGCCTTTGCAAGAGGGCGGCTTCCATCCTCGACCTTCTGGCCAGAGAAAATGTAACCTTCGTGAGAAACGAGATGGAGACAGACGGCACCTACCCCTATTCCCTCATACACGATAAGGAACTGTTGAGAAAGGCTCTCAAGCTGGGCAAAGGCAGGCTCATGCGAAAGCTTCCCCCCGACGAAAAGAGCTTTATCCCCATAGTTAAAAGAAGGATAGTCTCTGTGGAAAGCAGGATAGTCTATCTTTTGAACCGCTTCTATAAAAAAGACCTTTTGAGCTTTGACGAGCTTTTCTCCCAAAGTGAGGACAAGAGCGAGACAGTTGCCACATTTCTGGCAGTTTTAGAGCTTATAAAGACAAAGAGGATAGAAGCTGACGAAAATTCCGCATATTTTCACTTTGTAAATAAAGAGGTTGTTTCCTGACGACAATAAGGAGGTGAAGCTTCGTGCTTAAGGACAGACTTGAAAAAGCCATACTGGCGCTTTTATTTGCATCCGGCTCCCCTGTCACACCAAAAAGACTGGCAGAAGCTCTCGATATAGAAGAGCCTCTGGCTAAAAATCTGACACTGGGCCTAAAGGCCATGTTTGAGGACGAAGATTTCCCCTTGAGGATAATTTCTTTAAACGGGAGCTTCCAGATATGCACCGACGAAAGGTACACCCCCGCAGTAAAGAGACTGCTCAACAGCAAGAGAAATGCCCCTTTAAGTCAGGCTTCTCTGGAGGTCCTTGCGGCGGTGGCCTACAATGAGCCTGTTACGAGAGCTTATGTGGAGCAGGTGCGAGGGGTGGATTCCTCGGCCATATTAAATTCACTTGTGGAAAAAGAGCTTATAGAGGAAGCCGGCAGACTTGATCTTCCCGGCAGGCCCATAGCCTACAAGACAACGGAAAATTTCCTCAGGACCTTCGGTCTGGAGAGCCTTTCCCAGCTCCCCGACATAGAGGAAAAAAATGATCCCACAGAGGGCGGTGAAGCCGTTTGATGTATTTTCTCACAGGGCTTCTCATCTTGCTGATAGTACTTCTCTTTGCACCCTTCAGGCTTCATGTTTACTATCTTGAGGAGTTTAAATTGACTTTGAGCTTCCTCTTTTGTAAAATAAAGCTTTTCCCCAAGGAAAAGAAGGAAGAGAAGGAAAAGAAAGAAAAGCCCAAAAAAGAGAAGAAGAAAAAGAAGGCCTCCCCTAAAAAAGGAGAGGACAACAGTAAAAAGAAGGAAACAGCTTCTCTTTCATTGGAAGAAAAGCTGAAAACCGCAATAAAGATACTTAAGGATCTGAAAGGCCCTCTCTGCAAATTCTTAAAAGGCATAAAGATAACCGGAATAAAGGCGGAGATAATGGTGGCAAAGGGCGACGCCGCAGAAACAGGCATGGCGTTTCCAAAAATAAATGAAGCTGTCACCGTCCTTTTAAATCTTATGGATAATATCTTCACGCTAAAGGCAAAGAGCATCTATGTTTACCCCGACTTCCGTGAGGAAAAAAGCAGATACTATCTTGAATGTGACGTAAAGATAAACATTTTCATCTGTCTTGTTCTGATAGTCACAGTTTTAAAAAGAAGCACAAAAGACATTATGAAGCTTATGAAATAGATTAAGGAGGAATTTTCAAATGGAAAACAACAACAATATCGTTGATTTATTAAAATCCGCAATCCCTGACTTAAATAAGATGGTAAGTGCCGATATAGTTATAGGCAAGGAGATAAAGACCGACACAGGCATCACCATCATCCCTGTTTCAAAGGTCAACTTCGGCTACGGCATGGGCGGTCAGGTACCCTCCGACAAGCTTAAATTCGGCGGCGGCGGTGCAGGCGGCGGCATCACAGTTACACCTGTGGGCTTCTTGGTAATAGACGAAAACGGAGTTCACATGATGCAGATATCCTCTGCCGAAAATACAGCCGACAGACTTGTAAACATGGTCCCCGATGTTATCGACAAGGTTCAGGGCATCGTAGCCAAGGCCAAGAAGGACAAGGAAGAAAAGAAGGCCGCCGAGGAACAGACCTCCGTCAAGATAGACGATATCAAGTAATTTAAAAGATAAAAAAGGCATAATCTTTCCTTATAGAAAGGAAGTGGGCCTTTTTGAAAATACCGGCTTTTATTTTAGCTTTTTTATGCGCCCTTGCGCCCATCAGAGCTTCTGCCGCTTATGACCCTTTTGAAAATGCAAAAGCGGCGGCGGTTTTTGACAGACTTACAGAAACTTTTCTTTATGAAAAAAATTCTCACGAAAGCCTGCCCGTTGCCAGTACAACAAAGATAATGACCTCCCTTTTAGCTCTGGAAGATGAAGCTGCCGACGAGGTTTTCAAAGTTTCACCTGATGCCGTAAGGGTTGAGGGCAGCTCAATGGGGCTTTTATCAGGTGACGAGGTGACTTTGAGGGATTTGTGCTTTGGTATGCTTCTTCCTTCGGGAAATGATGCAGCCAATGCGACAGCTTTTAAAATGGCAGGCTCTATCCAAGCTTTTGCAGCTCTTATGAATGAAAGGGCAGAAAAGCTGTCTATGAAGGATACTCACTTTTCAACACCTTCGGGCCTGGATAGTGGAAAAAATCTTTCCTCTGCCCACGATATGGCGCTTCTTGCAAACGAAGCTTTGAAAAACGAGGACTTTCGCAGTACAGCAGGCAGTAAGACGGCTAAAGTCAGTGTGGGCAAAAGAAGCCTTTACCTCAAAAACCACAACAGGCTTTTATTTGAGGACGACGGCTTTACAGGTGTAAAAACAGGCTTTACCAAAAAGGCAGGAAGATGCCTTGTCTCCTCCTTTGAGGCAAAGGGAAGAGAATTTATAATAGTCACCTTAAATCTCTGCGGGGATTTTGAAGCCCACAGCTTCACTAAAAAAGCCATAGAGAAAAAGCTTGAGGAAATAGACCTTGCAAAGCTTTTTAAAGGCGGAAATGTAAAAGTGACAGGTGGCAATAAAGCCTCCGCCTCACTTTATCTCAAGGACGAGGGAAGAAGAGCGCTCTTCCCAAATGAAATAAAAAATCTCACAACAGAGAATAAAACCCAACATTTTCTCTATTCTCCCGCCCCGATAGATACCATCGCAGGAGAATTTATAGTAAAAACAGGAGAAAAAGAGATTTTAGCTCTTCCTTTGTATACCTCTTCTGGTGTAGAATTAAAGGAAGAAGAAAACGCACTGGAAAAGTTCCGAAAGTTTTGGAGCTTTAATATATTGGATAATTAAGAGCCGCTTTGATACGGCAAGGAAGGAATAGAAAAATGAGAATACACAAGCTGCTTTCTGAAAACGGAGTAACTTCAAGAAGAGGTGCCGAAAAGCTTATAGCCGAGGGAAGAATAGAAGTAAACGGACACAAGGCTATGATAGGTCAGGATGTTGACCCCCGCCGTGATGTTATACATATCGACGGAGAAAGGGTTGTTATCTTAAAGAAGCAGCCCAAGTATTATGTTGCACTCAATAAGCCCAGAGGCTATGTTACAACTATGGAAGACGAGCTAAACAGAAGATGCGTAAAGGAACTTGTAGAGGACTTCCCCACAAGAATTTACCCCGTAGGCAGACTGGATAAGGATTCCGAGGGACTTCTTCTCCTTACAAATGACGGAGATTTTGCAAACTACATCATGCACCCCAAGAACCACGTTTCCAAGACCTACCGTGTAACAGTAAGACCTACCATCACAGAGGAACAGCTTATCTCCTTAGCCTCCGGTGTTACTTTGGATGACGGCTATGTCACAGCTCCTGCAACAGTTACTGTTGATACCAAGGAAGAGGGCAGAGTTGTTTTAAGAGTTACCATCACCGAGGGCAAGAACAGACAGGTAAGAAGAATGTGCGAAGCTTTAGGTCTTGAAGTTGCAAGATTAAAGAGAGTGAGCGTAGGACCTGTTAAGTTAGGTATGCTCCAGCCCGGCGAGTACAGAGAACTTACAGTTGCAGAAGTAAAGGCACTTCGCAACGCAGTAAAGACAGACAACGAGGAAGCAAAGAAGCTTTACGACGAGAGAAACGCTTCTTACAAAAAGCAGGCAAAGCCCTCTAAGTCCTACACAAAGAAGGACAGCTTCAGAGAAGGAAGAAAAGACAGCTTCCGTGACGGCAAAAAGAGCGGCTTTGTTGACAAAAGAGGCAAAAGAAACTAAAATAAAAGGATAGAATTTTAAGGGGGCGTTCCCTGTGACAGGCAGTATGACAGGCTACGGAAGAAGCCAGCAGAACTTAAACGGAAAAACTATTCAGGTTGAGATAAAGTCTGTAAATCACAGATATTTTGAATTTAACGTAAAGACACCCAGAGGACTTTCCTTCATGGAGGAAAAGCTTAAGAGTCTGGTGCAGTCAAAGGTATCCAGAGGAAAGGTAGACCTTTATCTCTCTGTTATCTTTGATGAAGCCTCCGAAACAGAGGTAAAGGTAAATAAGCCTCTGGCCGAAAGCTACATGAAGGCCGCAAAGGAATTATCCGAAGAATTAAATATAAATAACGATATCACCATCAATTCCCTTTTGAAGATACCCGATATCTTCACAGCGGAAAAGGCGGAGATAGATGAGGAAGAGCTCTGGAACGATGTAAAGACCGTTGCAGAGGAAGCTCTGGACGCCTTCACAAAGATGAGGCTTGCAGAGGGCGAAAAGCTTTCCGAGGACTTAAACGGCAAGCTGGATATCATCCTCTCCTTAGTTGAAAAGGTGGAGGAGCTTTCACCCCTGACCGTAAGAGATTACAGGGAAAGACTTTATAAGAAGCTCTCCGAGATATTAGAGGACAAGTCCATCGACGAGGCGAGAATTTTGCAGGAAGCTGCCATCTTCTCAGAAAAGGCCGCAGTTGACGAGGAGACAGTGAGACTTAGAAGCCACATCTCCCAGTTCAGAAATATTTTAAAGGAAGATGTTCCCGTGGGAAGAAAGCTCGACTTCTTAACACAGGAAATAAACCGTGAATCCAATACTATCGGCTCAAAGGCTCAGGATGTCAAGATCGCACAGGTGGTAGTTGACTTAAAGAGCGAGATCGAAAAGGTAAGAGAGCAGATCCAGAACTTAGAATAAGAGGTACAGTATGCAGTTTGTCAATATAGGCTTTGGCAACATGGTTTCCATCGGCAGAATAGTGGCGGTAGTATCCCCTGATTCTGCACCTATAAAGAGAATAATATCCGATGCAAGGGACAATGTTACTTTGATCGATGCCTCCTGCGGAAGAAAAACCAAAACTGTAATAGTTGCAGATTCGGGACACATCATTCTTTCAGGTGTATCCCCTGAAGTTATTATGAAGAGAATAGAAACAGGAAGTGAGATCGAGGATGAATAGAAAAGGCAGTCTTATAGTTTATTCAGGTCCCTCGGGTGTAGGCAAAGGAACAGTTTTAAAAGAAGCCCTCAAAAAGGACTCTTCTCTTGCGCTTTCCATTTCAGCTACTACAAGAAAGCCCAGAGAGGGAGAGATCGACGGAGTAAACTACTTCTTTATCACAAGGGAAGAATTTTTAAAGAAGATAGAAAGAGGAGAAATGCTGGAATATGCCGAGTATAACGGCAACTTCTACGGCACTCCTAAGGACTTCGTTGAAAAGAGCCTTGAAAACGGCAAAAATGTAATACTGGAAATAGAAGTTCAGGGCGCATTTAAGGTCAAGGACCTTATGCCCGATGCTGTGCTTATCTTCCTGCTTCCCCCCTCATTCCGGGAGCTGAGAGCAAGACTTGAAGGCAGAAAGACAGAGACCAAAGAGCAGATAGAGGGCAGACTTTCCGCCGCAGAGCGTGAAATAAAGGAAGCTCCCAAGTATGACTTCCTCATCGTCAATGACGATATCGAGGAAACAGCCTGCGATTTAGTCAATTGCGTAAAGGCCGCTCCCTTCTTAAAGAGGCTTAATGAAGGTCTTTTGAGAGATAAGTTTTAGTTCACAATTTTATTTACATAGAGTTTAGTTAAGAGGAGATTGTATTATGATTTTTAAACCCGCTATGACAGAAATGCTCAAGAGCAGTGACAATGTATACGCATTTGTTGTTTCCGTTGCAAAGAGAGCAAGAAAGATCGCAGAAACAGCAGAAGCACAGGGCATCGGCTTAGATGAAAAGCCCGTTCAGTTAGCAGTTGTTGAATTCTCTCAGCATCCCTGGGACATCAGTGCAGAGATCGCAGAAAGATAAAATATGCTTATTGCCTCGATCGTTCTTTTCGATTCAGTAAAAAGCTATGACTTCCCATACGACTACTATGTTCCCGAGGATATTTCTTTAGTGCCGGGGGTGAGGGTAACTGTGCCCTTCGGCAGCGGGAAAAACAGGCGTGTGGGATTTGTTGTGTCTTTGAGGAATGAAGAAAAGGAAGGTCTAAAGGAAATTGAAGAAGTAATCGACCATGAGCCTCTCCTTAATTCCGAGGGGCTTAATCTCGTTTATTACCTTCATAAGACCACCTTCTGCCTGTGGTACGAGGCTATCAAATGCCAGATACCCCCCGGACTTGGCATGAAGGTTTCAATGAGCTATTCCTGCAACAGTCTGCCCGAGGATGCCTCTCTTTCTCCTGAGGAAAGAAGAATTTATAATATCTTAGCAGAGAGCAGAAGGCTCCTTGACGAAAAGGCCTTTTATGAAAAGATAGGCGTATCGGGCGAAACAAAGGAGATAAGGCATTTGCTTAAAATGGGCTTTATCTCAAAGGCGCAGAAGATAAGAAAGAAAATTTTAGATAAAAAAGCTGTCACCGCAAGGCTTCTCCCTCAGGGGGAAAAAGAGGTTTCTCTCACACCCCGTCAGGAGGAAGTCAAGAACCTTCTTGCCGATATGGGCGAAGCTTCGGTAAAGGAAATTTCCTACTTTTTAGGCATAACCTCCTCGGTTTTAAAGACCATGGAGAAAAAGGGCGTAATCGAGTTATTTGAGAAGATAATTCCCATTGATGCCGCCGTAAAGGAAGAAGCTTTGGAAGAAAAGAAAGAGATAATTTTAAACGGCAATCAGTACGAAGTTTTCAAAAAAATAAGAGATAAGCTCCACGCCTTTTCTGTGAACCTTCTCTACGGAGTTACAGGCTCGGGAAAGACAGAGGTTTTCATAAAGCTTATTGAGGAAGCTTACAAGTCGGGAAAATCAAGCCTTGTGCTCATCCCCGAAATATCTCTCACACCCCAGACAGCTAAAAAGTTTAAAAGCTACTTCGGCTCCAAGGTGGCAGTTTTAAATTCCACCCTCTCCATGACCGAGAGACTGGAGCAGTACAAGCTGATAAAATCGGGCAAATGCCCCATAGTTGTAGGAACAAGGCTTTCGGTATTCAGTCCTTTAGAAAATATAGGGCTTATCGTCATAGACGAGGAGCAGGAAGCTACCTACCATTCGGAGCAGTCCCCCAGATTTGATGCCAGAAGCGTGGCGCAGATAAGGGCAAAGTATCATAACTGTCCCCTGCTTCTATGCTCGGCAACACCCTCTATCGAGAGCTTTTACAAGGCAAAGACAGGAAAGTATGATCTTTTCACACTGAAAGAGCGCTTTTCAAAAAAGCCCCTTCCCCCTGTCACCATGATAGATATGCTGAAAGAACCCCCTCAGGGAGACTCGCTTATTTTTTCTCAGAGGCTCTGTGAGGAGATGCGGTATAACTTGGACCACAAGGAGCAGACGGTGCTTCTTCTCAATAGGCGTGGCTACCTCACACGGCTTTCCTGCATATCCTGCCGTGAGACTATCAAATGCCCCAACTGTTCGGTGGCTATGACCTACCACAAGGGCAATAACCGCCTCATGTGCCATATGTGCGGCTATCAGTGCTCTGTCCCCAAGGCCTGCCCCTCCTGCGGCGGCAAGATGATGAAGTTTCAGGGCGAGGGCACACAGAAGGCAGAGGACGAATTGAAAAATATCTTTCCCGAGGCAAGGATACTTCGCATGGATGCGGATACCACCCTTTCAAAGGATGCACACCGCAGAGGCTTTGAAGATTTCCGAGAGGGAAAGTACGATATCATGATAGGTACGCAGATGATATCAAAGGGCTTAAATTTCCCCCTTGTCACATTAGTGGGAATACTCAATGCCGATCAGGCGCTTTTTACCGAGGATTTCAGAGGCTTTGAAAAGGCCTTTTCCCTTATGACCCAGACGGTGGGAAGAGCCGGCAGAGGAAATATTGAGGGAAGAGCCTTTATACAGACCTTTTCCCCCGACTTGGAGCTTTTTAAATTCTGCAAAAGAGAGGATTACGAAAGCTTCTACGAGGAAGAGATAGGCTTCAGAGAATCCTGCCTCTATCCCCCCTACTGCGACATGGTGAAGATAACTCTCCGCTCACAAAACGAGGCGGAAAGCTACCACGATGCAAAGTTTTTCTGTGAGACCTTTGTATCAACAGCAGACGAAAAATATCCCGGCTTACCCTTGCGGGTTCTGGGACCTTCGGAAGGAAGTCCCCACAAAAAAGCCGGTTTTTACTATATGCAGATATTATTAAAATGCAGAATAACAGTGAAGCTGCTGTCTTTGCTGGAGGACTGCTCAAATAAATATTACAGTGAAAAAAGGCCGTCTATCTTAGCAATAGACACATCGGCCGTGTAAATATTTCAGTTTATGAAAGGAAGTTTAAATCATGGCAAAAAGAAACATAATAAAAGACGGAGATCCCCTTTTAAGAAAAAAGTGCAGAGTTGTAACTGAATTTAATGAGAGAATACACACCCTTTTAGACGATATGGCAGAGACAATGTACGCAGCTGACGGCGTAGGTCTTGCAGCTCCTCAGGTGGCAGTTTTAAGAAGAGTTGTAGTTATCGACACAGGTGACGGCCTTATCGAGCTTATCAACCCCGAGATAGTATATGAGAGCGCTGAGTGCATCGAAGACAGCGAAGGCTGTCTCTCCTTCCCCGGACAGTACGGCGTTGTAAAGAGACCTAAGAAGGTAACTGTAAAGTATCAGGACAGAAACGGTAACTGGCAGGAAAAGACAGGCGAGGGACTTTTGGCAAGAGCATTCTGCCACGAGATAGACCACCTCAACGGAGTTTGCTTTGTAGACCTTGCAGAATATATGCTGGAGGCTGACGAGGATTAATGAGGATCGTATTTATGGGGACCCCCGATTTTGCCCAGACACAGTTAGAGGCACTTTTGGAAAAGGGTTATGACGTAGTGGGTGCATTCTGTCAGAGCGACAAGCCCGTGGGACGCCATCAGGAGCTGAAGGCCCCCGAGGTAAAGTGCTGCTGTCAGGAATATAATATCCCTGTTTATCAGCCTAAGAACTTAAGACATGAGGAGGAATGGGAGCTTATCAGAAGTTTAAAGCCCGATGTTATCGTGGTTGCGGCTTACGGAAAGCTTCTTCCCAAGGAAGTTTTGGAAATTCCCCCTATGGGCTGTATAAATGTTCACGGTTCACTTTTGCCCAGACTTCGTGGTGCGGCTCCCATTCAGAGAGCTATCATCGACGGCGATGAGGAAGCAGGAGTTACCATAATGAAGATGTCAGAGGGAATGGATGAGGGCGATATGCTCCTTAAAAAATCCCTCAAGATCGAAGAGGGCGAAACCGCCGAGGAGCTTTTCGAGAGACTTTCTCACTTGGGCGCAGAAGCTCTCGTAGAAGCGCTGGAAAACTTCGACAGCTTAGTTCCCGAAAAGCAGGATGCCTCATTAGCTACATGGGCTTCCCCCTTAAAGAAGGAGGACGGCTTCATAGACTTTTCCCAGAGCGCATTTATGACAATGAGAAGATTTTCCGGCACCTTCCCATGGCCCGGTGCTTACTTTGTAAGAGACGGCAAGAGAGTTAAGATCTTGGAGATGGCTAAGTCCGACTTAAAGGGCAAGGTGGGAGAAATTTTGGATAAGAAGCTTACAATAGGCTGTTCCGAGGGCTCTGTGACTTTATTAAAGGTTGCACCCGAGGGCAAAAAGGCTATGGACGGAGCTTCCTTTATGAACGGCCAGAGACTTAAGAAGGGCGATTCTGTCCTTTAGTGAAAGGTTAAAAATATGTTTTTTATAGACAGATATTATTTTCTTCTGGTAGTGCCTGCACTTTTATTAGCTTCCTTGGCGCAGATGCAGGTTTCCACAGCTTTCAATAAGTACAACCGCATGAGGACCTTAAACGGCATCACAGGTGAAACTGCCGCAAGAAGGATACTCAATTCCTACGGCATTTACGATGTGAATATAGTCCCCATCCCCGGAAAACTCACCGACCACTTTGACCCCAGAGACAATACCGTCAGACTGAGTCAGGATGTTTTCTACGGAAGCACCGTTGCGGCGGTGGGCGTTGCGGCTCACGAAATAGGCCATGTAATCCAGCACAATGTGGATTATGCACCCTTAAAGCTTCGTGAGGTCATGATACCTATTACAAATATAGGCTCTGCGATCTCCATGCCTATGATCTTACTGGGGATCATCATGGGCGCAGCTCCCTTGGTTGACTTAGGCATCATCTGCTTTTCTATGATGGCACTTTTCCAGCTCATCACTCTGCCCGTTGAATTTAACGCCAGCAGAAGAGCCTTAAAGATCATCGAAGCAGACGGCATTTTGCAGACAGAAGAAGAAAACAGAGGCGCTAAAAAGGTCCTTACAGCGGCGGCACTTACCTATGTTGCGGCACTTTTAGTCTCTGTTATGCAGATTTTAAGATTAGTATTACTTTATCACAGGAACGACGATTAAATTATGAAAACAGCAAGATTTTATACTGTAAAAGCCCTTTTGAAAGCGCTTTCCGGGGGCTATTCCCAGATAATTTTGAATGAAACTTTGAAGGAAAGCGCACTTGATAATAAGGACAAGGCCTTTGCCGCAAGTCTTTTTTACGGAGTTGTGGAGAGAAAGGTCACCTTGGAGAGGATCATCGCAGAAAGATGCAAGAAGAAGCCCGACAAGGAAGTTAAGGCAATACTTATGACGGGCTTCTGCCAGCTTCTCTATATGGATAAGATACCTCAGGCAGCTGTATGCAACGAGAGCGTCAGCCTTTGCAGGGAATTTAAAAAGACCTCCGCAGGCTCCTTTGTAAACGGGACCTTGAGAGGCTTCATAAGGGACGGTATGCCCCTTCCCAAGGCAAAAAACAAGGTGGATGCCCTCTCTTTAAAATATTCCTGTTCCTATGACGTGGCAGAAAGCTACATCGCATGGCTTGGCTATGAGGAAGCTGAAAATGCTCTCGCCCGCTCTCTGGGAAGAGCGCCTATCTACGCAAGGGCAAATACCCTGAAAACTTCCCTTGAGGGGTTAAAGGAGAGATTATCCTCCGAGGACATAAAATTTGAAGATGCCTCTTTAGAAAATAACCTCCTTATAAAGTCGGGAGATATTGCCCACACCAGGGCTTTTTCCGACGGACTTTTCACCGTCAGCGACAAGATGAGCCAGATATGTGCCTTAAAGGTGGGAGCTTCTAAGGGGGAAAACATTCTTGACCTCTGCTCTGCCCCCGGCACCAAGGCCTTTATAATGGCAGAGGAGATGGAAAATCAGGGAAAGATAGTTTCCTGCGATTTATCCGAGGGAAGATTAAAGTTAGTTGACGAGGGCAAAAAGAGACTGGGCATTGATATCATCACGACAAGGGCAAATGACGCTTCTATCTTAAACGAGGAGTGGCTCAGTTCCTTCGACAGGATACTCTGCGATGTGCCCTGCTCCGGGCTGGGAGTAATAAGAAGAAAGCCCGAATTAAAGTACAGAAACAAAGAGGACTTTGAAGATATCCACACCTTGCAGTATGAAATACTTGAGAAGGCGTCAAAATATTTAAAGGCAGGCGGTACCCTCATTTATTCCACCTGCACGGTAAACCCACTTGAAAATGAGGAAAATGTGAAGAAGTTCTTAGCGGAAAACCCCGATTTTAAGCCTAAGAAGATAAACGGGGAAGATTTCATAATAAAAAATAACATCGGTGAAAACGACGCCGACGGATTTTTTATAGCAGGATTGGAGAAGGTTGCAGATGGAAGATAACGCTTCTAAAAAGGAAATACTGGGGCTCAATATGGACGAGCTCAAGGCAGAAGTTGCCGAAATGGGCGAAAAGCCCTTCAGAGCCAAGCAGATCTATTCATGGCTCCATTCCAAGAGGGTGGAAAGCTTTGACGAAATGACTGACCTCTCCGAAAAGCTCCGTGAGAAGCTGAAGGAACGCTTCTACATAAGCACACTTCACGAGGTGAGATGTCAGAGGGCATCTGACGGCACAACAAAGCTTCTTCTGGAATTAAATGACGGCAACACCATCGAGACAGTTCTCATGTACCACGACTACGGCACCAGCCTCTGCGTTTCCACACAGGTGGGATGCAGAATGGGATGTAAGTTCTGCGCCTCCACAGTGGGCGGCAAGGTGCGAGACTTAACTGCGGGAGAAATTCTTTCCGAGGTTTACACCATGGGAAGAATTATGAACGTAACTATCAATAAGATAGTTTTAATGGGCATCGGCGAGCCCTTGGATAACTACAAAAACGTAATGCGCTTTTTAGAGCTTTTAAATTCCAAGGACGGTTTAAATATGTCACTTCGCCATGTTTCACTTTCCACCTGCGGAATCGTTCCCAATATATATAAGCTGGCGGATGAAAAGTTACAGGTCACATTATCTGTTTCCCTTCATGCCCCCACAAACGAAACAAGAAACAAGATCATGCCCATCAACAGGCTCTACCATATCGAGGAGCTGATGGAGGCGTGCAAATATTACTTCAATACTACCGGCAGAAGAATCTCCTATGAATACGCACTTATTTTAGGCGTAAACGACAATTTGGAAAATGCAAAGATGCTTGCCGACCTTTTGGACGGACAGGCCTGTCATATAAACCTCATCCCCGTAAACCCCGTAGAGGGCACCGGCTTTTTAAAGACCGGAAAGAAGGGCATCGAGGAATTCAGAAGCTATTTGGAAAAACGAGGCTTTGCCGCAACTGTGAGACGTGAAATGGGCTCCGAAATTGATGCGGCCTGCGGCCAGTTGAGACAAAAAGACAAAAAAGGAGAAAGACCTAATGTGGTGGAGCGCAAATACCGATAAAGGTAAAATGAGGAGCATGAATCAGGACTCCTTCTTTTGCGAAGAAAATGACAACTGCACAATAGCTGTTGTCTGCGACGGCATGGGCGGCGAAAACGGCGGTCAGGTGGCCAGCTCTATCGCCTGCGAGGTTGCTAAAAAGCAGCTTCTCAACGGCTTTAAGAACAGAGTTTCCGAAAACGAGGCAGGCAGAATACTTTCCTGCGCCGTAGCCAATGCAAATATCGCAGTTTACGATGAGAGCAGAAAGTACCCCGACTTAGAGGGAATGGGCACAACTATGGTAATAGCCGTAGTTACTCCCGATATGGCTCATATTGCCAATGTAGGCGATTCCAGAGCTTATATCCTGAGAGACGACCTTCTCACACAGCTGACCGAGGACCACTCCTATGTAAACGAACTTCTAAGAAAAGGAAAGATTACCGAGGAGGAGGCAAAGGTTCATCCCAAGCGCCACAGGATAACACGTGCTGTGGGAGTTTTCGAGGAGGTAACACCCGATATACTCACAGTTGACTTAAGGGAGGATGACTCCATTCTCCTTTGCTCCGACGGACTTTATAACTTCGTAGAGGACATAAATGAGCTTTCCGCACTTACAGCCGTATCTGTGAGAAAGCATGATGTTTCTCCCCTTATTATGAGAGCCAACGAAAAGGGAGGCGGAGATAATATAACCGCCGCAATAGTTTCCCTTACCGGAGGGAGGAAATAACTATGGATAACTTCATCGGAAAAAGGATCGAGGGAAGATATCAGATAATAGAGCTTATAGGCGTGGGCGGCATGGCAAATGTCTATAAGGGCGTGGATGTCACAAGCGGAAAAGAAGTAGCTGTTAAGATCTTAAGAGAAGAATACTACTCCAATGAGGAATTTGTCCGCCGCTTCAGAAATGAATCCAAGGCCATAGCTATGATGGATCACCCCAATATAGTCAAAGTCTTTGACGTCTGCTTTTCCCACGGAATGCAGGTCATAGTGATGGAATATGTGGACGGCATAACACTCAAAGAGTATATGCAGCAGCAGAAATGCCTTCCCTGGAAGGAAGCTGTCCACTTTACAAATCAGATCTTAAGGGCACTTTCTCACGCACATAAAAGAGGAGTTGTCCACAGGGATATAAAGCCTCAGAACTGCATGGTTTTATCCGACGGCACCTTGAAGCTGATGGATTTCGGCATAGCAAGATTTGCCCGCTCTGAATCAAAGACCATCACAGATAAGGCCATAGGCTCAGTTCACTATATAAGCCCCGAACAGGCCCGAGGCGAGGATACCGACCAGAGAGCAGACCTTTACTCAGTGGGCGTAATGCTCTTTGAGATGCTCACCGGTACTCTCCCCTTTGAAGCTGATACCCCCGTATCTGTTGCATTAAAGCAGATAGAGTCGGAGGCACCCCTTGTAACAGATGTGAACCCCTCTATACCCAAGGGGCTCAATTCCATAGTATCAAGAGCTATGGAAAAGAATGCGGACAGAAGATATCAGACAGCGGACGATATGCTCAATGATATCGGGGAATTTAAGAAAAATCCCAATGCCGCACCTAAATTCAACTATTTAAGACAGGACACAGGAAAGGAATCTGCCGTGATGAATCTTTTAAAGAAAAAGAAAAAACCATCCTCACGAAAGGAAGCTTCCGAAAAGAAGTCAGAAGCCGGTGAAAATCGCAGGATGGAAAAAGAAGAGGACAGGGGCAGAGCTGTCATAATGGTGCTGGGCGGAATAACCCTCTCCTTTATGGTGATATCCGCAGTGTTCATCTTCACAATGCTCTACCTCAATAACCCCCTTGAAAAGGTGCCTGACTTGAAGGCGCCCGAGCTTATAGGCAAGATATACGATGAGGTGAGAGTGGCTCCCGAGTACGAAAAGATAAATATAGTTGTGGAGGAATCGAGATTTTCCACACTTCACCCCAACGGCGAGATAATAGACCAGTACCCCGTGGCAGGCAGAACCATCAAGGAAAATTCCACCATCAAGGTAACTGTCTCCAAGGGAAGTCAGGTGGTTTCCGTGCCCAATATCATAGGCAAGGAGGAGACTGACGCTTACAGAATACTCTCCGAGACAGGTCTTGAATACAAGAAGGTATCTGTGTTCTCCTTTGACGGAGCAGGCACAGTAGTTTCTGTGGAGCCCGGTCCCGGCAGCGAGGTGGATTCCGGCACAGAGGTCAAGGTCATGGTTTCCATGGGACCTGAAAGCACAGTTTCCGATGTTCCCGATGTAAGGGGCGTTTCTATGGAAAAGGCCATGGAGCTTCTTGATGAAAAGGGCATCAACATCGGCGGAGTGACCTACGAAGCTTCCGACAGAGCCTACGGCACCGTAATAGGTCAGGACCCTGCACCCGGCAGTCAGATAGCCGTGGGCGGATTTGTAAACCTGAAGGTTTCCGGCGGAGAGCAGGATTCCAACAGAGTTACAATAGAAGTTCCCCTTCCCCGTGATGTGGAGGATACAGTAAAGCTTACCGCAAAGTATCAGGATACAACACTGAGGGAAGATTACGTTGTCCCCAAGGATACAAGGACATGGTACCCTGTATTTGAAGGTCGTGGAGAGGTAAGTATCCACATCCTTTACAACGATTTCCTCTATATGTCCGTAAAGGTGGACTTTGACAGAAATTCATGGACCATCACAGAGGATAACAGGGAGGCTCTTTCTTAGCTTATGGAAGAAACAACAAAAGGCAGAATTATAAAGCTTTCGGGCGGCTTCTACTTTGTGGATGCCCCCGAGGGCGTACTTATGACAAGGGCCAGAGGCAAGTTCAGAAAGAACGGCTTTTCCCCCATGGTGGGTGATATAGCAACAGTTCAGAAAACAGAGGAGGGCGAGGGCTTTCTCCTTTCTGTGGATGAGAGAAAGAACTTCCTTATAAGACCTTCCGTTGCAAATATCGACCTTCTCTTTATGGTGATCTCCGTAAAGTCCCCCTATCCAAACTTAGGAGTTATAGACAGGCTTTTAGCTGTTGCGGCGCATAAGCATATAGAATGTGCAGTTGTCATCACCAAGGCCGACCTTGACGAGGAAGCTGCGGAAAATATAGCTAAAATTTACCGTGAGGCAGGTTATCAGACCTTCGTAACAGGCGAAGGAAGAAGAAACCGTGAGGAATTAGCTGCACTTATAGATAATAAGCTCTGCGTATTTGCAGGCAATACAGGCGCAGGAAAGTCCACACTTCTCAACTTCTTAGATGATACCTTGGGCCTTGCAACAGGCGAAATAAGCGAGAAATTAGGAAGAGGACGCCACACCACAAGAACTGTTGAGATCTTCCCTGTTTTAGGCGGCTTTATGGCAGATACCCCCGGATTTTCCTCACTGGAAACTTTGAAGTTAGAGAGGATAAAGAAGGACGAGCTGGAGGACTGCTTCATAGAATTTGCCCCATATATAGGAGAGTGTCAGTTCACAGGCTGTGCCCATGTGAAGGAAAAGGGCTGTGCTGTTTTAAAAGCTCTGGAGGAAGGCAAAATTTCCAAGAGCCGTCACGACAGCTACTGCATGATGTACGAGGAAGCCAAGGAGATAAAGGACTGGGAGTAATATGGACTTAAAACATATTTTCATCTCTCTCGGCATCGCCTTTGGTGCTTCCGCCGGCATCTTCTTAGATAATATAGGCGTGGGGATATCTCTGGGCTTTATTTTAGGAGCTGTATTTTTCCATTTTTATAAAAGGTACAGGTAATTTCCCTACGGCAAAAAACAAATTTAAGACCACTCTTTAAAAAGGGCGGTCTTTTTCTTTACAGCAAATTAATACTTTTCTTAATTTCTCTGAAAAACGGCTTTTTAAAGGGAAATTTGGCAGTTAATTTTTTTAAAAAAGGTTTTCTTTACAAAAAGTTTATGATATAATCATAATGTTAAAATTCAATATGAGGTGATATGTTAAAATGGCAAGAAAAAGCAAGTCCCCCGTATCCTCCCTCGCAATTGTGGGCATCGCACTGCTCATGTTTATTGCAGCTGTCGGCATAGGCGTTTCTATGCTTGGAGGAAAGGACGATAAACCCGACGTTTCCGAATCCGAATCTGAATCCGCTCCCGTATTTGAGCCCAGTGAATCCGAAGAGGTAAGTGCTTCCGAATCTGAAAGCGCATCCGAATCTGCTTCCGAGGAAGTAAAGCCCAGTGAATCCGAAGAGGCAAAGCCCAGTGAATCCACAGCTCCCTCAGAGTCTCAGGCTCCCGAGTCTAAGCCCACAGAGTCTCAGCCCACAGAGGAAAAGGCTCCCGAAATTGCAAATACAAGCGACAGCGGATTTTCTAATATCGCAAACTTCAAGAAGATCAACTCCGATGTCAAGGGCTGGTTAAAGATCCCCGGCACAAACATCAACTACCCTGTTCTTCACAGAAGCCAGGATCATTTCTACTTAAACCACGATATCAATAAGCAGCCTTCTCACGATGCAGTTATCTACGCTGACCCCGCTGTTACATTCGGCACAAGAAGCCAGATAGCTCCCAATACCGTGCTTTACGGCCACAACTGGACAAACTACTCCGCACAGCCTGCTGTGGGCAGAGCTTCCGACGTTATGTTTGCACAGCTGACAGCTTATCAGTATTTAGACTTTGCAAAGCAGCATCCCTACATCTACTATTCCACAGAAGCTGAGGAAATGGTATGGCAGGTATTTGCTACCTTCTACACCGATATCAACTTTATCTACAACTACGCATATCCCCCTTCCACAGCTAACTTCCAGAGCATCATCAACGGGGCTAAGGCAAGAAGCAGAAACAACTTTGATGTTTCCGTTTCCACAAGCGACAGAATTCTTACACTTTCCACCTGCACAAGAGCATACGGAAAGAGCGCAAACCAGAGATTCGTTGTTATGGCAAAGCTCATGCCCAAGGGCGCAGCTTTAAATCCCGTAACAGTTACAACAAATCCCAATCCCGTACTCCCCTCTATGAGTGTACTTTTCCCCGGAAAGTAGTTTTGTAAATCTTAAAAAGCACTAAAAGCCTTCCCCTGATTTAATTATCGGGGGAAGTTTTGTTTTATTTAAAAAGAAGGCTTATTATGGAAAATGTAAAACTGACAACTGCACCGGATGATAAAGAGGTAATGCGCCAGACCTTAAAAGTTGTGGTGCCTGCTGTTGCGGAGTGTATGTTCGTGGGACTTGTGACCATGATAGATACCATGATGGTGGGCTCCTTAGGACCCGGTGCCATCGCCGCAGTAGGGCTCACCACACAGCCTAAGTTCATAGGCCTTGCACTCTTTGTCTCTTTTAATTCGGCTGTCTCCTCCGTCGTTGCAAGGCGCTACGGGGAAAGGGCAAAGGACGATGCAAATAATATCCTCTTAAACGGGGCACTCCTTGTTCTCATAGCTACTGCCATAGTTTCTACACTCTATGTTGTCTTTTCCTTGCAGATAGTGCTTTTGATGCAGGGCGACATGGAGGCCAGCATTTTGGGCTCTCAGTATCTTAAGATAATCATGGGAGGGCTTATCTTCCAGACGGGCACACTCTTTATAAATGCCTGTCAGAGGGGTATAGGCAATACAAGGATAACCTTTAAGACCAATGCCACCGCCAATATAATAAACGTCTTTTTAAATTACCTTCTCATCGAGGGGCATATGGGCTTTCCGAGGCTGGAAATAAGAGGAGCTGCAATAGCTACCGTCACAGGAACTGCGGCAGGCTTCCTTCTTGCTGTTTCATCGGTATTAAAAAAAGATGCCTTCCTCTACATCTTCCATAAGCCAAATTCCCTTGGCTTTCAGAAAAAGTCCCTTCACTCCCTTGGCAAGATAGGAATTTCCGCCCTTGCCGAGCAGACCTGCATGAGATTCGGCTTTCTTATCTTCGCCCTCACAGTTTCCTCACTTGGCACAAACCGCTTTGCCGCCAATCAGATAGGACTTAATATTTCCCAGATAAGCTATTCCTTCGGCGACGGCATGAGCTGTGCGGCCCTTGCCCTTGTGGGAAAATCCATGGGCGAAAAAGACCTTCCCTTAGCTAAAAGATATATCTCCTCCCTTCTCAAAATAGGCAGGAGAGCCACCGTCGTAACCTCTGTAATATTCTTCTTAGGGGGCAGATACATCTTCATGCTCTTTACAGATGAGCCGGAGGTTTTGCAGTATTCCGTGTTTATAACCTGTATCCTGGGCTTTACAACTATTTTGCAGATACCGGCGCTGGTCTTTGCAGGAACCCTCCGTGGCGCAGGGGATGCGGCTTTTATAGCGGTTTCCTCACTTGTTTGTATAGGCCTTATCCGTTCCTTCTTCAGCTGGATACTGGTCTATCCCGTTGGTTTGGGACTTTACGGCGCATGGATAGGCTATATGACCGACCAGTCCATGAGATTTTTCTTAAATTACGGCAGATTCAAAACCGGCAAATGGGAAAGGATAAAAATTTAAGCAACAAAAAACCTCCGTCTTAAAAACGGAGGTCAATTTTTTATATGGTGCTAATTTTCTGCCATTTCCGCACCGGGAAGGGCTGTTTCTTCCTCTTCTCTTGCTTCCTTCTTTTCGTAGTAAGCTTCCATTCTGTCTATGAGGCCGGAGGAGATCATAACTGTTATAAAGGAAAAGGCTATCCTTCTGAAAGGGATATAGGAGAGGGAGAGAATGAGAACTATGGCATCTGTCATAAAGTATGATTTGCCTAAATTGAGGCGGAGGTATTTATTGAGCACAAGGGCCAGAACATCGTCGCCGCCGGAGGCTCCGCCCTGACGGACTATTATTCCTACGCCGATTCCCACAAATAAACCTCCCAGTATAGCTGCTGCAAGGGGCTTATCTGTAAGATTCGGAAGCACGGGACCTACAAATTCCCACAGCGTGTAGAAGGAGGCAAAGCCCGATGTGGCTATGATGGAATTTATAAGGAACTGCTTTCCCAAAAGCTTAAAGCCTATGAGGTAGCAGATCATGTCCAGTACAAATTCACTGATGCCCGGTGATATGCCGAACCAGTATTGAAGCAGCAGTGTGGTTCCTAAGATACCGCCTTCTGTGACAGCGCTCTGACTGTGGACGTTGAAAAGTCCGAAGCTTAAGATAGCAGAGCCCAGAAGCAGCAGGAGCACATTTTTTATTCCTGCCTTCGAGTTTTTCATGATTACCAAATCTCCTTTGTTGTCTCAGGTTTTTTCCTGCAAGCTTATTATAAACCTTAGAATGGTTCTAAGGTCAACCCCTGTTTTTGACTTATTTGAGAAATTTTCCGTGTTTTTTTAGAAATTTCATCAAATCATGGCAAAAGAAAAGCCCTGCTTAATAAAAAAGCAGGACTTGTGACAGCTTTTTATAGGAAATTTAGTCTAAGGGGTGCTTTGCGTCTAAGAGAACTTCCACCTTTACTCCCATTTCTATCATATATCTTACGGCCTTTTCCACATTTTCTCTCTCGCCGGATACGATGGCAACAACTCCGCCGATGTTGGCGTTCTTGATGACCTCTATATCGGAGAAGATGATGGAGAGGTCGATATTGTAGTCTCTGGAAATTTTGGAAATTACGGGGGACTGGATATTTTCCTCTGTGAAGGTAAGCTTCATGAGAAGCTCGTTGGGCTTTAAGTCAACGATGGGGTTCTTTTCCTCTATGAGTGTGTAGATCTTATTCATAGCGGAGGTGGTGTTGATGAAGTTCTTGGTGATGGGCTCCTTGGGCTCGGTGAATATCTGGAATACAGTTCCCTCTTCCACCTTGTTGCCGTGCTCCATGATGGCAACTCTGTCGCAGATCTCCTTGACTACTGCCATTTCGTGGGTGATAACGACGATCGTGATGCCTAAGGTCTCATTGAGCTTTCTTAAAAGAGCTAAGATAGCCAAGGTCGTCTGGGGATCCAGTGCGCTGGTAGCCTCGTCGCAAAGAAGGATGTCGGGATCGTTGGCAAGAGCTCTTGCAATAGCGACTCTCTGCTTCTGACCGCCGGAAAGCTGGGAGGGATATACCTTTTCCTTGTCCTCTAATTCAACAAGCTTTAAAAGCTCTCTCACCTTCTTGGTCTTTTCCTGCTTTGTCATCTTGGAATCCTTCAAGGGAAATTCCACATTCTTAAATACAGTTCTGGAGGGCATGAGGTTGAAGTGCTGGAATATCATGCCTATCTTCTTGCGCTTTTCTCTAAGTTCTGCGGCAGGAAGCTTCTGCATATCTACGCCGTTTACTATTACATTTCCCTCTGTGGGTGTTTCCAGAAGATTGATGCAGCGCACCAGTGTGGATTTTCCTGCGCCGGAAAAGCCTATGATACCGAATATCTCGCCGTCATTTATATTTATGGAAACGTCATTTACTGCGTGTATATCTTCCTTGTCTGTGTGGAAGGTCTTGGTTATGTGCTGTAATTCTATCATTTCTCTATGCCTCTCTTTCTGTTTCTTGTTACTTTGCTTCTTCTTCCTCCATGGGAACAGGCTCAAGCTTTGAAAAGACTATCTTCTGTGAAGAATAGAGGCTGTACTTTCCGCTTATCATATAGCTTAAGGAGGATGCTATTGCGAAATATAAAAGGTGCTGTGAACCGAACATCTCAATGGAAAGTGCCATTGAGGATATGGGGCAGTTTACCGAGCCGCAGAAAACAGCAACCATTCCTATTGCGGAGGCAAAGGAGGGGTCAAGCCCTAAGAGCGGGGAAACTACCGAGCCGAAAAGTGCGCCTATTGCAAAGGTGGGGACTATTTCTCCGCCTCTCATGCCGCCTTTCAATGTTACGATAGTAAATACCATCTTCACTAAGAAGGCAAGCATGAAGATATGCTCTCCGGAAACAGCCTTTATAACTAAATTCATTCCTGCGCCGTTGTAGTCATTGGAGCCGGAAAGAAGTGTCATTGCAACTACCAAAGCTGCACACACAAATACTCTCACATAGGAATTGGGGAGCTTCTTCTTTAAAATTTCTCCGCCTTTTTCGCTCATGATGCACCAGATGATGCTGACGCCTGCACAGAGAAGTCCCAGAACAGCTACCTGAAATACTGTTATTCCCACAAAATCAGAGGGAGAATCCTTGATGGCTAAAAGCATGATGGGGATATTTAAGTATTTGAGCATAAGGAATGCTGTGAAGGAGGAGATAACTACCGGCACCAGAGCCGCATAGTAGAAAACTCCTACGTTGATAACTTCAAGGGAAAAGAGCGCTGCTGTGAGAGGTGTTCCGAAAAGTCCGCAGAAGGTGGCGGACATTCCGCAAAGTGTGATGACCTTTAAGTCATTTTCATTGAGTCTCAGTGTCTTTCCTATGAAAGAACCCAGAGAACCGCCTATCTGAAGGGCGGCTCCTTCTCTTCCTGCGCTTCCGCCGCCCAAGTGTGTAAGGAGGGTGGAAACGAAGATGAGGGGTGCAAGAAATACCGATACCTTTTCGCCGTTTCGCACGGTCAAAAAGATGCCGTCTGTTCCCTTGTGGTTTTCCATGCGGCTTGTCTTATACAGCCACACGATTATAAGTCCCAGAAGGGGAAGCAGATAGATGAGAACGCTGTTATCTTTGAAAAGTCCCTCTACTACTCCCAGAGATGCGTGGAAAAGAATTCCGGCACCGCCTGCTGTGATGCCTACGCATACGGATACGAATATCCATTTGAGCAGGGTCTTGAAGTAGGTCCATGAGGGGGTTATGCAGTTTCTAAAGTCCATTTTGAAAAAGCTCCCGAAAGAAATTTTAAGAAATTTTTATAAAAGCTCGATTCCGATTTTTTTGCAGGTATCCCAGACCTCGTCGGGCCAGAGTGATGCCTGAACTTCACCGATGTGTGCCTTTTCAAGAAGGTACATACAAAGTCGGCTCTGTCCTATGCCGCCGCCCATTGTGAGGGGGAGAGTGCCGTCGATGACCCCCTTGTGGAAGGGTAAGTTTGCCCTTTCCTCGCAGCCGGCCTTTTTGAGCTGGGAGAGCATTGCTTCCCTGTCAACTCTTATGCCCATGGAGGAAAGCTCCATGCTTCTGCCGGCTGTGTAATCCCAGAGAAGGATGTCCGCATTCAAGGACCAGTCGTCGTAGTCGGGTGCTCTGTGGTCGTGGGGCTTGCCGTTGGAGAGCTTGTCGCCTATCTGCATGAGAAGAACTGCGGCGTGCTTCTGGCAGATGGCATCTTCCTTTTCCTTGTCAGTCTTTCCGGGGAACATATCCTCTAATTCCTGACTTGTTATGTAGAACATCTCCTTGGGCACCTTTCTGCCGAATACAGGGTAGCTCTCGCAGAGCTTTGCCTCTGTCTTGCGGAGGGCCTGAAGGATGTATTCACCGGCAGAAATAAGTGTAGCTAAGTTTCTGTCCTCTCTTGTGATGACCTTTTCCCAGTCCCACTGGTCCACATAGAAGGAGTGAGTTCTGTCGGGTGTCTCGTCACGTCTTATGGCGTTCATATCTGTGTAGATGCCCCTGCCTGCGGGGATCTCGTATCTTGCAAGTGCGTCTCTCTTCCACTTTGCAAGAGAGTGAACTATTTCTCCCCTGCTTCCTCCTAAGGAAGGAATGTCGAAGTCAACAGGTCTTTCCTTGCCGCTCAAGTTGTCATTAAGGCCGGATTCGGGGCGGACAAATAAGGGCGCAGAAACTCTTATGAGATTGAGGCTGTCAGCCAGCTCCCTTTCAAATATGTCCTTTACTAATTTGATCGCCTCCTGAGTTTCCATGATGGAAAGCTTTGAGCGATAAAGTGTAGGTAAGTTTTTTAATGTGTCAGAAATAGTGATCCCCTCCTGAATATATTCCAGAAATTCTCATATACCTTTATATATATAAAAATTTCCTTCGTTTTTTATTAATTTAAAGCTGTAAATATGAGCTTTTCAAAAATTACTAATAATGATATCACTTTTCGTCTGTTAAAGCAACAATAACAATGAACAAACCGCTGATAAACAACCTCGAAAAGCCCATGAAATCGCAATAAATTTAAAAAAGCCCCTTGCAATCATCATTTTAGTATGTTATATTAATTAGGAAGTTTAAAGTTTGTGAGGAGAGTAGGCATTGAGCCTGCTCTTTCTTGTTTGTTGAGATAATTTAGGAGGGTTACAATGGCTAAAGGTAAGGAAAGCACAGCTGAGATATGTGAGAAAATAGCCCTTCCCGTTGCAGAAAAGATGGATCTGGAATTATGGGATGTCAGATTTGAAAAAGAAGGAAGCGGCTGGTTCTTAAGATACTTTATCGACAAGGAAGGCGGAGTCAATATTGATGACTGCGAGAATTTCTCCAGAGCCATCGACCCCATCTTAGATAAAGAGGACCCAATAGATAAGTCCTACACACTGGAGGTTTCCTCCCCCGGAGTTGAGCGTGAGCTTAAGAAGGACGAGCACTTTAAGAGATACCTTGAAAACAAGGTGACAGTAAGACTTATAAGAGCAATTGACAATCAGAAGGAATTCACAGGAACCTTAAAGTCCTATGAAGACGGCATTATAACTTTGGATATTGACGGCGAAGAAAGAAGCTTCGAGAAGAAGCTGTGCGCTTTCTGCAAGCTGTATGATGATTTTATATAACAAAAAAGGAGCAAGGTAATGACAAACGGCGAAATATTTGACGCGCTGAAGATGCTTGACGAAGAAAAAGGCATCTCAATGGAGTACATGATCGAAAAGCTTAAGAACGCAATCTCCATTGCAGTTAAGCAGGACGCAAACGGCGGAGAAGATAATATCGTAGAGATCGACCCCGAAACAGGAAGATTCTTTGTAGCAGTAAGAAAGACAGTAGTTGATGAGGTAGAGGACCCCACACTTGAAATCGGTCTCAATGCTGCATTATCCGTAAACAAGAAGGCTAAGGTGGGCGACGTTATCGAGATCCCCTTAAAGCCCAGAGAATTCGGCAGAATCGCTGCTATGAGAGCAAAGCACGTTATCATCCAGGGCATCCGTGATGCAGAAAAGGGACAGCTTTTAGCTGAGTACCAGTCCAAGGAAAACGATATCGTTACAGCAACAGTATTGAAGATAGACCCCAAGAAGGGCAATATCGAGGTTGAGATCGGCAAGTCCCAGGCTATTTTACCCAAGGGCGAGCAGACTCCCGGCGAAGTTTACAATGAAGGCGACAAGATCAAGGTTTACGTTTCCGACGTTATCAATTCCGAAAAGGGACCCAAGATCATGATCTCCAGAACTTCCCCCGGCTTAGTAAGAAGATTATTTGAGATGAACGTTCCCGAAGTATTCGACGGAACAGTTGAAATAAAGGCAATTTCCAGAGAAGCAGGCTTAAGAAGCAAGGTTGCAGTTTACTCCAAGCTTCCCGAAGTTGACGCAGTAGGCTCCTGCATCGGCCCCAAGGGCGCAAGAGTCAACACAATAGTTGAAGAGTTAGGCGGAGAAAAGATCGACGTTATCAAGTATTCCGAAGATCCCGCAGAATTTGTTGCAGCAGCTCTTTCCCCTGCAAATGTTATCTCCGTTGACGTAGACCCCGAAGTTCCCAAGTGCTGCAAGGTCACAGTTCCCGATCATCAGCTTTCCTTAGCTATCGGCAACAAGGGCCACAACGCACGTCTTGCCGCACGCCTCACAGGCTGGAAGATAGACATCAAGCCCGAAAGCGGATTTTACGGCGAGGACGAGGAAAACTAACTAAAGGCAAAAGGAGGCTTACCAATGCCTAAGGTAAGAAAAATACCCATGAGGATGTGCTGTGGCTGCGGTGAGCACAAGGAAAAGAAGGAGCTTATCAGAATAGTGAAGGCCCCCGACGGCAGCATTAATGTAGACCTTACAGGAAAGATGAACGGCAGAGGCGCTTATATCTGCCCAAAGGTGGAATGCCTCAATAAGGCGGTCAAGTCCAGACGACTTGAAAATGCTTTTTCTTCTCCTGTATCAGATGAGGTCTTTGAGACTCTCAAAGAGGAAATCGCAAAAATATGAGCAACACACTTTCTTTTTTATCCCTCTGCAGAAAGGCATTGAAGCTCAAAATGGGATTCGATTCCGTGGAGAAAACATTGAAGGACGCTTTCCTTGTGATATATGCCTCCGATATCTCACCTAAGACAATGGAGAGAATGGAGAAGAAAGCTCAGAGCTTTAATGTCCCTTCAAAGCAGATCCCCTTTACGCAGGAGGATATATATATACACATAGGCAAGAACATTTCGGTTATGTCCATAACTGACGAAGGACTTGCCGAGGCCTTCCTCAAAAAGCTTAAGGCAGAGGAAGCTTCGGAATAATTTGCAGCGAGGAGGATTTGATTAATGATTGAGAAATACCGTGTTCACGAGGTCGCAAAGGATTTCGGCCTCAACAGCAAGGATGTTTTAAATCTTTTGGAGGAATATTTCCCCGACGACCAGCGAAAGCATATGACTGCTTTGACAAGCGAAGAACTCAACTTCGTTTTTGATCACTATACGGAAAAAAATAACATGGCTGATCTGGATAAATACTTTGAAGCTATGAAAAAGCCTAAGAATCAAGAGGCAGAAAAGCCCCTTACCAAGGAGGACACTGACATAAAGGACGAAAGAACAAAGGACTTTAAAAAGCCCGATCATAATAATAACAATAATAATAACGGCCCCAGAAAGCCCTACGAAGGAAGAAAGAACGACCACAACGGCAACCGTTCCGACAGACCCTTCAATAAGAATAACGAGGGCGGCGAAAGAAGAGACTTCAATAAGTCCAATGACAGAAACGACAGAGGCGAGAGAAGCTTCAATCGTGACAACAACGGTGAAAGAAGCTACAACCGTGACAATAACGGCGAGAGAAGCTTTAACCGTGACAACAACCGTGATAACGGCGGAAGATTCAACCGTGACAACAATCGTGACAACGGCGGAAGATTCAATAACAGAGACAACAACAGAGATAATAACAAGAGAGACTTTAAGCCCAGAGACAATAAGCCTAAGTTTAATTCTCCCGCTCCTGCTCCCAAGGCAGAAGCTCCCAAGACAGAGAGACCTGCAGTAGAAAAGGATATCACAGGAACAAAGACAGTTGATATGCGTTCTGCACAGGTAAACTTAGATAAGTACAACGAGAGATACGAGCAGATCGCTCCCACAGGCTTAAACAGCAAGAAGTTCGACGGCACAAAGCAGAAGTTCTCCGGCAGAAAGGACAGAAACAACAAGTTCAAGTCCAAGAAGGAGCAGGAGGCTCTCAAGCTCCGCAAGATGGAGATGGAGAGAGAGAGAAGAAACAAGCTGGAAGTATTCCTCCCCGAGGAATTAACAGTCGGCGAATTAGCTCTCAAGCTCAAGGTACAGGCCGCAGAAGTTGTAAAGAGACTTATGGGCTTAGGCATCATGGCTTCCGTATCCGAAGTTATCGACTATGATACAGCGGCACTGGTTGCCATGGATATCGGCGCAAAGGTAGAGCATGAAGTTGTAGTTACCATCGAGGAAAGACTCTTCACCGAGCAGGAAGACGACGATGAGAACCTTTCTCCCCGCTGCCCCGTAGTAGTAGTTATGGGACACGTTGACCACGGTAAGACTTCTACACTTGACGCTATCAGAAACACAAACGTAACAAAGGGCGAAGCAGGCGGTATCACACAGCATATCGGTGCTTATCAGGTAATGATAAATAACCAGCCTATCACCTTCTTAGATACTCCCGGACACGCTGCATTTACTTCTATGAGAGCCCGTGGCGCTCAAGTAACAGATATTGCAGTTTTAGTAGTAGCTGCTGACGACGGTGTAATGCCTCAGACAGTAGAAGCTATCAACCATGCCAAGGCCGCAGGAGTTCAGATCATCGTTGCTATCAACAAGATGGATAAGCCCACAGCTAACCCCGACAGAGTTAAGCAGGAATTAACAGAGTACGGCGTTATCTGCGAAGAGTGGGGCGGCGACACTATCTGTGTTCCCATCTCCGCTAAGAAGGGCGAGGGCATCGACGAGCTTCTTGAAATGATCCTCTTAGTTGCTGAAACAATGGAATTAAAGGCTAACCCCGACCGCCTTGCAAAGGGTACTGTAATCGAGGCAAAGCTTGATAAGGGCAGAGGCCCTGTTGCTACTGTTCTCGTTCAGAACGGTACATTAAAGTCCGGCGACATCGTTATCGCAGGCACATCCTTGGGTAGAGTAAGAGTTATGACCAACTCTCAGGGTGAAAAGATCGAAGAAGCAGGTCCCTCCACTCCTGTCGAGATCACAGGTCTTGCAGAAGTTCCCACAGCAGGCGATATCTTAAATGCTGTTGAGGATGAAAAGCTCGCAAGAGAATTAGTTGAGAAGAGACGCCACGATCAGAAGGAAGAGCAGTTCAAGGCTTACCACAAGGTAACACTTGACAACCTCTTTGCTCAGATCTCCGAGGGCGAGGTTAAGGAATTACCCCTTATCGTCAAGGCCGACGTTGACGGCTCCGTTGAAGCTGTTAAGCAGTCTCTTGAAAAGCTCTCCAACGACGAGGTAAGAGTAAGAGTTATCCACGGCGCAGTAGGTGCTATCTCCGAATCCGACGTTACATTAGCAGCCGCTTCCGGCGCTATCATCATCGGCTTCAACGTAAGACCTCAGCCCGATGCCAAGGAGACCGCAGAGCGTGAGCAGGTAGACATGAGAATGTACCGTGTAATCTACGACGCTATCAATGAGATCACCGACGCTATGAAGGGTATGCTGGCTCCCAAGATCCGTGAAAAGGAATTAGGAAGAGTCGAGGTTCGTCAGGTATACAAGATCTCCTCCGTCGGCACAGTTTCCGGCTCCTACGTATTATCCGGAAAGATCACCAGATCTGCACTCATCAGAGTTGTAAGAGACGGTATCATCATCGCAGACGACAAGCTCTCCTCCTTAAAGAGATTCAAGGACGACGCTAAGGAAGTTATGACCGGCTACGAGTGCGGTATCACCTTAGAGAAGTTTGCTGATATCAAGGAAGGCGACATCTTCGAAGCTTACGAGTTAGAAGAGTATCGTGACTAATCAATAAACAAACAAAAGAGCCTGCTGACAAAGTTGTGATTTTGCGGCAGGCTTTTTATGAAAGAAAGGATTTAATATGCCATCTTATCGTGCAGAAAGAACCAGTGAGGACGTTTTAAGAGAACTCACCGCTATAATGAGAGAACTTAAGGACCCCAGAGTGAAGGAAGCTATGCTTACCATCGTTAAGATAGACCTTACAAGGGACCTTTCCTACTGCAAGGTATTCATCAGCTCCTTAAAGGGCATGGAAGTTGCAGAACCCATCGTAAAGCTTCTCAACAAGAATGCTGCCGGCTTTGTAAGACGTGAATTAGGCCAGAGATTAGAGCTTCGTCACACACCTGAGATCAAGTTCATCGCTGACGGCTCTTTGGAAAATTCCGCTCACATCGCAAAGCTTTTAAACGACTTGGAAAAGAAGTAAATGAAAATAGATGTTAAGGAATGCGCCCGCATTTTAAAGGCGCAGGATAATATAAGGATCTACTGTCACAGGGACCCCGACGGAGATACCATAGGCTGTGCCATGGCTCTCACAGATGCTCTCACCTCCATGGGAAAGAGAGTTTATGTGAGCTGTGTTTCCCCCATCCCCGAGAATTTAAAGTTTATCTATAAGGAAACTGAGCCCTTCGAGGAAGAGTTCAGACTCGCTGTGGATATTTCAAATGTGAAGCTTTTGGGCGACGGCGAAATCAGGGAAACACCTATGGACCTCTGCATAGACCACCATGTTTCCAATGAGTTCTACGCAAAGGACACCTGCCTCTATACCTTCTCCTCCGCAGGGGAATTAGTTTACGACATCCTCACAGAGATGGGCGTCACAATTTCCCCCTACGCCGCAACCTGCCTTTTGACTGCCATCACAACAGATACCGGCAGCTTTAAGTATTCCGAGGTTACCTCCAAGACACTGAGGACAGGCGCCGCTCTCTATGATCTGGGAGCTGATAAGGATAAGGTCAGACAGGAGATATATGAATCCCGCAAGAAGTCCAGAGTAAAAATCGAAGCTATGGCTATGGCAGGAATGGAATTTTTTGAAAATGACAGGATAGCCGTAATTTCCATAAGCCTTGATATGATGGAAAAGTGCGGAGCAAAAGAAGAAGAATTAGAAGGAATAGCTTCCTCCTCTGTAAGCGTAAAGGGCGTTGATATCGGCTTCACCATCAAGGAGCGTGACGACGGCTACATCAGAGTTTCTGCAAGGACCACCGAAAAAGCCGATGCCTGCAAGATTTGTCAGGCCTTTCAGGGCGGCGGTCATGTGAGAGCTTCCGGATGCCGTATAAAGGCCACCTTGGAAGAAGCAAAGGAAATGCTCCTTGCCGAGGCCAGAAAGCAGATTTTATAAATGGACGGAATTATACTTGTTAATAAGCCTCAGAACTTCACCTCCTTTGACGTTGTAGCAAAGATGCGTGGAATTCTGAGGACAAAGAAAATAGGTCACACCGGAACACTGGACCCTATGGCAACAGGACTTTTAGTTGTCTTGGTTGGAAATGCCACCCCACTCTGCGACCGCCTTCCCGATGATAAAAAGGAATATGTGGGCGGCTTCAAGCTGGGTGTAAAAACCGACACAGAGGATATCTGGGGCAAGGTCACTGAGGAAAAGGAAAGCCATGTTAAGGAAAAAGACATTTTAAATGCACTTCCTCACTTTACAGGCGAAATTTTGCAGGTGCCCCCCATGTACTCCGCTATAAAGATAGGCGGAAAGAAGCTCTGCGACTTGGCCCGTGAGGGTATAGAAGTTGAAAGAGAAGGCCGCCCCATCAAGATAGATGAGATAGAGCTTTTATCCTTCGATGAGGAAAAGCAGGAAGGTCTTTTGAGGATAGCCTGCCGCAAGGGAACCTATATAAGGACACTTATCAAGGATATAGGCGACTTTTTAGGATGCGGTGCCACTATGACCTCACTTAAAAGGACAGTTTCCAACGGCTTCTCCATAGAGGACAGCTTCACCTTCGAGGAAATAGAGGGCTTTATGAAAGATGGCACTGTGGAAGAACACATGATGCCGGCTTTTGATGCCTTCCGTGAATTTCCCGATGTGGAAGTGGGTCCCTGGCAGGCAAAGATGATAGAAAACGGGGTAAAGCTCAACCGTGACAAGCTGGGAAACCTCCCCGACGGCTCCTATCGCATATGGCACGAGGGAAAGTTTTTAGGTTTTATAGAGTACCTTCCCGGAGAGCCTAATTTAAGAATGATTTTTAAAGGAAAGTAAGTTATGATAGTTTTTGAAAGTTTGGAAGAGGCATTTGTCAATGAGCCCACCGCCATCGCAGTAGGTTACTTTGACGGAGTGCATTTAGCTCACAGGGCGGTCATTGAAAAGGCTGTTTCCTTTAAGGAAAAGGGCCTTTCCCCCATGGTCTTTTCCTTTAAGACAATTAAAAATACCCCCGAAAAGAAGAAGGGTGCACTCCTTTTGCAGAGCTTTCGTCAGAAGTCATTAAGTATCGAAGCTTTGGGAGCTTCCTACTTCCTCTGCCCTCCTTTTTCAAGCTTTATGGGACTTTCACCAAAGGAATATGCAGTTGACCTTTTAGTAAATCAGCTTAAGGCAAAGGCCGTTATCTGCGGCTACGATTACCGCTTCGGAAAAGGAGCGGCAGGAAACGCAGATACCTTGAAGGAAATTTTAGAGCCCCTCGGAGTAGAAGTTGTCACCGTCCCTGCTATCTTAAAAGACGGCGAGCCTCTCTCCTCCACAAGGATAAGAAACCTTCTCAAGGAAGGCAGGATGGAGGAAGCCAATTCCCTTTTGGGCTATGACTTCACCATCGACTATGAGGTGGTCCACGGCAGACACCTGGGCAACAAGCTGGGCTTCCCCACTATCAATCAGATATTCCCCGAAAATAAGATAGCCCCCAAGTTCGGAGTTTATAAGACCACACTTTCCATAGACGGAGAAACCTACTTAGGCGTCACCAATGTGGGCAGAAAACCCACCGTCGGCGCAACGGGCTTTATCTCCGCAGAAACTTACATAGATAACTTTGACGGCGACCTCTACGGCAAGGTGCTGTCCCTTTCCTTCCAGAATTTCCTGCGCCCCGAGGAGAAGTTCCCCTCTATCGAAGCTTTGAAGGAAGCTATCGGCAGGGATGTTCTCCACGCAAGGGAGCTTTGGAAAAAGTAAGCTTAAAAATTATCTCCTGTTTTGTGCAGGAGATTTTTTGTTTTCGGGGGAAAATATTAAACTGTCTGTTTTTTTCTTTGCAAAACAAATCTTCCCTTATAGCGGATAAAAGTTGATTATTATAGCGTTTCCCTTTATAATAAAGTCAGTAATTACGAGAAAGGATATAATTATGGATTGGATTGATTTAAAGATAAAGGTTCCCACAGAATACACCGAGGCGGCATCTGCCATCCTCACAATGGTTTCCTCCGGCATCTATGTGGAGGACTACTCCAACCTTGAAGCAGAAGCTGAGGAGATAGCACACATCGACCTCATCGACGAGGATCTGCTTAAAAAAGACAGAACACACAGTATAATTCATGTATATGTATCCTCTGAGGAAAATTTCAGAGAGTATGTGACCTACATTGAGGCACAGCTCCAGAGAGAAAATGTCCCCTTTGAGATAGATACCGACAGCATCAAGGAAGAGGACTGGGCAAACGCATGGAAGGTACACTACCATCCCATTTCCCTCTCCGAGAAAATTGCAATCTGCCCCTCATGGGAAAATTATGAAAAGAAGCCCGGCCAGCACGTCATCACCATCGACCCCGGCATGGCATTCGGCACAGGCACACACGAGACAACACGCCTTTGCCTCTTAGAACTTGAAAAGTACATAAAGCCCGGCATGAAGATGCTGGATGTAGGCACAGGAAGCGGTATTTTAGCAATCTGTGCAGAGCTTTTGGGAGCAGGCGAAGCTTTCGGCATAGACATCGACCCCTTGGCTGTAAAGACCGCCAAGCAGAATGCAGAGATCAACCACTGCAAGGCACAGTTCATAGCAGGCAACCTCTCCGAAGGCATCGAGGGAAGCTACGATATCATCTGTGCAAACATTGTAGCAGATGCCATCATGATGCTTTCTGTTGACATCCCCAGACTTTTAAAGAAGGACGGAACCTACGTTGTTTCCGGAATCATAGATGTGAGAAAGGACGAGGTAATTGCCCGACTCACAGAATTAGGCTTCACCCTCATTTCCAAGGCAGAGGAAAACGGCTGGGTAGCCATGGCATTCAAATTAAAGGAGAACTAACAAGATGCAGAAATTCTTTGTTTCCGAGCTTTCACCCGAAATGAGACTGGAAGGCGATCTTTTCAGACACATCGCCAAGTCCCTCAGGATGAAAACGGGAGAAAGCCTCACACTTTGCGACGGGTGCGGAAATGACGGCTTCGGAACAATAGCCGAGGTCGGAAACGATCACCTCATCGTCAAGATCGAGAAAACAGAAAAAAGCCCCTCCGAGCCGTCTACAAGGGTAGGACTTTTTGTAGGCTGGCCCAAGGGAGACAAAGCTGACTTAATAGTTCAGAAAGCAGTTGAAATAGGAGTTTCCTCCGTCACCTTCCTGCTGTCGGAATTCTGTGTATCAAAGCCCAGAGAAGCCGACTACTCAAAGAAGATGTCCAGACTTCAGAAAATAGCCTTAGAAGCTGCCACACAGTCAGGCAGAGGAATAATCCCCAGAATTACGGGAATACTTCCTTTGAAAGAAGCCTTAGAAGAAATGCAGAAGTACGAAAAGCCCTTCATGCTCTATGAGGGCGAGTGCCCTTCAATGAGAAAGAGCCTCGAGGAAAAGGTTTCCTCCTACGCCCTTCTCACAGGACCTGAGGGCGGCTTTTCCAAGGACGAGGTAAAGAGGTGTCAGGAGGCAGGAATACTCCCTGTTTCCTTAGGAAAGCGCATTTTAAGATGCGAGACAGCCCCCCTCACCGCACTTTCAGCTCTGCTTTTCTATTTAGGAGATATGGATTAGTTTAATAATTAGAAGGTGGTTACATGAAATTTTTGTCCCTTATTCTTTCCTTAAGCATGATTTTTTCCCTTGCAGGCTGTTCCGAGAGAGACTTATCCAAGGGAAATAACCCCGATGATCCCGCTTTTCCCAAGAAGGAAGAGTCAGTTGAAGAGCCTTCTGTTTCCGCTCCCTCCGAGCCGTTAAATGACGGTCAGAAGGAAGCTCTGGATGAATCCTCAGAAGAAGCCGAGGAAGAGGAAAAAGAGGACCTTATGCACGATCCTCTGCCCCTCACCGTGGATGCCGCTCTTTTAAATACACTGGAGCACAAGCAGATACCATGGGGCTTCGGACCTCACTTCAATGCGGACAAGCGAAGCCAGAGCTGTGAATGGCTCATGGACAAGTACGGCGACAAAAATGCACTTTTCATAGCCCCCAAGGAAGATGTAATATACCTCACAATGGACGAGGGCTACGAAAACGGCTTTACCCCCGGCATATTAGACACCTTGAAGGAAAAGGATGTAAAGGCAACCTTTTTCATAACAGGTGCTTACTTTGATTCCCAGAAGGAGCTTATCCAGAGGATGATCGACGAGGGACACACAGTGGGAAGCCATTCCACCGACCACATTGATTTTGCCAAGGAACCCATCGAAAAGTGCTACGCCGACTTAAAGAATCTCCACGAAAAGGTGAGAGATGAATTTAACTACGAGATGCGCTACTTCCGCTTCCCCGGCGGCAGCTTCTCCGACCGTTCCTTAGAGATGGTGAAGGAAATGGGCTACACCAGCGTATTCTGGTCCTTTGCCTACAAGGACTGGAATGCCAACGACCAGATGCCCCCCGACAAGGCTTTAGCTCACTTAGTTGACGGACTTCACCCCGGCGAAATTCTTCTTCTCCACCCCGTAGGCAGCACCAATGCCGAGATCTTAGGCGACCTCATCGACGCCATCAGAGCCAAAGGCTTTGAAATCAAAGTCCTCCCCCGATAAACTTTCCGCTTTCTTAGAAGAAAGCTTGGCAAAGAATTTTATTCTGCGTAAGTAGTAAGGTGGGAAATTGAAAACTTAATGCTCGCATTGTTACAGAAATTAGAATTGCAGAATATGCTCTGCTTTTGCTTGAGCTTAGTTTTCAACCCTTATCCCTTAAAAAAGTTAAAAATTAAAAAAGGAGCAGTATTTAAGTGTACTGCTCTTTTACATAGGAAGATGATAAAAATGCCAATTTTATTTTTCAGCTGTCTTGCCTTCAACGTCCTTTACTTTTATGTAAAGACCAAAAATCCCGAGGCCTTTCGCAAGGTAAGAGGCTTTTTAGAGCCCATTGTGAGACTTTTCTGCATAAGCTGCGGACTTATAGCCTGCTATGCCGCCTTCAAGCTGATGCACTCCGAAGTCCCCCACAGCAACACCATGGTCATATTGAATCTTGCAGTTGCCTTTTTCTTTATATTCTACGCCTTTGTTTTCCACATGATAAAGAAGTAGGTGTGGAATATGAAAAAGAAAAATCTGATAATTTTATCGGTCATTCTCCTTTCAGCTGTCTTTCTTTTTGCCTTTTGGAAGCTTGCGCCTGTCCATCTTCTCAAGGATGTTGAAGCAGGTGAAATTTCCGAGGTGAAAATCAAAAACGGTATCAACCAAAAGGAATTTTCCGTAACTTCAAAAGAAGAAGTTTCCTTTATTTTAGAAAATTTAAAAAACACTTCGTTTAAAAGAGGTCCTAAAGCTTTAGAGAATGAATTCTGGTATGAGCTTATCTTTTTAAATGACTCTTCCAAAGCTGTGGCAACTGTGCAGATACAAAATCACAGCTTCCTGAGACTTCCCGAAGGCAGATTTCTAAAGGGCGATCTAAACTCTCTTGCAGATTTTCTTGAAAAAAGAGGTCTTGAGCTTTTCCATGACTACAACAAGGACACGGATTTCCCCTATTAAAAAATAAACCGCTTCTATCTAAAAGAGGCGGTCTTTTTTTGTATAAAGCCCCTTTTTCTGAGCACAATAGTAAAAGAAAGAGGGTGATTCCTTTGGCAAAGAATTATAAGAATGAAAAGAAGCATGAACTTAAGGACAACAAGGTCACATCCTACGATCCTGCCATCAGCGGCAAGGCACGAGGAAATATCCGTGACGAAGAGAAAAAGTCCTGCGAAAGCTCCTATAAGCCCAACGAGCAGAGATAATTTTTCCTAAAATAAAAACTGCCCGAATTTCGCCTGATGGTGAAGCTTGGGCAGTTTCTTTTACTTTTCCTTTAATACGGCATTTCCGAAGAAGATGGCCTGCTTTGAGGGCATATACTCTATGCCTGATACGTTGGGAGCTGTGACGATGTAGTTGGGTGCGTGGTAGAGAGGAAGCACATAGTATTCGCTTATAAGTGCGTTTTCTATCTCCTTAAAAAGGCCTATCTTTCTGTACTTGTTGTTTTCTCCGTCTGCCTTTTCCAGAAGGTCGCCCACCCTCTCTCCGCTTTTAAGGACTATATCCGCAAAGGGCATGAGATAAAGTGAGGGCTTGTCGGCAAAGGGCTTTATTTCTCCCAGTGAAACCTGAAAGTCCCCCGATGCCATGCTTTTGGCTAACTGTGAATTTCCCAAAGGGAGAATATTTACATAGAGCGAAAGGTCAGTTGAATATATGCTCTGTATTTCCGAAGCTATGGTGAAATTGAGCTCGTCGTCGTTTGTGATTATCTCTGTTTTAGGCATCTTCTCATCTTTTTCGCCGGATATTTCCTTCTGAAGCTCCGATTTAAGTTCTGCCATGTCCTCCACCTTTGGGAAGCTCACCTTCCCTGCGCTTTCACGGTAGTTTATATCCTCCAAAAGTGTTGCCGGCGGAACTATACCCTCAGCTTTTATAAGGCTGTCCGTTCCCTCTATGGAATTTTCCCTTGAGGATGGAGAAGCTAAGAGGGCCTTTCTGTAAATCTCATTTTTGCCGGTTTCGCTTTCGGGGTTTATTATAAGTGAGAAGGTCCTGTTGTATATGGCGTCGGAGGGGTAGGACTTCACCTTTTCATAGTCATTGAAGGATACTATGCAGGCCTCGCTTCTTCCGTCCAGAAATACGTCGGTTATCTCGCCTCTTCCTGTGCAGAAGTAAAGCTTTTCTGTTTTTGCAGGGTTGAGAGCGTTTTTGTTGCTCTTTAAAAGCATGAGGTTTTCGTCCAGTGAGGAAAGCGAAAATGCCCCCGATGCAAGGAAGTTTTTAGGTGAAAGTCCGTACTTTCCCTTGCAGGAGTCGAAAAATTCCTCGTTGCAGGGAAAAGATGAAACCTGCGCCATAAGTGAGGGTATGCTGACATCGGGCTCATTTAAGGTTATCACCAGAGTTTTGTCGTCGGGAGTTCTGACGCCGAGAGATTCCTCGGGGAGCTTTCCTTCGGCTACCTCTTTTGCGTTTATTATGTTCATGTACCTGTATGCGTAGGGGGAGTGTGTCTTGGGAGAAACCAGCCTTCTTAAGGCAAACTGGAAATCTCTCGATGTAAGCTCTCTTCCGTCCTCCCATTTGAGGTTATCTCTTAAGGTGAAGGTGTATTCCCTTCCTTCCTTTGAGGTCTCCCACTTTTCGCAGAGGTCGGGCACAACTTTTCCGTCATGCTCCACTTTTGTAAGTCCTGCCATCGTGTTTATGAGTACCAGAATGCTTTCATGCTCCGTTGCCATCTGGGAATCAAGCGTTCCCGGGAAATGGTCTATATCAAATCTAAGTGCTTTTTCCTTGTTTTTATCGTTGCAGCCTGTGAGTACAAGCCCCAAAAGCAGCAGTAAAGCTAAGAGTCTCTTCATGTAAGGATGTTCCTTCCCTGTATATTAAAAAAATTAAAATTCAAAGTTTCAATCCATTATAACATAGCAAAGAGCGGCTCTTCAACAATAAAGGTTGAAAGAACCATTGCCTTATGATAAAATTACTTACTGAACATTTTTAAAAAATTTAGAACGAAGGTATGAAATGAGAACAATACTCTGGTTTATCTATTTCTGGATAGTGATAATACTTTTATCCCCTCTTGAGTGGTGGGCATTTCACTTGAAGAAGTCGGGCGACAGAAGTAAAAAAGAAAGATTTGTATTCCCCTGCGTAATGGCGTGGGCAAAGTCCCTCTTGTTTTTTGCAGGTGTAAAGATAGAAGTTGAGGGTAAGGAGAATATCCCAAAGGAGGGCGCCTGCGTATTTGCGGCAAACCATCAGGGTTATTTTGATATCCCCGTGGTACTCACTTCCCTCGATAAGCCCAACGGCATCGTAGCTAAGAAGGAAATTTCAAAGCTTCCCTTCATAAAGGGCTGGATGAAGCTTCTGGACTGCGTATTTATTGATAGAGAAAATGCCAGAAGCGCTATGAAAACCATAAACGAAGCTATTGAGATAGTTAAGTCCGGCAGAAGCATGGTTATTTTCCCTGAGGGCACACGCTCAAAGGGCGGCCCTGTAAAGGACTTTAAGGGCGGAGCTTTCAGAATATGCGAAAAGTCCGGAGCCCCTGTTGTCCCTGTCTGCATAAACGGTACATACAAGGCTATGGAAGCTAACAATTACTGGATAAAGCCTGCAAAGGTAAAGATAAAGATACTTCCTGCCATAGAGACAAAGGACATGGAAAGAGCCCGGTTAAAGGCTCTTGCAGATGTGGTAAGGGACGAAATCGTCCGCAATTTGTAAACAATGTTTCAAAATCCTTGACAAATCCCAATCGGCGGTTTACATTATATCAAAAGAAAGGGTGTGGTTCCAATGAACTCCAGGATCGACGGAGAATATCTTGAAATCGTATCGGACCTTTTGAAGGACCCCGATGTTTTAAGTATGCACAATATTAAGCAGCATGTGGATGGATTTACCTGTTTAGACCATTCCCTGTTTGTATCTTATTTAAGCTATAAGCTTTGCAGAAAAATGGGCCTTGATTATGTATCTGCTGCAAGGGCAGGTCTTTTGCATGACCTCCACCTCTGTGACTGGTCCAAGATGGACTATACACACTGGGAGCAGCTTTGCATACATCCCCAGATAGCCTGCCGGAATGCAGAGCGCTTCGGCCTCAATGATCTGGAAAGAGATATCATCACAAAGCATATGTGGCCTGTTACCATCACAAAGGTACCCAAGCACAGGGAATCCTTTGTAGTCAATATAGTTGACACAGTTTGTGCATCCGCAGAATTTATGAGAGTGCACAAGATGCTTATGACAACAAAGAGACTTTCAGTGGTATCAAGAAGGCGTCTTGCAGGAAATATGGCGTAAGCTTTTAATAAAAAAAGAAGGAAGGTTTTTAAGCCTTCCTTTTCTTTTGCAAAATTTGCGGCAGAACCTATAAAAAGGCTTTGCCGCTTTTTTTATTTTACTTTACTATCTTAGATAAAAGGGCTATTGAGAGCCAGATGAGAATGATAACTCCGAAAACTCCGGCGAGTCCCTTTGCGATGATGGGCATTACCACAGAAATTGTTTCAGCCATAAAGCTTTCCTCCTTATCGTGCGATCAGTGACAGGATCATACCGCCTGCTATAACAGATGCGATCTGACCGGATACGTTTGCGCCTACTGCGTGCATAAGAAGGAAGTTCTGGTTGTCCTCCTGAAGTCCCATCTTATGGATGACACGGGCTGACATGGGGAATGCGCTGATTCCGGCAGCTCCTATCATGGGGTTTATCTTTTCCTTTAAGAAGAGGTTTAAGAACTTTGCGAATAAAACTCCGCCCACTGTATCAAATACAAAGGCTACAAGACCTAAAGCTAAGATCATGAGAGTTTCCTTTGTTACGAAGAGGTCGGCTCTCATTCTGGAAGCCACTGTGATGCCTAAGAAAAGAGTTATAAGGTTTGCCAAGACATCCTGAGCTGTCACAGAGAGGCTTCCCAAAACTCCGCACTCTCTTATGAGGTTTCCGAACATGAGGAAGCCTATGAGGGCAACAGAGCGGGGGGATGCGATGCCTGCGATAACAGTTACTACTATGGGGAAGAGGATCTTTACCTTCTGGGAGACTTCCTTGCCCTTGTAGCTCATGCGGATAAGTCTTTCCTTCTTTGTTGTTACCATCTTGATAACAGGGGGCTGAACTATGGGCACCAGCGCCATGTAGGAGTAAGCTGCCACCATGATAGCTCCCATGTAGTTGGAGTGGAAGAAGTTTGAAACGAAGATAGCTGTGGGGCCGTCTGCTGCGCCGATGATGGCGATGGAAGCTGCGTCCTTTAATTCAAAGCCCATGAGGTGAGCCATGAAGAGGGTGAAGAAGATGCCGAACTGTGCGGCAGCTCCGAAGAGCAGCATCTTGGGATTGGAGAGCAAAGGTCCAAAGTCTATCATAGCTCCTATGCCTATGAAGAGGAGCAGGGGGAAAAGTTCATTTGCGATACCTGCATTGAAAAGAACATCTATAACGCCGGGCTCATATTCTGCAAGTCCCGAAGCTATCTGTTCTGCTGTCGCAGGTGTATTTCCCACCATGAACTGGTCGATAGCTCCCGAGAGGGGAAGGTTTACCAGTATGGCACCGAAGCCCATGGGGAGAAGCAAGGTCGGTTCCATGTCTTTTTTGATGGCGAGGTAGATAAGCACAGCTCCTATGACCCACATGACAAGCTGCTGCCATGTGATGGAAAGGAGATTGGTCAGAATTGTCATAAACATCACCTTTACAATTTTTTGAGGAATAAAAAAAGACTCTGCCTATACCTTTCTGTATGGGCAAAAGTCTTGCCTTTTTAATGCTTCGGCGGGGAATCCTCCCGTATTGACGCCTAAAGCAGCGCATAACGCCGGCTACTCCCTTTTACGTTTTTAATTATAAGTGCAAGCATATAGAATGTCAATAAAATCACACCTGATTTATGAAAAATTAATGGGCACAAAATGAATAAAAAAGCTTATATTCACTTTCCCTTGCATAAAAAAGCCGAAGGCAAAATGCCCTCGGCTGATATTTTATATTAAGGGGGAAAGACTACTTAGCGTCCTCTACCTTCCATTCCTTCCAAACATTACCTACTAATGCGGGGCCGGGCTTTAATGTCTTCTTGCCGGGTCTCCAGCCGGCGGGTGTAGCTTCTGTTCCGTTAGCTTCTCTTACTAACTGGAATGCCTGGATCTGTCTTAATGTTTCCTGAAGGTTTCTGCCAACGGGAGGTGTGAGAACTTCGTAAGCCTGTACGTTGCCGTCGGGATCGATGAGGAAGCGGCCTCTTGTCTCTGTCTTGCCTTCGTCGTCATAGATTCCGTACATCTTGCCGATTGTACCGTCGGGGTCGGAAACCATGGGGAAGGGCATATTTTCCTTGCCTACCATCTTGGAAAGCTCGTGGTCTGTCCACATCTTGTGTGTAAATACGGAGTCGCAGGATACAGAGAGAACCTGTACGCCTAACTTCTGGAATTCTTCATATGATGCAGCAACTGCTGACACTTCTGTTGCTCAGACGAATGTGAAATCGCCGGGATAGAAGCAGAGAACTCTCCACTGTCCGTCATACTCATTGAGAGATACGTTTACGAATTCGCCGTTATAATAAGCCTTAGCCTGAAAATCAGGGGCCTTCTTGCCGATTGTGATCATTTTCATTTCCTCCTTAACGGGTTCCTTAATAACTTCGGGAACAATTACTTCTTTCTTAGGTTCTGCGTCTAACTTGACTGCACATCCTACCTTAGCGGGTGTTGGCATTGTAATTCCTCCTTATAATCCTTACAAATTCCAAAAGTAATAATCTTTATTACTTTCTTAATATTATAGTCCAAAAGGTCAAAAAAATCAAGTGTTTTTTTACAGCGAACACAAATTAAAAAAATTATTTACCTATTGACATTTGCCCTCCTCAAGTCTAAGATAAATGTATAAACAGGATTTTCTAAAATCGCAAAATGTCAGAAATCCTGATTATAAAGCGAAAATACGGACTGCATAAAAATATAAGTTTTTATACAGCATATGAAATGTTACAAGGAGGAAACCTATGCCCATCAATGTAAAAAGCGAGATCGGAGTTCTTAAAAGAGTGCTTCTTCACCGCCCCGGCGAGGAGCTGGAACACCTCATTCCCAACTCTCTGGAGAGGCTTCTTTTTGACGATATCCCCTATTTGAAGGAAGCTCAGAGGGAGCATGACCGCTTTGCCTCCATCTTGAGAGATAACGGCTGCGAGGTGTGCTACTTGGAGGACCTTGCATCCGAAGTTTTAAAGGACGAGCCCTCTTTGAAGGATGAATTCATAGAGGAAGTTATAATGAATTCCGGCGATGCGGCCATCCACTATAAAAAGGAGCTCACCGATTATTTAGAGAATATAAAGGACGAAAAGGAGCTTGTTTTAAAGACTATGGCGGGAGTTTCCTTCCGTGAGATAGATGTAAATGACAAGAGCCCCCTCACAAAGTATCTTTCCCACGAGCATCGCTTTGTCATGGAGCCCATCCCAAACCTCTACTTCACCCGTGACCCCTTTGCCACCATCGGAAACGGCGTGTCCTTGAATAAGATGTACTCTGTGACAAGATGCAGAGAGACACTTTACGGCAAATATATCTTAAAGCACCACAAGGACTTCAAGGACTCTGCAAAGTTCTACTATGACAGGGACCTTGCCTTCCATATAGAGGGCGGCGACATCTTAAATCTCACCTCCAAGGTCATCGCCTGCGGAATCTCCCAGAGAACACAGCCCGAAGCTATTGAACAGCTTGCCAGAAACATCTTCAATGACGAGGAAGCTACAATAGATACAGTCATCGCTTTTGTTATTCCCCAGACCAGAGCTTTTATGCACTTAGATACTGTATTTACACAGGTTGACTACGATAAATTCACCATCCACCCCGGCATCATGGGAACTCTTCGCACCTTTGAGATAAAGAAGGGCTACCGCAAGGGCGATCTGAGGGTGAGAGAGTTAAATTCCGATCTTGAGGAGACACTTGCCTACTATTTAGGCGTGCCCAAGGTCGAGCTAATAAGATGCGGCGGAGACAACTACATCGCTGCCGAGAGAGAACAGTGGAACGACGGTTCCAATACACTTTGCATCGCCCCCGGAAAGGTCATAGTTTACGACAGAAACTATGTCACCAACCGACTTTTGGAGGAAAAGGGCGTAGAAGTTTTAAAGATGCCCTCCTCCGAGTTATCCCGAGGCAGAGGCGGCCCAAGGTGCATGAGTATGCCCCTCTTGAGAGAAAATATCTTCTAATAAAAAATAAAACCGCAGGGAAGCTTTATTTCTCTGCGGTAATTTTTTTAGTAGCCCTGTTTTTTGTTGACTACGTTTTTAAGCTTTTCGCCCTTTAGGTATCTCTCGAAGTTATCCATGAAGATGTTCATTATATTTTCCCTTGTGAGCGGAAGAGTGGTATTTCCTGCTATGTGAGGGGTTATGATGAGGTTGGGCGCATCCCAGATATCATCTTCGGGCTTCAAGGGCTCGTGGGTAAATACATCCAGAGCGGCGCCCTTTATGTGACCTGACTTTAAAAAGTCGCAGAGCGCTTCCTGATCCACAGCCGTTCCCCTGCCCACATTTATGAAGTAGGAGCCGTCCTTCATGAGTGAAAGGCGTTCTCTTGTCATGGTGTGTTCAGTTTCGCTTGTTGACGGCATGGAAAGAGCCACTATGTCTGCATTTTCGATTGCCTTGTCTATTTCGTCGGGTCCGTAGATTTCATCAGCGTATGGTGAAGGTACATTTTTGTGATTTCTCACAGCCTTAACATAAGCTCCCATGGCCTTGAGGTGCTTTGCGTAGTTTTCTCCTATATCGCCCAAGCCTATGACAGCGGCGGTCGAGCCTGCAATTGATGCTATATCGCCCAAAGGCTTCCAGAGGCGTTCGTTCTGGTTGTCCATGTAGGGCTTAAAGTTTCTCATCATCATCAAAGTTACGCATATCATGTGTTCGGAGATAGTGAGCCCGTAAGCACCCTTTGAATTTGTAAGCACCACATCGGGGGAAAAGTAAATGCTTTCATCGGAAAACTTATCCACGCCTGCGTAGGAGCACTGGAACCATTTTAAATTTTCTGCTGTCTTAAATACCTTTCTGGGGAAGAAGCCGAAGAGGACCTCGCATTCTTTGATAAAGTCGGTATCAAGATTTTTAAGTGTCATAAACTTAGGTGTGAAGCCTCTTTCTTTGAGGAAGGAGTCGATCTTATCAAGTCTTTCCTTATCGTCAAAATTAAGGCAGATGCCTATTTTTCGCATTTTAAAATTCCTCCTTTGAATTTAGTTTATTAAGGTAAGTTTATAAAGCTTTCTCCCTAAAGTCAATGAAACTTTTTATTAAAATTTCGCCTTAGTTTCTGACAAATGTCAGAAAGCTTGAAGAAAGAATAAAAATATGGTAAAATTCAAGGACACATTAACAATTTATAAAGGAGGAAGCAGCATGATAGAAAAGATCTGGGGCGTTTATTTTTCCGGAACAGACACCACCAAGAACACAGTCCGTCACCTTGCAAAGGGCATGAGCAGTGACATGGGACTTCCCTATGCTGAATTTGACTTTACACTTCCCAAGAAAAGACAGGAGCCTCTCATCTTCACAGATAAGGACCTTGTATTTTTAGGACTTCCCGTAATAGCAGGAAGAGTTCCCAACCTCATGTTAAAGTATCTGGACACCTTGCAGGGCAGCGGAGCCATCGGCGTTCCCGTAGTTCTCTTCGGAAACAGAAACTTTGACGATGCCCTCATGGAATTAAAGCTCATCATGGAAAAGACCGGCTTCAAGGTTTTAGGAGCAGGCGCATTTGTAGGCGAGCACTCCTTCTCCGAGACTTTGGGAAAAGGACGCCCCGACGCAGAGGACATGAAGGAAATGGACGCATTCAAGGATGCCCTCATAAAGAAGCTTCCCGAATTTAAGGGCGAGGATTTCCACGTTGACGGCAACAACCCCGTAGGACCTTACTACACCCCCAGAGACAGAAACGGCAAGGGCATCGACATCCGCAAGGTAAAGCCCAAGACCGACCCCGAAAAGTGCGTACACTGCGGACTTTGCGCTTCTCTATGTCCCATGGGCTCCATAAGCTTCGAGGATTTCTCCACCATCAGCGGCATCTGCATGAAGTGCTGTGCCTGTGTAAAGAAATGTCCTCAGGGTGCAAAATATTTTGACGACGAGGGCTACCTCTACCACAAATCCGAACTGGAGATCATGTACGGCGGAGACCGTCACCCCAATTCCACTTTCTTATAAGAAAGTGGAGCAAAGAATTTTGTTCTGCGTAAGTAATGCTTATGTGGATTGAAAACTTAATGCTCGCATTGTTATGTACTTCTTTATGGAAAGCTTAAAATAACTTCACAAGAAAGATTTAGCAAAAAGCTTTATTCTGCGTAAGTAATATTGAGGCAAATGAAAGCTTTTATACTGGCATTTTCATGTGTTTATTTATGGAGAGTTTAAAATAGCTTTTCTATAAAAGCTTCGGCAAAATTTCTTTTTAGCTTTTTAATTTAAGCTTAAACTTAATATCTTCAACTTTTTAAAAAAGCAGGGTTGAAAAAAGTCTCTTGATTTGAAGAGGCTTATGAAAGGATTATAAGGACGGTTTTTATTGCCGTCCTTTTTTATATAAGAAAAGACACCGTTTTTTAAGCGGTGCCTTATTTTTTATAGAGCTACTTTACCTTTATAAGCTCGTATTCCTGAATACCTAAGCCTATTTTTTCAGCATGGTCTAAGCAGTCTGTCCAGTCGGTATTGGGGGAGACAGTCTGGAAAATATCGTGTCTCATTCTGTCCTTCTGGTACTTTATCTTCTCGCCTAAGATGCTGTTTTCGTAGGGCTCCTGCTGATTGCACATATCGGCGCAGGCTCTGTCCAAAGCTACGGGGTCCTTGGAAACGAACATACCAACATCCGGAATGATGGGAGCGTCGTTTTCGGCGTGGCAGTCGCAGTAGGGTGAAACGTCCATAACTAAACTGATGTGAAGCTGTGGACGATTCTGACAGACAGCCTTTGCATATTCTGCCATCTTGAAATTGAGGAGCTTGTCAGCGGACCAGTTCTTGTTGGAGATAGCATTGAGGGCGCAGTAGCCGATGCACTTTCCGCAGCCTACGCACTTAGTCTCGTCGATGTGAGCCTTGTTGAGCTCTGTGTAAGAGATAGCACCCTGACCGCAGGCCTTCCGGCACATATGACAGCCTACGCACTTGTTTTCGTTGACCTCGGGCTGACCTTCGCAGTGCTGTTCCATCTTGCCCGCTCTTGAGCCGCAACCCATGCCTAAGTTTTTAAGTGCGCCGCCGAAGCCTGTGGATTCATGTCCCTTAAAGTGGTTTAAGGAGATGATGATGTCAGCGTCCATGATCGCTCTGCCTATCTTGGCATTTTTGATGTACTCGCCGTTTTCCACAGGAACTTCGATATCGTCTGTTCCCTTGATGCCGTCGGCTATGATCACATGACATCCTGTGGAGAAGGGAGAGAAGCCGTTTTCATATGCGGAGTCGATATGCTCGATGGCGTTCTTTCTTCTGCCTGCATAAAGTGTGTTGCAGTCTGTTAAGTAAGGGATGCCCCCTCTTTCCTTGATGAGGTCTGCAACAGCCTTTGCGTAGTTGGGGCGAAGGTAAGCTAAGTTTCCGGGCTCGCCGAAATGTATCTTTATAGCCACGAACTTATTCTCAAAGTCGATGTCGTCCATGCCTGCTTTCACAATAAGCTTTTGCAGCTTCTGGATCAGGTTATTTCCGTTGTGAGCTCTGAAATCGCTCCAGTAAACCTTAGAAGCACTCATTTTTATTCCTCTTTTCCTCTGTTTGGATTTGTAAATATTATACTTTAAAGGGGAAGAAAAAGCAAAAAAATTAACTCCCTTTCTGACTGAAAAATGCAGGAAAAAATGACGGCGAAAGCTTAAAATTTCTTCAATTTGCAAGTTTCAAAAATAAATCCTGCAAAATTTGAAGCTCAAATACAGCAAAAGTTTGTCTATTTTTAAAGCTTAAATTTCGGAAAAACACTGGAATAATGAGAAAGTATGTGCTATAATCCAAAATCAAGTGAAAAGAAAAAATAAAAAGAGAGGGAAAAGAAATGAAAGAAACTAAAATGAAAATGTCATTGGCATTGAAGATCTTTATTGCACTTGTACTGGGCATCGCTATCGGATGGGGCCTCACAGGTAATCCGGATATTGCAACATCTTACATAAAGCCCGTGGGCACAGTATTTTTGAATCTCGTTAAATTCATAGTTGTACCCATAGTTCTCTTTTCCATAATGGCCGGAGTTATTTCCATGAAGGATATCAGAAAGGTTGGCTCCATCGGCTGGAAAACCATAGTTTACTACACCTGCACAACAGCTTTTGCGGTGGCAGTTGGACTTATCTTCGCAAACCTCTTTAAGGGAAGCTTCATGCTTCTGGAAACCTCCTCACTTGTTTACGAAGCTCCTGCAAAGGCAGGACTTATGGACACCTTTGTAAATATCTTCCCCAGCAACTTCATAGCGCCCATGTCCTCTGCTAATATGCTTCAGGTAATAGTCATGGCCCTCTTCCTCTCCTTCGGAGTTATCCTTGCAGGAGAAAAGGGAAAGGCCGCCGAGGAACTTATAAACAGCCTGAACGAAGTTTTTATGCAGGTCATGGACTTCATCTTAAAGCTCTCACCCATAGGAGTTTTCTGCCTCATAGTTCCTGTTATAGCAGTAAACGGACCTAAGATCTTAAGCTCACTTTTCATGGTAATAGTCACAGCTTACTTAGCTTATATAGCTCACGCAATTCTGGTGTACTCCTTCACTGTAAAAACTCTTGCAGACATGAGCCCCTGGCAGTTCTTTAAGGGAATGGCACCTGCAATAATGCTGGGCTTCTCCTCCGCTTCCTCCGTGGGAACACTTCCCCTCAACTTAGAATGCGCTGTAAAGCTGGGAGCAAAGCGAGATGTAGCCAGCTTCGTAATGCCTTTAGGCGCCACCATCAACATGGACGGAACAGCCATCTATCAGGGAGTCTGCACCATCTTTATAGCGGCCTGCTTCGGAATTGACCTCACCTTCTCGCAGATAATCACAGTTGTCTTAACTGCTACCTTAGCTTCCATAGGCACAGCGGGAGTTCCCGGAGCCGGAATGATAATGCTTGCCATGGTGCTCCAGTCTGTGGGACTTCCCGTAGAGGGCATAGCACTGGTTGCCGGTATCGACAGAGTTTTCGATATGGGCAGAACAGCTGTAAACATCACAGGCGACGCAGCCTGCACAATAGTGGTATCCGGCATCGAGGAAAGAAAAGAAGCCAGAGCTTCTCACGCCTTAGACGAAAGCTGCTAAATTCTAAAGATAACATAACTTACTTTTTGCCCTCTGATTTTTTCAGGGGGCTTTTTATTTGCATAAAATGAGCAGCGCTTCAATAAGCTTTTATAAAAAAGGAAGTGTTGCTTGTGGAAGATAATAAGGGCGTCAGCCTCTTAAAGGTGCAGGTGTATGCAGGAAATGAGGCTTTCCCCATAGAGGGCGCAAGGGTGGTCATAAGCTGTCAGGAAAAAATAGAAGCCTTCCTGATAACGGACGAAAACGGCTCCACACCTTATATAAAGCTTCCCTCACCCAAAAGGGAGGAGAGCCTTTCGCCGCAGATGGGTGAAAAAAGCTATGTTTACAGGGGAAATATCTACGCAGACGGCTTTATGCCGAAAAAGGACCTGTATATAAGTCTGGTGGGCGGCACATCGTCGGTCCTCAAGGTGAACCTGATACCCCTTTATAAAGGAGGAAACTAACTTGTCAAAGATACCCTTTATACCCAAAGAGGTGACAGTGCATCTGGGAAGGCCCGATGAGAAAGCTGAAAATCTCAGGGTGCCCTTCCTTGATTACATCAAAAACGTAGCTTCCTCAGAGATATATTCCACATGGCCCAAGGAAGCTATAAAGGCAAATATATATGCACAGGTCTCCTTTATACTGAACCGCATATACACAGAGTGGTACCCCTCAAAGGGCTATGACTTCGATGTTACCGATTCCACGCAGTTTGATCAGAAGTTTATAAAAAACAGGAACATCTTCACATCAATATCCAGGATAGCCGATGAGGTATTTAATGACTACCTGAGAAAGGAAGGTCAGATAAACCCCTACTTCGCCCAGTATTGCAACGGCACCACAGTAAAATGCGACGGTCTTTCCCAGTGGGGCACTGTCCCCCTTGCAGAGGAGGGCAGAAACGCCATGGAGATAATCCGCTATTACTACGGTGAGAATACACTTCTTGTGGAGGATGCTCCGCTTATGGAAAATATCCCGTCCTATCCGGGAAAGGCTCTCTCTGTGGGCGATTTCGGTGAAGATGTTAGAAGGATGCAGTTATATTTAAACCGCATTTCGAGAAATTTCCCTGCCATTCCCAAGATACCTAATGTCACAGGGGCTTTCGGGAAAGACACAGAGGAAGCTGTCAGGGCATTTCAAAGCCAGTTCAACCTTACAAATGACGGCAAAATAGGCAAGGCCACATGGTACAAGATAATCTACATACACACATCGGTGAAAAAGCTTTCGGAGCTTATAGGGGAGGGCATTATAATGTCTGAGCTTCCCAAGCAGTACACCAAGCCCTTAAAAAGGGGTATGCGTGGGGGCGAGATAATAA
>SAMEA104404106__coassemble_279_pt1 | contig 57317 bp, 48 predicted proteins | sample SAMEA104404106__metabat2_low_PE_047 | metagenome-assembled genome bin SAMEA104404106 (sample SAMEA104404106) | Balaenoptera acutorostrata | reverse complement strand
AGTCGAAAGAAAATATATAATTTAAAATGGAAAGAAGCAGAAGAACAGGGACATATTTTTCTTAGAAAAGATGAACCTATGTGTGCTAAGTGGTTAAATGAGGCTATTGGTAAGTCTTTAGAACCTGCATTTATTCAATTTGATTACAGTAATTCTAAGAGACATATTTCTTTTTTAGAAAATCATTTACACATAAAGGGCAATTTATCGGTAGACAAGCTGTCATATGATGGAATTGGAAAAGAAGAGCACATTGTTTTTTCTTCTGTAACAGACGATGGAACACTTTTAGATGCAGAAACTATAAATAGTATTCTTGAGCTACCTGCAAAGATTGCAGGTAATTTTAAAAGCAATGATGCAGACCTTTTAAATATGCGTTTGAATAATATGGAAGAATGCAAAAAGCAGGTAGAAGAGAATAATAAAAAATATTATTTAGAAGAATGCGATAAATTAGATGCTTACAGCGAAGATTTAAAACAGGGCTTACAGCACGAACTTAAAGATTTAAAAAAGATAATCACAGAAAAAAAGAAAGATTTTCGTTCAAGCACATCGTTGCCTCTTGCAGAAATGTTGGCAATTAAAGATGAAATAAATAAGCTTGAAAAGAAATACAAAAAGATGCAGCGAGAAATCTATGACAGGGAAGATGAAATAGAAGAAGAAAATGAGCGCTTGCAGGAAGAAATCCGTCAAAAATTAGAGGGAAACTGCCAAACTGAAAATATTATGACTATTAGATTTGAGGTTGTATAAAGTGAAAAAAGAAAAACTTTTAACATATTCTACGCAACTTTTTGCAGACATAATTATGGCTGAACAATGTTTAAATTGTCAACTAGAGATTGCTAAAAGAATGGCAAATGATGAAAGAATAATCCATAAAGAGTTTTTTTATTTAGCAAGGCAAAGTTTTCTTTATACCGGTACAATGATATTGTGTAAAATATATGAAGATGATTGTAGAAATAAACCATTTTCAATTTTTCAGCTAATACGCTGGATAAATAATGCTATTTCATTAAATAAAGAACAAAAGAGCAAATTTGATAATTTGATATTTGAACTTGATGAACTAAGTTTTATTATTGATAAACTTAAAAAGCAAAGAGACAGTTTTTATGCTCATAATGATAAAATCCTTGTTGATAATGCAAAAACAATAGAAATGATGAATTTAAATCATAAAGAAAAAATGAAATTGATTCAATTTGCTAGAAGATTTTTGACCTTTGTAATAAATATGTGTAATGGAAAAGAAGGAATATCATATACAAATGTCGATTTATCTGTTATGAGACTGGGATGTGTATTAGATGATTTAAATAGATTTTATACATTGATGGAACAGGAGATCAAAAAATATGAATAATAATGATGTAATAAAACTTCTTGATAATGAAAAAACAATAGCAGAACATGAAAAAATTATTTTAAGATATTTTCAAACAGGAATTTTAGATCGTGCAGATGCAATAAGAAAATATAAGGAATTTAATATAAAACATCCTGAATATTGTGCAGCAATTGAATCTTGCAGAATATCCGGCGGAAATGTCTTTCCACTTGAAAATATGCCTGACGGAGATATTGTCGTAAATTTGAATCGTCAGTTGATGCATCTTGGCGGAAAAAATTTGTTGGAGGATTTGAAAAATGACTAATCAAAAATTAGAATTAACATGGATAGGAAAAGGTGAGGATCCTAAGGTGGAACCTCGCATACTCCTACATGATGCATCTAAAGATTACGGTGATAAAGATACAGAAAATATGCTGATACATGGAGATAATCTTTTAGCATTAAAAGCATTGGAGCAGGATTATGCCGGAAAAATAAAATGTATATGTATAGACCCACCATACAATACAGGTTCTGCGTTTGAGCATTACGATGATAATTTGGAACATTCAACATGGCTCAATTTGATGAAAGCAAGGCTAGATATACTAAAAGAATTACTATCTGATGATGGCAGTATTTGGATATGCATAGATGATGAAGAAAGGGATTATTTAAAAGTACTTTGTGATGAAGTTTTTGGTAGAATTTGCTATATTGGTTGTGTAGTTTGGCGTAATTCAGATAATAGTAATAATAATGCAATGACTTTTTCTATAGATCACAATTATATACTTGTATATGCTAAAGAAAAAAATTGGCGTCCTAAATTTTTAAATGATCCTAAAAAAAGATCACATTTTAAAAATCCTGACAATGACCCTAGGGGTCCATGGTTTGATGGAAATCCGGTTAATAATCCTGGTCTTCGAGTAAATTTACAATATGATATTAAAACTCCCAGTGGGAAAATAATACATAATCCTCCCAATGGATGGAGATGGTCATGGGAAACTATACAAGAAAAAATGAAAACAGGAGAGATAAGATTTTCTGAAGATGAAACAAGATTAATAAGAAGAACTTATCTTTACGAAATGAAAGGTTTACCTCCATCTACATTATGGACAGATTTAGAAGTAACAGGACATACAAGAAAAGCTAAATACGAATTAAAAAATTTATTCCCTGATATACCAGTAACTAGCCTTTTTAGTACTCCTAAACCTGAATTACTGATAAAATACATTCTCGAATTGTCTAGTGAAAAAGAAGATTTTATACTCGACAGTTTTTTAGGTTCAGGTACAACTGCTGCGGTTGCCCAGAAAATGGGCCGCAAATGGATTGGTATAGAGCTCGGAGACCACTGTTATACACATTGTAAGCCTCGCCTCGATAAGGTAATAGATGGCGAGCAGGGTGGCATATCTAAGTCTGTGAACTGGCAGGGTGGCGGCGGCTACAAGTTCTATGAGCTTGCTCCTACTTTAATTGTCAAGGATAAGTACGGCAATTCTGTTTTTTCTGATAAATATAATCCTGAAATGCTGGTTGCTGCAGTTTCAAAAATCAATGGATACCACTATTCACCTGATAGTGAAGTATTCTGGAAACAGGGCTACAGTCAGGATAACAGTTTTATCTATGTTACTACACAGTATTTGACGGGTGAAATTTTAGACGGAATAGCTTCGGAGGTGGATGCTTTCGAAAATTTGATGATTTGTGCACCCGCTTTTGATTCAGGTCTTAATAAATGCTATGAAAATATAACAATTCGCAAAATACCCCAGTCTGTTTTGGAAAAATGTGAATACGGTGTAGATAACTATAATTTAAACATCATTGATCCACCTGAAACTACCGAGGAGGAGTGGGAAGATGATTAAGGAATCGTATACACAAAAATTCTATACATACAATTCTAAGTATATACATAATGCTTTGGCACTCCGTCCGCCACAACATGAAAGCTTAGAGATTTTTGCTCGTCTTTGTGATACACTCTCGCTGCAGAAAAACCCAATTTCACTTGAAGAAATCTGTGCTGCACATCAGGAAGAAATCAATGCTTGCACAACCGATGACAAAAAAGACAAACTTATTCACAAATTAGCATCTGAAAACGCATCTCAGTTTTATAAAGCAGATTTAGAAGCTGTGCGTGAATTATGTCCTACTCTTTCATCTTTTGAAAGAGATTTTCCTTCTGTTTGTTTTGCTTTGGCTACCGGCATAGGAAAAACAAGACTTATGGGAGCTTGTATAGCTTATTTACATTACGAAAAAGGTATTAACAACTTTTTTGTTATGGCTCCCAATTTAACGATTTATAATAAACTCAAAGATGACCTTGGAAATACAGCCAATCCTAAATATGTTTTTAGAGGTTTGGACCGTTTTGTCACACCTCCTCGTATCATAGACGGAGAAAACTATAGAGAATTTAGGCAGAGCGCTTTTGGTGTCAGCGATATTACTATAAATGTTTTCAATATAGCTAAACTTAATTCAGATAGTAAAGTGAAGGACGGCCAGCCGGCAAGAATAAAAAGACTAAATGAGGTTTTGGGTGAATCTTATTTTGAATATTTGCAGTCCCTCCCGGATTTATGTATTTTGATGGATGAAAGTCACCATTATCATGCTGATAAGAGCTTTGAGGTAATAAATGATTTGCGTCCAATATTGGGTGCTGAGTTTACCGCTACACCTCAAATTCAAAGTGGATCCAAAAAGATAGATTTTAAAAATGTGGTATATGAGTATTCATTAGCCCATGCTTTGAATGATGAAAAATATGTAAAAGTGCCTGTGGTTATCACAAGAAAAGATTTCAAGAAAAATGAATATCTTGATGACCAGCTTGATAAAGAAAAACTCAACGACGGTATTCGTATACATGAAGATACTAAAAGCCATTTAGAGATTTATTCTCGTACTTATGGTAAAAAGTTTGTAAAGCCTTTTGCTCTTGTTGTAGCACGAGATACTGAACATTCTAAAGAAATTAAAGACTATATTACCTCAAATGAATTTTTCCATGGTTATTATAAGGATAAGGTTTTAGAAATAAACTCTGCTCAAAAGGGTTCTGAAAAAGATGAAAATATTGAGCAGCTGCTGTCCTTGGAAAATCCGGATAATAAAATAGAAATAGTAATTCATGTAAATATGTTAAAAGAAGGATGGGATGTTTCCAATTTATACACTATTATCCCGTTGAGAAAATCTGCTTCAGAAACTCTTACAGAACAAACTTTAGGCAGAGGACTTAGACTGCCTTACGGAAATCGTACGGGTGTTGATGAAATAGATCGTCTTTCTGTAGTCAGCCATGATAAGTATGCTGAAATAGTAGATCTTGCAAATGATCCTAATTCACTTGTAAGAAAAGTATATTACATAGAGGATGTAGCTCCGGAAGGTAAAGATACCGTAGAACCTGTTGAACTTAAACCTGAATATGATAATATTACTGATGATCCTAGTTTCACAGAACAGATAGCTATGGCTGTAATATCCGAAACACCTCAAAAATCTCAAAATGATGATTGTAAGGCGAAAGAACAAGCGGTTGAAGTTGCCAAGTTTATAGCCCAGTGCGCATCAAGATCTGTTATGGAACTGAATAAGCAGATAAAAACCTTTGATGCTGCAAGAGATGAAGAAACAAAAGCCTTTGTTCAAAAAACAGTAGTAAATGAAACTATGCATAAATTCGCAAGTCTTGATTTGCATTCCGAAAATATTATTACAGCTGTTCAAATGGCAATCGAAACCTGTGTTCAGGCTTTAACTGATAAAGTAATCCCCATTCCGCAGGCTGTGGTTCAGCCACATACAGAAATTAAACAGGGTTACTATTCTTTCAAGTTAGATACTAGAAACATGAACTGGCATCCCGGAAATGATACTCTTATTGGTACTGAGTTAAGGGAAGGCGGAAAGACCTTTACATATGATCCTAATTATCATGCGAGAGATGTTGTAGATACTCCTGAAAATGAGATTGTCCGTCATTTAATTGTTTATGATGATATAGATTATATGTCCACAGCTGATCTATTGTATTCACTTGTAGGCGATGCAAAGGAACATTTCCTTACATATCTGTCAAAAGAAGAAACAGAGCGAGTTATGCGTGACAGGCAAAAGACCATGGATATATGCTTTGATTTCACATGATGAAGTTCAGATTAATTCCAGCTTTAAATACCTAATGAAGAATAGGTACTATTACGAACAAACTAGTTTATAATAATCAAAAGAATAAAAAAGACACACCTTACGATGTGTCTTTTTTGGTGCGGGTAACAGGGATCGAACCTGCATGTTAAAAACACTAGATCCTAAGTCTAGCGCGTCTGCCAATTCCGCCATACCCGCGAATGTTAAGTTTTTCTGCGATCTGCTAAATTTTAAGATTTAAGCTTTGAAGCTTTGCCCTAATGTTTAAGTTTCCATCTTTGCTGCACAAAGGAAAGGATTTACTTTCAAGCAGGGGAGAGAAGTTTAGAAATTCTTTTTAAATGAAAGGTAATCTATTTTTTCTTTCTGCTTAAATATAGGAAAAGTAAAACTAAAGCTAGGGGCTTTCTAAATTTTACACGGCGAAAGCAAACCGAGGCGGAGGCAGTAAACCTTGATCCGCAGTATATAAAACGGGGAGGTCCCGGTTTTATCAAAAAGTAAAATGTTCTCCTAAAGAAGCGGTAAAAATAAATTTCTAAAAAGATAGAAAAACAAGTGCGAAATCAAGTGGCTCATTAAAAGAGACACTTGATTTCATCACACTACCATAGTGCGATGAAATCGGAAAATTTCCGAGAAAACAGATGTTGAAAACTGATGCAAAAGTAAATTGCAAGAGCCGTGACAACCTCAATTTTGCGAATTTAGAGCAACGAACAGATACATCTTCCACAGAGGTGACAGCACCTAAGTCTAGCGCGTCTGCCAATTCCGCCATACCCGCAAATATTAATTTATCTGTCTTTCATTGAGCTGATGCACGCGTAACTCTTGCTGTTACCTAAATTTTTTCGTCGCTTACGCATGACTTAAAATTTAGAACAGCTGCGCCTTTTTATTTTCCCTTTATCATCCACAGGATGCGGTCAAATAAAAAGCTGCCAATTCCGCCATACCCGCATCTTAAATTTTACCTCTTATTTTTACACGGGAGAGGTCCCCGAGGCAGGCAATTAAGCTGATCTGCACGGTTGCTAAATTTTACACGGCGCAACAATCCGAGGCGGAGGTAATTAACCTTGATCCGCATATATAAAAAGAGTTTTCTCTTTCTATCTACTTAAATTCCACATTTAAAATTTCTACCTTAAACACATTGAAATCCTCGTCGTGAGGGTCTGTGTGGTACTTGTGGAGATTTGGGCAGTCGTCTAACATCTTCTGCTTTCTTTCTATGTCGTAGATCTCAGTTGCGATTCCGCTTATTCTCACCCATTCTCTTGTGCCGGGCTTGAGAGCGACTATCTGCATTTCGTGATGTTCTTTAAGCTGTCTGTAAACTGCCTTTGTGTGGGGAGTGGTGATATAAAGATCGCCGTCTATCTCTGTAACAGCTCCGAAGGGTCTGCCTGCGGGGAAGTTGTCATTCTGTGTTAAAACGAAAAACGGACCGCATTCTTTTAAAAATTCCAAAACCCTGCTCATGCTGTTATCCTCCTCACAAAATATCGCAGAAAGAAAGCCTTAGGTTAAGTAAGGCTTTCTTTTTCTGTGACCTGATTATTTTACCATATTAAGAAGGTAATGTCAATTTACTTTCCGAGGGATGCCTTGTAGTCCATGATCTTCTGAGCTGCCTTCATAACTCCTGCCTTGCCGGTGGGGTATGTAAGTCCGCCCTGAAGGAATACAGGGTAGGGAGGTCTCATAGGAGCATCGGAGGAAAGCTCGATGGAAGCTCCGTTTGTAAAAGCTCCGGCAGCCATGATGACCTTGTCGGGGTATCCGGGCATATCCCAGGGTTCGGGAGTAGCTGTGGAGTCAACGGGGGAACCGCTCTGGATTCCTTCGCAGAACTTGCAAAGCTCTTCGGGACCTGCTAAACAGATAGCCTGAATAATATCATGTCTTGTTTCATTGTACTTAGGTGTTACAGTGTAGCCCATCTTCTCAAATAATCTTGATGCAAATACAGCTGTCTTAACTGCGTTAGCTACAACAGAGGGAGCTAAGAAGAAGCCTAAGTACATATTTCTCAATTCATTTAATGTTGCACCGATGTCTCTTCCGCAGCCGGGTGTGTTGAGACGGCAGGCACAGAGGTGGATGAGGTCGTGTCTGCCTGCGATGTAACCGCCTGTTCTTGCGATTCCGCCGCCGGGGTTCTTGATGAGGGAGCCGATGATTATATCAGCGCCGCAGCTTACAGGCTCTCTTATTTCGGTGAATTCACCGTAGCAGTTATCTACCATAACGATGATGTCGGGGTTAACTGCCTTGATTGCCTTTGCAGCTTCGGAAATTTCGGCAACAGAGAAGGAGTCTCTTAAGGAGTAGCCTCTTGATCTCTGGAAGTAAGCAACCTTTGCGCCCTTTGCCTTCTTGCAGGCTGTTTCAATGTCGATCTTTCCGTCCTTTAAATCTACCTGCTCGTACTTAACTCCCCAGTCTAAGAGGGAGCCTTCGTTTACTTCGGACTTGGAAAGTCCTACTACTGCCTGTAAGGTGTCATAGGGGATGCCTGTTACAGATAAAAGTACATCGCCGGGGCGAAGAACTCCGAAAAGTCCTACTGCAAGTGTGTGTGTTCCGCAGGAGAAGTTGTTTCTTACAAGTGCATCTTCACACTCGAAAGCGTCTGCAAAAACTCTCTCTAAAGCATCTCTGCCGTAGTCTCCCTCGCCGTAGCCTGTGGAGCCGTTGAGATGTCCTTCGGAAATGCCGTTCTTAATGAAAGCATTTAAAACCTTAGTTCCGTTGTATTCTTCCACTTCTTCGATAGATCTGAAAGAATCTCTGATTTCTTCCTGTGTTTCTTTAGCAAGCCTGATAAGCTCGGGGCTAAAGTTAAAAGCAGAATTTTCCATTCCTGATATTTCCTTTCATATGGTCTTTAAAGATATATTAAAACCTTTGTTTCTCTCTTCATAAAGCCTAAGCTCTTGTAAAAACTGTCGGTTTTTCTATCCTTGGATACTAAAAAAGGCGTATTTCCCTTTGCCTTTTCCAAGGCGCAAACTTCCCTTAAAAGCTCTGATGCAAGACCTTTCCCACGCATTTCGGGAACGGTTGCGACCTGACTTATAAGACTTTTGCCAAAGCCCCTTGCGCCTACCGAAGCTGTGGCATCCTCGCCCTTTACAAATACTGACATGGAGCCGGTTCTTTCCAGACTTCTCACATCCGAGAGCCAGTAATCGTAAAGAGACACATCATTAAAGATTGTATCAGATTTTTTTAAAATTTCAAACGGAACTTTCATGTTTTCCGCCTGTTTTGGGGACTTTTCGCAAATTTCGTCCCTTTCCCACTCCATAATGCTGTGATAATAGGAGCGGTGAGGTATAAAGCTCATGTCTTTCTTAAGAACTTCTATCCTTTTTAAGCCGAACATCCTGCAAAGGGCCTTTGCTTCTTTTAGATCGGTCCTTCCGGAAATGAGCAATCTTTCATCAAACCGCAATAAGACTGCGCCTTCATCATTTTCATAAAGGCACAGTCTCTGAGTTTGTTTATTAAATGAGTTGTAAAGAGAAAGTATTTCCGAACCCATGTAAGGCTCGGAAATATTCTCTAAGTTATCTAATAATCTTATCATAAATTAAAGGGAGTTAACTTCCTCTGCAATTATTTTTACAATAGCCTCACAGGATGCAATATCCTCGGGGAAAACTGTGGTGGAAGGGGAATTGGGGTATTCCACGGGGAGACCTAAGAGAGCTGTCTTTACTCCGTCTCCTGCCCCCATCACATTTGTGGGGAAGAAAACGTCACGGGCCTTGGTTCTCACCTGATAGGGAACCTTCTTTTCCTCGGCCTTATCTGCGATGAAGCTTACAAGGTCCTTGTTATACATAACTCTGCTTTCGCTGAAAGCTATGTTGAAGCCCTTTTTCATGGAGCAGGTCTTTTCTCCTGCGGGGGAGAAGGGATTGTCTCCTGCGCCCATAGCTTCCAAAATTACGCCTACGGAAATCTTATTTACTCCGGCAGGCACTCTCAAAGCTCCGGCAGAACCCTTTCCTCCGGAAACAAAGACGCAGAAAAATTCCTTTTCGATATCGCTGTTTAAGGCGTTTATAAGAGCTATTGCAGAAGCTGATCTTTCCATGGCCTTGCAGGAAAAGCTTCCGTCCATGTTTTCTCTGAAATTAGCTTCATATACAAACTGGTCAGAGGGGCGGATGTGCTTTAATGCGTCTTCTTTGTCACGGGCTCCGAAATCCAAAACAAGCTTGTCCGCACCTGCCTGAGAATTTCTCTCTTCCTTGGTGCTGGTGTGCCATGTTCTGCCGCTTACAACTGCGTAGAGGTCACGGTTTTTGCAGTAGAAGCTCTTTTCGGGGATGTTTTCCTTCTGACAGCCCACGGTTACAAACTTCACAAAGCCGTCATCTGTAATGAGCTGTGTCATAAGTCCTGCTTCGTGCATAAAGGAGAAGAAGCCTACATTTTCCTTCTGCTTCTCGCCCTTGTGTCTTACGACAAGGTTTCCGAGCTTATCTGTATGCCATTCGTTTTTGCTTTCGTCCAGATTTTTTATGATTATATCCTTTACCTCATTTTCTTCTCCTGCGGGAGAAAAAGCGAGACAAAGTTCCTTTAAAAGCTCTTTCATATTAACTTCTCCACCGCCTTACTCATGAGGAGAGCTGTGTTCTCCACATCGTCAATATTGATGATCTCAACAGGTGTGTGCATATATCTTTCGCCTATGCTGAGAAGGGCAGTAACAGCGCCTGAGCCGGAGGGGAGGATGGAGTCTGCGTCTGTTCCTGTGGAACCGCCCATAACTTCCTCACGGTAGGGGATATTATTTTCCTTTGCTGTCTCCACCATCAGATCGGAGAAGGCTCTGGAAAGTGTAGGAGCATAGCCTATGTAAACTCCCTCGCCTAAAATTCCTGTGTCTGCAACTTCCTCTAAGGGTGTGCGTGCGAAAGATACGTCAACAGCTATTGCGTAATCGGGGTTTATGATGTTAGCGGCAGTTTTTGCACCGAAGCCGCCCACTTCCTCCTGACAGGAACAGCAGAGAACAACCTTTACGCCCTTTACTCCCTTTAAAAGCTCGCCGGCTCTTATTATGGAAGCAATTCCGGCTCTGTCGTCAGCGGCAGAAACGGAGAGGTTGTTGTTGAGCATTTCATGGAAGAATCCGCCTAAGAAAAGTCTGTCTCCGACTTTTACAGTTTCACGGAGCTTGTCTAAGGGCATTCTCATGTCGATGAAAAGCTCGTCCACCTGAACGGGTATCTTCTTTTCGGAATTTTCATTCAATCCGCAGATTATGCCGGAAAATGTGCCCTTGTCATTTACAAGTGTGACCTCGGAGCCTAAGTTTCCTCTTATGTCTATTCCGCCGCACTTGCTTACAGCCAAGAAACCGTCGTCTCTTATTTCTCTTACCATGAAGCCTATTCTGTCGATATGAGCCTCCAGCATAACTGTGGGGGCATTTTCATCGTCGCAGGGCATATAGCAGAGCACAGAGCCTAAGGGTGTGGTTTCCACCTTTCCGAGAGAGGCCAGTCTTTCTTTGAGGTAAGGATGGGCTCTCATTTCGTCGCCGCTCACTCCGGGGAGGAAGGCAAGCTCTTTTAAAAGTGAAAGCATATTTATCCTCCTTATATTAGAAGTTGTTTACCATATCTCTGAAGAAGTCGCCTCTTGCTTCGAAGTTGATGAATTCATCAAAGCTTGCACAAGCGGGGGAGAGAAGGATGATGTCGCCTTCCTTTGCAGAAGCCTTTGCCTTTAAAACTGCATCCTTTAAGCCGTCAGCGTGTACGATCTTGATGGATTCGGGATCATAGTTTTCAGCTTCCTTTACAGCTGCCTCGATCTTGGGAGCTGTGGGGCCTGTGAGGATGATCTCCTTTGCTCTTTCGCAAAGAGGTGCGCCCAAAGCCTTGAAGGGAATGAGCTTGTCATAACCGCCTAAAAGAACGATGAGCTTCTGGTCAAAGGACTTTACTCCTGCGGCTGTTCTTGTGGGGGTTGTAGCGATGGAGTCGTTGTAGTATTTTACTCCGTCAACTTCTCTTATGAATTCGATTCTGTGTGTTACGCCTGTGAAGGTCTTTGCAACCTGCTCGATAGCATAGGGAGAAGCAAGTCCCCATACAGCGGAAATAGCAGCGCAGAGATTTTCGATATTGTGAAGTCCGGGAAGAAGAACGTCGTCCTTATTGAAGAGCTTGATGCTTCTTCCGTTGATAGCGTGATAAACGTCGCCTCTCTCGTCCATGTAAGCGCCTGTGGATACCTCAGACTTTCTGGAGAAGAGCTCAAGACGGCCTCTTACAAGGTCCTTGTGGCTGAATACTTCGGCGTTGTCCATGGAGAGGACAGCCTTTGAGAATGCGTTCTGATGCTCTAAGATGTTGAGCTTGGAATTGATGTATTCTGCGTAGTCCTTGTGTACGTCCAAGTGGTTGGGGGAGATGTTTGTGATAACTGCGATATCGGGGGAGCATCTCATGGAGATGAGCTGGAAGGAGGAGAGCTCAACTACGCATACATCGTTGGGGTCCACCTTGTCTAATATGGGAAGGAGGGGCTTGCCGATGTTTCCGCCTAAATGAACTGTCTTTCCGCTCTTCTTAAGCATTTCTGCGATAAGTGTGGAGGTTGTTGTCTTTCCGTCAGAGCCTGTGATACCGATGGTCTTGCAGGGGCAGAGCTCCATGAATAATTCAAGCTCACTGGTAACGATCTTTCCTCTGTTTCTTGCTTCGATAAGCTCGGGAGTCTTGAACTTCATACCGGGTGTTCTGAAGATGATCTCGCCGTCAAGGTTCTCTAAGTAGTCCTCACCTAACTTTAAGATGACTCCTCTTTCCTTGATCCTTTCAACTGCGGAAGATCTTATCTGGTCTTCTGTTCTTCTGTCTCTTACAGTTACGATTGCGCCTGATTCAACAAGTCTGAAAACCAGCTCAGTGTTGCTTACGCCCAGACCGATAACGTCGATCTTCTTGTCCTTCATAGAAGGGAAAAATGTAGCAGAATTAAAAAACATAATTTATCCTCCTGATCTATAATATTAGTTTGCCTTAGAATCGATTATATGAATATCCATCTGATTGTAGGGAATATTGATGGAATTTTCATCAAATAAAATTTTTACTCTCTCCCTCATCTGATTGCCAAGCTCGAAGTAGTTTTCCCAGTTTGTCCAGAGTCGGCAGCTTATGTCGATGGAACTTGAGTTGTGTTCCTTCATCCTTGCAAAAGGAGCGGGGGAGGGGAGGCAGAGGCCTGTTTCCTTTGCGGCCTTGAAGATAAGCTCTCTTGCCTTCTCGTAATCGTCATTGTAGCCGATGGAGAATACAAGGTCCACTCTTCTTATATTTTCTGCGGAGTGGTTAACTATCTTTGCCTTGGCGGTGTCGTTATTGGGTATGAGTACTGTCCTGTTGTCAAAGGTCTTTAAAACTGTGTAGATAAGACCTATTTCAGATACAACGCCCTCGGTCCCGTTTATCTCCACAAGGTCATTTACACGGAAGGGGTGTGAAAAGAGTATCACAACTCCGCCTATGAGGTTGGATAAATGGTCCTTGATGGATAAGGATACAGCTAAACCTGCGGAAGCTAAAGCCGCAATCAAAGAAGCTGTGGGGATGCCCAGAGTTTCCAGAGATATCATGCCTAAAAGGATATACATGAAGATCTTTCCGGAAGAAATAAGGAAGGGGTGCAGGGTATCGTCTATCTTGGAAATTTTAAGAAGCTGTGTTGTTATCTTGATAAGTATTTTTATAACATAGTTTCCTAAAATGAGCACAGCGGCAGTTTTAAGTATTACTGCGGCAAGCGCTGTTGTGTATGTCTTTAAAAGAGTGATGTTTATTCCTAAAACTTCCGAAGCTGTCATAAGTAATGCAATCACGGCGGAAGATATGAATATTATCCAAAAGACACCCTTTGTGCACAGATCCTTCAGTTCATCGTGCCATGCGGTTCGGGAAACTTTTCTTCTGACAAAGCTTTTTGCAGCTTTCGCCAGTATAAAACCTAAAACCAGTAAAACAGATGCCAGAACAAGTACCTTTAACCTCATGTCCACACGGGGAAGGAATGTGCTTAAATAATTCAGTAAAATCAAATCCTTTCAAATATGTTTATCTTATATTATCACTTTTTATGCAATATTTCAATGAACAATTTCCTCACCTAAAGTAGAAAAGAAAACTGTTATATGATATAATGTAAATCTTAAAAAAATATAAGAACGGGAGAAAATAAATGCAGAGAGATTATAATTCCATGTCCTCTGCCGACTTGAGAAGACTTGTCATAGAAAAATACTTCAGAAACCTCAATGATATGCAGAAAAAAGCCGCATTGAAGGTCACGGGTCCTCTTCTCATAATGGCAGGAGCAGGAAGCGGAAAAACAACCGTTTTAATTAATAGAATAGCAAATCTTCTTGTGTTCGGACGAGCTTATGAGGTCGATGATTTTTACGGAAACGGCGACAGCATGAGAGAAGCCATGGCGGAATTTTTAGAAGGAGACGGCGAGGGCTACCCCAAGGAATTTTTTGACCGCCTTTCCTACGAAAGACCCTGGCCCTGGCAGGTTTTGGCCATAACCTTCACAAATAAGGCCTCGGGAGAGCTTAAGGACAGACTTTCGAGGATGCTGGGCGAAGAGGGCACACAGGTGGCAGCTTCCACCTTCCATTCCTGCTGCGTCCGCATTTTAAGAAGCGAAATAGGTGCTTTGGGCTATAAGTCAAGCTTCACCATCTACGATACAGACGACAGCCAGAAGGTTGTAAAGGAGTGCCTCAAGGAACTTAACTTAGATGAAAAAGCTTTCCCGCCCAAGTCTATAATTTCCATGATGGGAGCTTTTAAAGATAGCTTCCGGAGCCCCGAGGATGTATTGGATGAAGCTAACAAGAAGGACGATTACCGCTTAAAGAGAATAGGCGCTGTGTACGACCTTTATCAGAAGAAGCTTTTTTCAGCAGGAGCTTTGGACTTTGATGACATCATCGTGCTTACAGTTAAGCTCTTTGAAAAGTGCCCCGATGTTTTAAATAAGTATCAGAGCCGCTGGAAGTACATAATGGTTGACGAGTATCAGGATACAAACCACGCACAGTACAGGCTCATTTCCCTCCTTGCCGAGGGAAGCGGAAACCTCTGCGTAGTGGGCGATGACGACCAGAGTATCTACAAATTCCGTGGTGCAGATATTGAAAATATCCTCTCCTTTGAGAAGGAATTCAAGGGCGCCGCTGTTATAAAGCTGGAACAGAACTATCGCTCCACACAGAATATTCTGGATGCCGCAAATAAGGTTATTTCCCACAATCTGGGCAGAAAGGGCAAGACCCTCTGGACAAAGTGCGGCGAGGGTGAGAAGGTAAAACTTATAAGAGGTCAGGACGAGCGAGACGAAGCAAACTTCATCGCCCGTGAGATCATGCAGATGGCAGAGGACGGCAGAAGCTTCAATGACTTTGCCGTTCTGTATAGATTAAATGCTCAGTCTGCGGTCATAGAATCTGCGCTTTTAGCTTCTGCAATACCCTATAAGATAGTAGGCGGCACAAGATTTACCGACCGAAAAGAAATCAAGGACATGATGGCTTATTTAAGCGTTCTGGATAACCCATCCGACGCCCTCAGAATAAAAAGAATCATCAATGAGCCCAAGCGTGGCATAGGTGCCGGAACAATGGCAACTGTCGAGGAAATTTCCGGAGTGCTTGAGACAGAGATATTCGATGTCATCAGAGAAGCTGACAAATATGCACCTCTTTCCAAGAGAGCAGGAGCGCTTTTGAAGTTTGCAGGCATCATGGACGACCTTAAAAATGACCTTGAAAATGTTCCCCTTGATGAAATGATAGATAAGATCCTTGAAAAGACAGGCTACGAGGATATGCTCAAGACAGAGGGTGTACCCGGTGAAACAAGGCTTGAAAATATCAAGGAGCTTAAATCTCAGATAAAGAGATATCAGGAGGAGACCGAGGATTCCACTTTGGGCGGTTTCCTTGAAAATATGGCGCTTTATACCGAGCTTGATAACTATGACGAGGAGAGCGACAAGGTGACTTTAATGACACTTCACTCTGCAAAGGGACTTGAGTTCCCAATAGTATTCATGCCCGGCATGGAGGAGGGACTTTTCCCCTCTGCAAGAGCTTTCGGCAATACAGGCGAGCTGGAAGAGGAAAGACGACTTTGCTATGTGGGCATCACAAGAGCCAAGAAGGACCTTTTCCTTCTCTATGCAGGCAGAAGAATGCTTTTCGGACAGACACACTTCACACGTCCCTCAAGATTTTTAGGGGAAGTTCCCCCCGAGCTTCTGGAGGAATGCGGCAGAAGAAAGCCCATGAATCAGCCCGGTCTTGTGTACGAGGAACCCGCCATAAATACCGCAAACAACAATGTGGGCATAGGAGCTGTTCAGAAGAAAGCTTCTTCCAATACCACATTTGATTTTGAGGTGGGCGACAGGGTGCTTCATCAGAAGTTCGGCTCCGGTGAGATAGTCAAGATCACCCCCATGGCAAAGGATCACCTTGTGGAGATAAAATTTGACACCTGCGGCACAAAGAAGATAATGGCCGCTTATGTAAAGCTCCAAAAGATATAAACTGAACAACATATACTGACCTTCCCTTAAATAGAATGGATTTTAAGGGGAGGTTATTTTATTGAAAAAAGACAGCTTTTTAAAGGGAGCTTTCCTTATGGTCCTTTCGGCTTCTCTGGTGAAGGTGGGAGGAGCGCTTTTCAAGGTGCCGCTCTCTTCGCTTCTCACAGGCAGCGGAATGGGGCTTTTCATGGCGTCTTACAGCATATTCGGACCTTTTTTCGCCCTATTTGCTTCGGGGCTATCTCCTGCGGTTTCCTCTTTGGTTTCAAGGACAAGGGCTCTAAATGGAGAAAGGGAAGCCTCAATGGTGTGCAGGGCAAACCTCATATTCTTTTCCGTGTACGCCTTTTTGGTCTATCTTTTATTTATAAAGGTGTCTCCTCTCTTTTGCCGCCTTGCAGGAGATGAAGCTTTGATACCCTGTATTTATGCAATAGCTCCCTGTATGTTTTTCTGCACCCTTTCCTCTGTTATAAAGGGCGGATTTGAGGGAAAATTAACTATGGTGCCCACAGCTTTTTCAAACCTGCTGGAGGTGTCTGCAAAGTTTATTTCGGGGCTTTGGCTTGCGAAGCTGTGTCTTGAAAATATATTTTCGGAATTTTATCTGTACGGCAGTATAAACGGGCAGAAATGCATCGATTTAAACGAAGCTGCCTGTAAAGCTATACCGCTTGCCACAGCTTCTGCACTTGACGGTGTGGCTCTTGCAGGGCTTATTTCATGCGGTTTTCTGCTTATGTGCTTTTTAAAAGATACAGGCGTGAGAGACGGCTTTCCAAAAATGCATCATTTTAAAGTATCACTGGAAATTTTAAGATTTTCTCTTCCCGTGTGCCTTTCCTCACTCATAATAAGCCTCTACCCATCCATAGATATGTATACCTTTATGAAGCTTTTTAAAGGCCTTTTGGAAAGGGGAGAGAGACTTCCTGCAAGCCTTTCGCCCCTGCTTATGACCGGCATGGAAAAAGATGCAGTTCCGTCATTTTTATACGGCTGTTATTCGGCACTTGCCATGACGGTATTTCACCTTGTACCGTCTGTTGCCTCTTCATTTTCTGTGGCTGTACTGCCTGTTGTCAGCGGTCTTTACGCAAAGGGAAACACCGTAAAAACAGAGACTGTGGTGGAGGGGGTAATAAGGTCTGCGGCGTTTATATGCTTCCCCATGGGAACTGCCATGTCGATGATGCCCCGGGAAATACTATACTTCTTTTTTAGAAGGTCGCCCTTAGAGGTGGAATTTGCCGTCGGTTTTCTCAGGATACTGGGTATTGCAGGAATTTTCGTGGGGCTCACATCGCCTGTATTTGCAATTTTGCAGGGCATAGGTAAGGAGAAAATACCCGTCCGCATACTGTTTTTATTTTTGTGGCTGAAGCTCCTTTTAAATGTGTCGCTCTCCTTTATAGAAGAAATAGGACCTTTTGCACCGGCTGTTTCCACGCTTATCGCCTATATATTTATATTTGTATCTGCCCTTAAAAAGCTTTCGTATAATTTTAACCGCCGATTTTCATTTTATAAGATAATAATACGGCCGTTTACCCTGTCATTATCCTCCTGTTTTTTTGTAAAAGTACTTTTCCATACACTTTCCAAAACCCCGAAAAACCCTTTAATACTGGCAATTTCAGGCCTTTTGGGGGCATTAATGTATATATTACTGATGCTTTTAACAGGTGAATTTAAGCAAGAATACATAAAAATTCTCTATTGCAATAAAAATGCTTAAAACCACTTGAAAACAAGGGGCTTTTAGATTATTATTATCTTTGTCGCATTTGGGGGTGGGCTTATGAATTTCTCATTAAAAGACAGGTATAATATGGATGATCTTATCGAAATAATGAGGATAGTGAGAGGCCCCGAAGGATGTATGTGGGACAGGTCACAGAGCCATGAAAGCATAAGACCCTGTGTCATCGAGGAAGCCTACGAGGTAGCCGATGCTATCGACAGGAAAGATGACAGGGCCCTCTGCGAGGAGCTGGGCGACCTTCTTCTTCAGGTGGTCTATCATTCAGAGATAGCCGGCGAAGAGGGAAAGTTCAATATAGATGATGTAGCCGACGGCATCAGCAAGAAGCTCATCAGGCGCCATCCTCACATATTCGGCGATAAGAAGCTTTCTTCTCCCGAGGAGATAAGCGCAGAGTGGGACAGAATAAAGGCGGAGGAAAAAGGACAGAAAACCTTTTCCGAAACAGCTGAGGCTGTGCCTGCAAATTTCCCCGCACTCATGCGAAGCCAGAAGGTAAGATCACGCCTTGCCAAGTCGGGTTTTGATTATCCCGATGTATATGCCGCACTGGAAAATGTAGAATCCGAGATAAAGGAATTAAAGGCGGCTATCGACAACAAGGACGAGGAAAACACCTTTGAAGAGCTGGGCGATGTACTGTTTTCTGCTGTAAACGTGGCGAGATTTCTTGACATGGATGCAGAGACAGCGCTCACAAGATCCTGTGAGAAGTTTATGAAAAGGTTCAAGAGCCTTGAAAAGCTTGCAGAGGAAAAGGGCATAGACACCACAAAGAGTACATTGGAAGAATTAAATAATCTGTGGTATACGGTTAAATCCACAGGTGTTTAAGCTTAATAAACTAATTAAAAAAGATAAAAAAACTGGAGGATATTTAACAATGACAAAGACAGAACTTATCGCAGCAGTAGCAGCTAAGACACAGCTTTCCAAGAAGGACAGCGAAAAGGCAGTTACAGCAGTTATCGATGCTATCACAGAAGCTCTCGTAGAGGGTGAAAAGGTTTCCTTAGTTGGTTTTGGTTCTTTTGAGACAAAGACAAGAGCAGAAAGAAAGGGTATCAACCCCAGAACAAAGGAAGAGATCACAATTCCTTCTTCCAAGCTTCCTGCATTCAAGGCCGGCAAGGCTCTTAAGGATGCCGTTTCTAAGTAATCTGTTTTTTGAAGATAAGAGGGGCTGCGATATGCGGCTCCTTTTTAGTATATAAATGCAGCAAAGAGAGGTTCATAAAAGTGAGACTTGATAAATATCTTAAGATCACAAGAATAATAAAGAGAAGAACTGTCGCAAATGAAGCCTGCGATGCAGGAAGAATAGAGGTAAATTCCAAGGTGGCAAGAGCTTCCTATGAGGTCAAGGTGGGCGATGTCATCACCATCAATATGGGAAATAAGCCTCTTACAGTAAAGGTGGTATCCATTTCCGAATTCGCCAAGAAGGAAGAAGCCGGAGAGCTTTACGAGATAATCTAAGTCATAAAAATCTTACCTTCACATATAGTTAATTAAGACTTTATGTAAAGGAGAAATCAAATTGACAGAAGAAAAAACAGGTGCAATTTCCCATCAGGTCACCATAAAAGGAAGAAACAGCCTTGTGATAACGGGAATAACCGACCTTGACAGCTTCAATGAGGAGCAGGTGTCGGTTTATACCACAGAGGGCGAAGTAGTTGTCACAGGAGAAAATCTTCACATAGGAAATATAAATGTGGACAGGGGAGAGCTTTTTTTAGACGGGCGCATAGATTCACTGGAATACACAGATAATCCGTCCTCGGGTACAAAGCTATGGGAAAAGCTTTTTCGCTGATCTGCCCTGAGACCACGCTGCTTGTAAATGAAGAAATAAGGCTTTTTGCACTCTCCTTTCTTCTGGGCGTGGCGGTATGCAATTATATCTGCATAAAATATTCACTTTTAAAATTCTGCCGTGCCGGAAAAAAGCTGATCTTTTTATGCGACATAGTTTCCTCGTGCGTGGTATCGGCTTCTGTATTTGTTTTTTCTCTTAAATTCAATTTCGGGATAATAAGGCTCTATATGCTGGTTTCAGCTTCGGCAGGGGTCTTTTTATTCGGAAAATTCTTTTACAGAAGCCTTCAGAAGATGATTTTTAAGGCGTTTATGCCTTTGAAAGCCATTGTCTGTATATTTGTAGATTTCAAACGAAAATGCAGAAAATTCGGGATATAAATCTCAAATACTGTTAAAATTTTGAGCGAAATCTATTGAAATCATAATGCGGTTTAGTGTATAATAACTCTAAAGGCACTTTTGGAACAGGAGGGCGATATAATTGGCAAGAAAACAGAAGAACAAAAAGCGTATTTTACCTAAGCTTTGTGTATTCGGGCTGGTTCTCTATGCGGTTTATACGCTCATATCCATTCAGCTTGAGGTTTCCAATCTGGAGAGAAACATAAGCAATCTCGAAAGCAATATTTCCAAAGTAAAGCTTGAGAATAACGAGCTTGAAAGGCTTTTGAGCTTCGGCGAATCCGACGAGTACATCGAAGAGATCGCCAGAGAAAAGCTTGGTTTCTGCTATCCCGATGAAAAGATCCTGGTTGACCGTTCCGGAAGTTAATCTTATAAAGGATAATTGACGGAGGAATTTATTTAATGGCACTTGAGGTAGGCTCAATTGTTGAGGGAAAAGTAACAGGTATCACAAAGTTTGGCGCTTTCATAGAGCTTGCACCCGGAAAGACCGGAATGGTACATATTTCCGAGGTAGCACCTACATATGTAAAGGAAATCAGGGATCATCTCACCGAAAATCAGCAGGTAAAGGTAAAAATACTTGCAATCAATGACGACGGAAAGATCAATCTTTCTATCAAGAAGGCAGTTGAACAGCCACCCAGAAGGAATAATTACAATTCCGCAAATAAGAGACCGGGACCCGGCCCCGATGTCAACTTCTCCCGTCAGAATCAGGCTCCTATGAGCTTTGAGGATATGATGGCTAAGTTCAAGCAGAACAGCGACGACAAGATGCTCGATATTAAGAGAAATCTTGACGGCAAGCGTGGAACAAACGGCAAGAGACATACAAGATAAAAAAATAAACGGAGATTTTTTGAAGTCTCCGTTTTTTTGCGCCCAAAATCAGGTTTAGTCCCCCAGTTTTGCAGTTGCAAAGCATCCTGATAAAAATAAGATGATGCCCAGAACTATTTCCGAAATTTTTAAAGAGGGGATAAGTCTTAATATGTCATTTTGCAGAAGTATCACAAGTATGGAGGATACCACAAAGCCCATTATGGCAAAGAAGCTTTTTTCTCTCCATCTTTTAAGGCACTCTTCAATAAGTCGGGAAGCTAAGATAAGTCCCAAAGCAAGACCGATGCCGTAGGGGATGACCACTGAGATTCCTGTTGCGAAGCTGTCAGGTGAAGAAAGGCTGTGCAGTGAATCTATTATGTAGTGGTAGTAGCCCACCGCCATAAGAACAGCCGAACCGCTGACACCGGGCATTACCATTGTAGATGATGCTACCATTCCCAGAAGCACCAGAATTATAAATCTTGAAACTGTCATTGTGGCTGAAAGGGAAGGCTCTGCACCCTTGAGCATGAGAGGCACTGTCACGGCTAAAAAAGCCAGTATGAAGGATACCGTGTTTCCAAAGCTTATGTGATAACCCTTCATTTCCTTTAATATCTTGGGTATGCCGCCGAAGATAGCTCCGCAGAAAAAGAGTATTGTCACAAATAGGAAATTTGTAAGACAATAGGAGATAACACCGCTTAGAGATATGAGGGAAAATACCATTCCTGTAAGCACAGGAGCTAAAAAGATGATATTCTTTTTGAAGTTTTGGAAGAGATGGCCCAAAGCTCCCAGAAATTCCTCGTATATACCTAATATAAGGGCCACCGTTCCGCCGCTTAGTCCCGGAATAAGGTTGCTTATGCCTATTACAAAGCCCTTGAAAAACAGCTTTATTGAATTTAACATTTTACCCTGTCCTCACTTGTAGTTTTATTTCGCATATGAATTATTATATACATTTAATGTAAGCTTCTCAAATTAAATTTCTGTAAAGAAACTATAAATCACAGCTTTAAAAAGTTTTTCTGTGAAGTTTTAGAAAATATTATCAATTTATGATACAATAGGGGTGCTTTTATTTTTTGTTAGAAGGTGTGCATTTATGCTTAGAAATTTATCCTGCGGTAAAAAGGCTTTCGCATGGGCGTTTTTACTGGCGCTTTTGATTTTTCTGCCGTTCATTATATATAACAGCGGAATTTTTGTTTATATGGGCGACTATAATGCCCAGCAGATACCCTTTTATAAGCTGGCTCACGAAGCTGTGAGATCGGGAAATATCCTTTGGAACTGGAATACCGATCTGGGTGTGAATTTCATAGGCTCTTACAGCTTCTATCTTCTGTTCAGCCCGTTTTTCTGGCTGACTCTGCCTTTCCCCACAGAAGCTGTGCCCTATCTAATGGGGCCTCTTCTCATCCTCAAGACAGCTCTTGCAGCTTATACCTCATACCTATATATAAAGAGGTTTGTAAAGGATAAGAATTTTGCGGTTTTAGGCTCCTGTATGTATGCCTTTTCCGGCTTTATGATCTTCAATATCTTCTTCAATCATTTCCACGATGTTGTGGTTTTCTTCCCCCTGCTCCTGCTTTCTCTGGATAAGCTGGTGGAGGAAGGGAAGAGGGGATTCTTTGCCTTTATGGTGGCAGTTTCTGCCTGCGTAAATTACTGGTTCTTCATAGGTGAAGTTGTCTTTACTATTATATATGTATTTATCCGCATCTTCACAGATGAAAACTGGAGATCTTTTAAGAAGTTTTTACTCATAGCCTTTGAATCAATACTTGGAGTGGGCATAGCCTGCTGTGTGCTTTTGCCCTCAGCTCTGGCTGTCACAGGAAATCCCCGAACAGGCATGAACAGCATGATAAACGGCGACCTTCTCTGGGTGTACGGCTTCCGACAGAGACTTCCTGCCATTCTATCAAGCTTCTTTTTCCCGCCGGAAATGCCCAGCCGCCCCTGCTTCTTCCCGGATATGGGCGCAAAGTGGGCTTCGCTTTCTGCATGGCTGCCTCTTTTTTCACAGGTAGGCACAATAGCTTATCTCAAATCAAGAAAGAAGGACACAATAAAATCAGTTATAGTCGTTTCCTTTGTGATGAGCCTTGTGCCGGTATTAAATTCTGCATTTGTGCTTTTCAATAATTCCTACTATACAAGATGGTTCTATATGCCCATACTTTTCCTCATAATCGCAACCTGCATTATTTTAGAGGAAAGGCTTCAGCTTGAAAAGGAGATAAAAGCATCCTTCTTGATAGTTGCAGGCATAACAGCTTTGTTTATACTGGCTGTGGGACTTTCACCCAACAGGGACAACGAGGGAGTTCTGCACTTTGGTTTTTACAGCGGCACAAAAATGTTCCTTTTCATGTCCTTTACCGCTGTGCTCTGCCTTATTCTCTGCGGTCTGCTTTTATTTAAGCTCCGTGAAAGCGATAAGTTTTTAAAGTTTACTTCTATTTCACTTTCTGCAGTGATAGTTTTCTTCACTTTCGGCTATATGGCGGACGGCAAAAATTCCAGAGAGACAGATGCACCCTATATTGATCTTGTCCTCAACGGAAAGGAAGAATTTCAGCTTCCCGAGGATGAATTTTACAGGACAGACTTTTACGACTGCCCCAATAATATGGGTATGCTCACAGGAAAAAGCACCATAAATGCTTTTCACTCCATAGTGCCGCCCTCTGTGATGGAATTTTACCCCTATGTCAGCATAAAGAGGGATGTTTCCACAAAGCCGCCGCTTTCCCACGAAGCTCTGAGACCTTTGATGTCTGTTAAGTACATATTTGTAAAATCAAATGAGGAAAACCAGCCGCCGATAGAAGGTTATGAGCTTTATAAGGCATATGAAAGATATAATGTCTACGAAAATCCCGATTTCATACCTATGGGCTTTATGTACGATACCGCAATTCCAAGAAGCCTTGTGGACGAGCTTGACGGCATACAGAAGCTGAGATATATGCTTTCCTCTGCCTTTCTTGAGGATGAGGATGCAGATGAGCTGGACGGCTTCATGAAGATAGAAAGGGAAGTACACTATGAAAATGTGAGCCCATCCTTTGCAAAAATAGCCGTAAATGAGAAAAAGCTGAGGGCCTGCTCATACTTCCAAAAGGATAAGAATGGCTTTACAGCTAAAATAGATGCCGACCGTGACGGACTTATTTTCTTCTCCGTGCCCTATGATAAGGGCTGGACAGCTTCTGTAAACGGCAAGGGCACCGACATAATAAAAGCCAATGTGGGCTTTATGGCACTTAAGATAAACGAAGGCGTAAATGAGATACGCTTTGATTATGTGCCTGTGGGACTGCGACCGGGAATATTTATCTCAATTGCCTCTTTTGCATTTACTCTGCTTTACCTTATCTTCTTTAAAAAGAGAAAGCTTCAAAAACCTGAAACAGAAGCAAACGAAATTTAAACAAAATTATTTATCTGCCTTTTTGAGCTGTATCAGCCGGAAAGGCAGATTTTATTTTGCATAGTCAAGTATAGGTAAAATTAGTTATATTTTCCTCAGAAAACAAAAACCTATACCCGGTCCTTGCGAGGTGATGTTATGTATTTATATGGAAAACAGTCAATAGGAAATTATTCATAAAATGGAGCATAAATATATGATGAAATTTAATGAAAAATTTTTGATTACTTGAAAAATGCAACAAAATGGAATATAATCTGTGAATAAAGCATAAAAAATATAACTTGGTTTAAAAGAAAATATACAAAAATATAATACGGAAGGGAGCGAAAAAATGGCACTGAAATATGATCTCCAGGAACATCACAACACGGTAGATGAGTTTTCCCGCTGGACGGAACTACACTTAAGAATAAGACCGGCTTTAAAAAAGGAAAGCTCAACCCTGCGACCCTGAAGATGTTCACTGCCGCTGCTGCGGTCGCAGTTGCCGCCACAGCAGTAATGACTGTCTATGTACGGTGTGCACCTCGTGAGATAGGCAGGAGCTACGCCGATATAGATATAAAGACGCTGAATGCAACAAAAGAAAGCGATGTTGATTACTATCTTATAAAAGGCGTCTCAAATGTAAATGCGGACAACTTCGACGAATATCTTGAGGATGCACTTATTGCAGAAAAGGGAAACCTCGAAATAAGCGACACCTCCATGGTATTCGAAAGGCTTCTGGCCAAGACAGAATATCAGCTTATTTTCACATCGGAGGATGTGGAAGGAAACAGAGTTCTCGCAGGCACATACAGCTTTACGACAGGACCCGGAGAGAGTCCCTTTGCCGAAAAGCTGGAGGAAATATTCAATAAGATAAAGGGCAAGCACGAAAACGACAGAGACGATGATACACACGAGGAGAGCAGGGCAGATTCTTCCGAAGCTCTCACCCCCGAAGTTGAAACTTCATCTGTTCCGCCTGTTTCGGAAAGTGTACCTGAGGTGATACCGCCTTCATCTTCACTTCCGGAATCAATATCCAGTGTTCCTGCACCGGTTCAGCCTGAGGTAATACCTTCCGAAGTCACATCTTCTGAAGCTTCTCAGGATGAAAGACCCAACAGACCTCATCCCAAGCCCACACCTAACCCCGATCCCGGCCCCGGACCCGGACCTGATCCTGTACCTCCCACACCTCCCGAGGGTGGAATGACAGGTGACGCAGCTGACTATACCGCAAGCGAAAATGCGGCGATGAGCGGTGTGGAATTTAATGTAGAATTCCCGTTCACACTTAAAAATACACAGGCAGAGCTCATAAATGCGGACTTTGAAGCAATTTACGACGATCCTGCCAATAATGTGAAGGAAACTATTCCCGCAGCAGAATTTGTGAGAACAGGGGATACATACACAGTAAAGCGCAGCGGAATTGTCAGACATCAGACAGGCGTAAAGCTTGGTATGGTAGCACGCTATAAGGAAAACGGAGTTGAAAAGACAACACCTCAGACTATCTTTGAAGCTTCACCTTCCTACTTCAAGGAGCCCTACGGAGACTTCCCGCAGGCCGGTGATACAGTAGGAGCTATCGAAAATTACTCTCAATTTACCGAGGGCGGCAAGGATAAGTTTAGGTTTGATATAAATATCAGAGATATTGTCAATCCCAGGAAGCCTGCCGATTCATACCTTCAGATCAGCTCTATTAACATGTTGCTGATAGATGAATTCAATGAAATGAATATTCATGAATATTTGATAGACAGCAACAAGCTTCCCAACGGAGGCAAGGTAACAGGCACTACATTCAATTATTCAGGAACAATAGACCTTCCCACAGTGGACGGCTCATATATTGTAAGATTAGACACCGCAGCGGACTGGATGGTAAAGAACGGTCCCGGAAATTATACCGGATTCCATTCTTCGTACCTTCCCATAGAGCCTGCTGACAGGAATTACAGAATAGTGATAGGAACTCCCGACGTGGACATTCTTGTTAACCCCAATACCAAGTATTCAGCCGATAATAAGGTCACAGCTAAAATCACAGGACTTTCCTTAAGCCCCGATAAGGATTTCAGCAATGCACAACGTCGTGCAAAGCCCGGTACTACAATGTATGCTCAGGTTCTTCTCACAGCTGATGCTCAGGATGATTACAATGTAACAGACCTCCAGCTTGAAGTATTTGGCGGCGGAGCAGCGTTTACACAGGTTGTAACCGATCCTGCCGATAAGATGCCCACCAAGCTGTTGGCTAATCAGAATAAGACACTTGTTTACAGCTTCACAGTTCCCGAGAAGAGAACAGAAGTACAGCTCAAGAGCTTCAGCGCAGAAAACGGCAGCATAACATTGAGCGCTCCTGTTTCTGAAATTACAAAGGGCAACATGACCGCAACACTTACAGGTATTTCCAAGACTGCGGCAGGACCTTTTGCAGAGAGCATAAGAGCTCCCAAGGGAACAAATTCCGAAGGCTTTGCCGAGGTTCTTGTAAAAAATAACAGCGCAGGTGCCGCAAATGTAGACGCTCTTACATTCGGAGCAAATACGGTTACCGGCTTCACCCTCACAGGAAAGACATTACCTGTAACCGTTGCACCCGGAACTACCGAAACACTTGTTTACAAGTTCACCTCTGCAGGAAGCGCAGATACAATTTCTCTGGCATCTCTCGATGTTACAGAAAATGCAGTCGTTACCTTCAATGCACAGGGACTCAAGGCAGATAACAGTGAGGTTACAGCTACGATCACAGGCTTGTCCCTTGATCCTGCCGGAACATTTACAGATAAGCTTTCATATCTGCCCACAGCAGAGCCTAAGTCAGGTTATGTAAAGGTACTCTTAAATAATCCCGGTCAGGAGCATGCAAATTTCCACAATATCAATCTTGCCGGAAATACAGGGGAAATCACCTTTACAGAGACAACAGGAAAGCCCATTCCTATTTTTATTAAAAGAGGTACAGCAACAGAGCTTATTTATAAGTTCCAGCTTCCCAAGGTAAGCACAAATATCACACCTGTGGCGGTAAGTGCAAATACAATCTATCAGCTACAATTAGCTGATGTGGTCTGCGATATAGTAGACGGTATTGATTATCATAATGATTATTATACTGTAAGCAATATCGAGACAAATCCTCCTATGATAGTGGTTCCCGGTATGGAAGTCGGAGCTTATGAAGATATTCCCGGTGGAAATACAGTAACTGTTAGGGCTACGCTCACCGTAACATATCCTTCTACATCGTCTCCCAACGAGGATTTGAAAAAATTGGCTATTTATACAGGAGAATACAACAATCAAGGTGGTATTACTTATACGCCGTATTCTGATTTCGTTGAGCTTACAAGCTTCTTAAATAAAAAGCCTGAACCTCTTGTACCTGATGCACAGGGCAATATTACAAGAACAGGTACTTTCACTGTAACCATAAATCACAGAGGTCACTTGAATGAGCTTATATTCGGTATAGAAGATATAAATCCGATACCCTAAAAGTCATTACCTTATATTAAAAAGGAGGAAATAAAAAATGTCAGGTAAAAAAATAATATTTAAAATCATAGCTCTTGCGGTAATTCTCGTACTGGTATTAAATCCCCAGTGGAACATCTTCATGGGTGAAGAGGCAAGAATGGCCGTAAAGGCAGAAATGCAGCACAATTTCGGAGTTCTGGCAGGCGGTATCAGTGAGGGAATGCTCTCACTGGGAAAGATCCTTTCAGTGATAGCTGTTATATCTATCATGTGGCTGCTCACCATCGTGATCTGTGCAGTTCTTGACAAGGTGACCACAGGCCGCCGCAGATCCAGAACAGTTGCAGGACTTCTTGAGAGCGTAGTAAAGGTTTTATCCGTTATCTTCACCTTTGTATGGGTGCTTGATCTTTTAAGCGTAAACCTTGCAGGCATCTTTGCTTCTCTGGGAATTGCATCTCTTATCATAGGCTTCGGCGCACAGAGCCTTATTGAAGATACCATCACAGGAATCTTCATCATCTTAGAAGGTCAGTACAATGTAGGCGACATCATCGTTGTTGACGATTTCAGAGGCACAGTTGAAAAGATCAATATGAGAACTACAACTATCCGTGATGCTTCCAACAACTTCAAGATCATCAATAACTCCGACATCAGAAACATCCAGAACCGTTCCAAGGAGCTGTCCGTTGTAATTTCCGATATCGGAATGTCCTATGACGAGGACCTCAGCAAGGTAGAAAAGATCATCATCAATGCTCTTCCTGAGATCTACGAGAAGAACAAGGACGTATTCGCCGCAACTCCCGAATACTGCGGAGTGCAGGAGCTGGCAGCTTCCAGTGTTAACTTAAGAGTAAGCGCAGATGTTACAGAAGCAAATTACTTCGTTGCAAAGCGCCGTCTCAACAGAGAACTTAAGATACTCTTTGATGAGAACAACATCGAGATACCTTTCAATCAGCTGGTAGTTCACAACGCAAAGTAAATACATAAAACTAAGCCCCCGTTTTTTAAGACGGGGGTTTTCTTTTGCAGTTTGATTCTTAAATTAAAAAACGCATTAAAAAAGCAGGACCCTTTTTGAAAGGACCCTGCTTAAATTTTTGTATTTAGTCCATCTTTGATAATGCGTCGTAGCAGAAGTAACAGCTATCGTTGTCCACAGCCTCTGCAAAGCCTCTTAAAAGGTATCTGTTCTTTTCTCCGAGCTCGTTGGTTATAGCTACTGCCTGGCCTAATTTAGACCATATAGCGAGGGATAAGGCGCCTGCTGTCATAAGTGCAAAGGATAAAAGCAGAAGGTCTAAGTTTGCGGCTTCATAGGATACGAAGTTGAGCACCGGTATAACTACCTGCTTGGGATGAAGCTTTGCTGTGTAGGCACATATGGGAGCTAATGCCGCTAAATAGATTCCGATATTTGCAACGATGAAATCCGTGTTGTATTTGCCGGGCTCATAGGGTGTAGCCATTCTTTCGATGCCCATATTTTCCGCTATGTGAAGGAGAGGTCTGAAGATTGTTTTCATTTTCTTCTTGCACATTGTTATCGCCGCAAGCTCCAGAGCTATTCCTGCAAAAAGTACACCCATTCTTGCATTGGAATGGCTCCATACCCAGGAGAAGCAGAGGATAGTAACGAAAGGTATCGTAAAGATCAAAATAGAATTTTTCAAAAGCTTTTTCTTCATAAATGCTTCCCCTCACTTTCTTCTATATAGTTATTATATCATTTATTTTAACAATATGTTAAGAAGTTTTATACAAATCTGTTAATAGATGGGTGAGCGCATAGATGTCGGAGGAAGGCATTTGTTTACAATGTCTGCTATTTTTATCCTATGGTTGGATGTATCAGTGATTACCTTAAAAAGGAAAAATATTATGCAAACAAGAAAATTTCTGCATAAAAAAATCCGCCGATATAAAACCGGCGGATATCTTTTTTAATAAATTAGTCTCTTAAGGGGTTGGGGTTCTTTTCAACCTTTACAGCACCTGCAGGAACATCGGAGGAGGGGAGAAGCTTGCCCATGATTACATAGCGGTAATCGTTTCTGTTTCCGGGAACAAACTCGCCTGTGCAGGTAGAGAGTGTGATGATCTTGTCCTTTTCGGGATCAACGGGAACGTCGATGATGTACTCACTCTTTGCCTTAGCCTCTTCGATGATCTCACCGAAATGCTCAACTGTGGGATCGGTGTAGATGTAAACGAAGTCGATGTGTGTGTAGAATACGGAGAATACCTGGAATACTAAATCTTCTTCTTCAGTTGTTAAGTAGATGTAGGGGTTATTCTCTAAGAATTCCTGATCGTTGTAGTGGAAGAGCTTGGAGAACTTCTTTCCGTCCTTGTTATCCTTGTAGTCGGAGTGACCGTAGATAACTGTGTTCTTGGAAAGATCGTTTCTGCTGCCGATGTTGCTTAAAGCGTCAGCCCAGTAGCATCCGAAGATATCCCACTTCTTGTCCTCATCTATTCTGAGGTAGTATTCGTTGTTTTCCTGATGAGACTTGTTGGGGTCATTCTTCTGGAGAACAGCGTCGTCAATACCGATTTCGGGGATGTAGAGCCATGCCATTGTATCGGGGTTTCTCTCAATTCCCTTTTCAAGCTTTTCTCTGAGGTCTACGGGGTCTCTCAGCTCAACAGGCTCGGAAACGCTTTCAGATGCAGATTCGGATTCGGAACCGTCTGAGGGTGTTTCGGAGGGAGCATCACTGCTTCCGCAGCCGGAGATCAGAATAAAGCTCATCGCTAAAGTGATTGCAGCGAACTTTTTAAGAAATGTTAAATTTTTCATAGCGCACTTTTCCTTTACATTTTAGTACATTCTCAATTGTATATAAAGTGTACTGGGATGTCAAGTTTTTTGCATCAAATTTTAAATTTTAAAAAAATTTTTGACAAATGTTTAATTGTGCATTACAATATTTGATAGAACCGAGGCGATTATATGCAATTTACCCATATTTTGATGGACCTTGACGGTACTGTGTTCGATTTTGACTATGCTGAGAAAGCTGCTTTTAAGGATCTGTGCCGTGATTTTGAGATAGAGTATACAGAAGAAAGGTATCTTTTTTATAGAAAAGCCAATGCCGAGAGGTGGAAACAGCTGGAAAAAGGCCTCTGCGAGAGAAAAGAGGTCGTGGAGCTGCGCTTCATGGATTTTCTTGAGGAATTTCATATAGAGAGAGACGGCAGAGCTATGAGCAAGAGATTCATAGATCACCTTGTTATGAATACAAAGCCCTTTCCCATGGCGGGGGAGACTTTGGAAAAGATAAAAGAGAAGTACGTCCTCGATGCGGTCACAAATGCTTCCACTGCGGCACAGCACGGAAAGCTGAAGGCCGCCGGCATGGAAAACCTGTTCCACAAGCTCTTCATTTCAGAAGATATAGGATACCCAAAGCCGTCCTCAGAATTTTTCGATTTTGTTTTCTCCTATTATAAAGGTGTACCCAAAGAAGAATTTCTCCTTGTGGGGGATTCGCTTTCTGCCGATATAAAGGGCGCTAACTTAAGCGGAATAAAGAGCGTATGGGTTAGAAACAACAAAGATTATGAGGAAATTGCACAACCTGATTTTGTAATAGAGAGCATCAGTGATCTCGGTGCTTTATTATAGGAGGAAAAGTTATGACAGTAAAAGAAACAGCTTCAAAATATTTCTTAGAAGGCAATAACTGAGGAGAATCAGTTATCAGGGCGGTCTGTCCTGAGGCATCACACGATGCGGTAAAAGCAATTGCGGCATTTGCAGGCGGTATGGCATCCGGCAGGACCTGCGGAGCTTTGGCAGGTGCAATAGGATGTCTGGGCATCCTCACCATAAATTCAGAGCTTCAGAAGGATTCACCGGATTCAAGACCTCTCATAAAGAAGTTTGTAGGGCTTTACACAGAGAAGTTTGAAAAATATGACTGCTCCGACTTAAAGCCTCTGGTTTCAAAGAAGGACATAAGATGTGCGGATTTCGTAGGCGAGGTAGCACAGCTTGTAAGTGATTTTGCAAAGGAAAATATAAAATAAAAATTTAGTGCAAAGGAACGGGTGTGCATATGAGTAAAAAATTGGATAACCCCAGCCGTCTTTTGGTAGACGTTGTACTTGTAATTGTAGCCGTTGTATGGGGAAGCGGTTACAGCCTTGCCACAATAGCTTTAAACGGCGGTTTTCCCGTTACACTGGTATTGGCAGTAAGATTTGTCGTCGGAACTCTGGTCATGCTTGTGCTTTTCGGCCGTCAGATGGCCTCTGCAACAAAGGACGAGATAAAGTACGGCGGTATAACAGGACTTATTCTTTTCCTGGCGTTCTTTTTGGAGACCACAGGACTTTCCTATACCACACCTTCAAAAAACGCATTTCTTACCTGCTCAAATGTCATTCTCGTACCCTTTGTATACTGGCTTTTCTCCAAGAGGAGACCTTCTGCGGTCACCTGTCTGGGTGTATTGGTGTGCTTCTCCGGTATAGCCGTGCTTTCATACAGCCCCGATATGGGATTCAGTCTCAATATAGGCGATATAATCTCCATAATTGCGGCATTCGGATATGCCTTCCATCTTTGCTCACTTAACTACGCACTGGAAAAGTGCAGAAACTTCCAGATAGTAAATATCATGCAGCTGGGAGTTGTAGGAGTTTTGGGAAGTCTGATGTTCTTATTTAAGGACCTCAAGAACTTCGATCCTGCATCCTTAAAGGTAGGTTTACTGCCCTGTATCATAATGGGCTTCTTCTCCACAGCTTTCTGCTACTGCCTCCAGAGCTGGGCGCAGAAGCACGCTTCTCCCACAGAGACATCTGTTATCCTCTCTCTGGAGCTTGTTTCCGGAAGCGGATTCTCAGTGCTTGTAGGACTTGAAAAGCTCACACCCAACCTTGTAATAGGCGGTGCTATCATTCTGGCAGCCATCATTCTCACACAGCTTGATTCCATCAGACAGCTTAAAAAGCAAAATGAAACTCTGGCAAAGGAAGCCGGTATCAAAGATTAATGAAAATTTGCACCTCTTTCAAAAAGGGGTGCTTTTTTTATGCCTTGCGTGAATACTAAAGCTTCTTTTGGAAAATATTGAAAATAAAGGAAAGCTTATTTTGTATAAATAGCTTTTCAAAAAAGAGCAGAAGCAGATTTTATTTGTAGCTTAGGTATAATTTTGTATTCATAAAAAGAAAACATGGAATTTATAAATATTTGATGGTATAATATATGCGATTAGGATTTCTTATAAAACAAAGGCGGTATTCATAATGGCTATTTATTTTGATAACGGAAGTACATCTTTCCCCAAGGCACCCGGGGTTGCAGAAGCTGTTCACGACCTTTTACTGGGCGGAAGCTTCAATATAAACAGAGGCGGTTATTCCGAGGCTTATTCTCTTGCCGAGAAGGTCTTTAGCGCAAGGGAGAGGCTTTGCAGACTTTTTAATTTTGACAATCCTTCAAATGTGATCTTTTCTCACAATATAACCTACTCTTTAAATATGATAATCAAGGGCTTTTTAAAGCCGGGGGATCACGTTATAGTTTCATCCATGGAGCACAATGCCATGATGAGACCTCTCGTTCAGCTATCTAAATCAGGCGTGGAATTTTCCTGCGCTCAGGCTGACGACAGGGGAGTTCTCGATCCCGACAGAATAGAAGCACTTATAAAGCCCAATACAAGAGCTGTTATGATGCTTACAGCTTCCAATGTCTGCGGAACAATGCTTCCTATCGTAGAAGCAGGTGAGATATGCAAAAGACACGGGCTCAAGTTCGTTGTAGACTGCGCTCAGACAGCAGGAGCTTTCAAGGTTGATATGCAGGAAATGAACATAGATGCCCTTTGCTTCACAGGTCACAAGAGCCTGAGAGGACCTCAGGGAACAGGCGGCTTCCTCATAAGAGATGAGATGGCAGAGCTGGTGGAACCCCTCATTTCCGGCGGCACAGGCTCCTTGAGCGACAGTGAAGAGGTGCCTACATTCATGCCCGACCGCTACGAGGCAGGAACAATGAATATCCCCGGCATCATAGGCTTGAATACAGCTTTGGAATATATCGAAAAGACCGGAATTGAAGCTATCGGAAAAAGAGAGCTTGAGATAACAGGCAGATTTATGAATAAGGCTCTGGAGATACCCCAGGTGAGAGTTGTGGGAAAGCACGACCTTATCAAGAGAGCCCCCATAGTTTCCCTTACATTTAAGACTATCGACAATGCAGAAGCTGCCTTCCTTCTGGAGCAGAATTACCATGTCTCCACAAGATGCGGACTTCACTGTGCGCCGAGAGCTCACAAGTCTCTGGGAACCTTCCCCGAGGGAACAGTCAGATTCTCCTTCAGCCACTATAATACCGAAGAAGAAGTTGACATTTGTATAGACGCAATAAAGGAAATCATCAAAAACGGCTAAGGAGAAGTTATGCAGATAAAACAGTTAGAGGCATTTGTTCAGGTCATAAGATTAAAGAGCTTTTCCAAGGCGGCAGAAGCTATATTTCTTTCCCAGCCCAGCATAAGCGCCTATATATCCTCACTGGAGGATGAACTGGGTGTGACACTTATCATCCGCTCCACAAAGGAGATATGCCCCACAGAGGCAGGAAAAAGGCTCTACGCCTATGCAAATGAAGTTTTAAGCACACTTGACAGGGCAGAGAGGGATATCAAGAGTATGCAGACAGAGGTGTCCGGCAAGCTCTATGTAGCTGCGTCCACAGTTCCCTCACAGTATATAATCCCCATGGTCTTTTCAAGGATGTCAAAGCTTTATGAAAGCCTGAGCTTCAAATTGTATCAGGCGGACAGCCGTGAAGCTGTTTCCAAGGTGGAGAGCTTCGACGCAGAGCTGGCTGTCGTAGGCACAAAAACATCCGGTCAGAAGTGCGCTTTTTACCCCTTTATAGAGGACAGGCTCGTGCTTATCACACCCAATACAGAGGAGTATAAAGCTTTGGATACAATGTCTCTTGACAGACTTTTCAAGGAGAAGTTTGTTCTGCGAGAAGAGGGAAGCGGCACATTGAGAGAGACAGAGAGCTTCCTCAAGAAAAACGGCAAGAGCTTCCATGAATTAAATACCGTGTGCGAATTCGGAAGCACAGAAAGCGTAAAGCAGGCTGTTTGCGAAGGTCTGGGAGTGTCCTTTGTATCAAGACTTGCCTCTCTTGATTACGAAAAAATGGACAAAATAAAAGTATTCGATTTTAACGATCCTTCACTTGTGCGAAAGTTCTATATAGCCTATAACAAGGAGCGTCCTTTCTCTCCGGCGGCAAAGGCGTTCATAGATATTGCAGAAGAATTAAAAGAAAAGTTACAATTTATGTAACTTTGTCACTTGAAAAATATGAAATATCAGGTATAATCACAGAAAAAAGTTAGGGATGATATTATTAGGAGGATATTTTTTGTATGCAGTATGCCATAGCTTTTCTTGAGGGTATAATAACCTTCATTTCACCATGTCTTTTACCCATGCTTCCCATCTACATTTCCTATTTTGCAGGCGGAGACGATGATCCCAAGGCCGGCAGAACACTTACAAATGCACTGGGCTTTGTACTGGGCTTTACCATAGTGTTTACTTCAATGGGAGCTTTTGCAGGAACTTTAGGAGCATTTTTAAAGGAGCACTCTGTTGCAGTAAACATAGTTTCGGGCGCAGTTGTTATTCTTTTCGGTCTTAATTTCCTCGGGATAGTCAAGCTCAACATTTTCAGAGGAAGCGGACTTACAGCAAATACCGACGATCTTAAGTTCTTCTCTTCTGTTATCTTCGGTATGGTATTTTCCATCGGCTGGACACCCTGTGTAGGAGCTTTCTTAGGCTCTGCGCTTATGATGGCATCACAGCAGGGAACAGTTATGGAGGGAATACTTATGCTGGTGCTCTACTCCATGGGACTTGGAATTCCCTTTGTTTTAAGTGCTCTTCTTATCGAACACTTGAAATCCGCCTTTGATTTTATCAAGAGGCACTATAAGCAGATAAACATTTTCAGCGGAGTGCTCCTTATTATTGTCGGCGTGGCTATGATGACCGGCATGATGGGAAAGCTTCTCACACTTTTCAGCTAAGAAAGACGAGGAAAATATAAATGAAAGAAAAGAAGATAGTTCTTATTCTCATAACAGTTGTTGCAGTTCTCATCATCGGCGCAGGCTTCTTATACAATCAGCTTGTGAAGGTAAACGGCAGCGATAATCTTATGCCCGCACCCTCCGAAGGTGAAGGTCAGGCAGAGGATGCAGAGGAATCAAAGCCCGAGCTTATAAAGGCTCCTGACTTTACAGTTACCGATAAGGACGGAAACGAAGTTATGCTTTCCGACTTTGTGGGTAAGCCCGTAGTGCTTAATTTCTGGGCTACATGGTGCGGCTTCTGCAAGCAGGAGATGCCCGAGTTTGACGAAGTCTATAAGGAAATGGGCGAGGAAGTTGCTTTCTTAATGGTAAATGCTACCGACGGCAAGCGTGAAACTGTTGAAAAAGCTTCTCAGTATATTGCAGATAACGGATATTCCTTCCCCGTATACTATGATACCCTGGGCGAGGCATCCGCTTTCTACGGAGTTTCTTCACTTCCCACAACATACTTCATTGATGCCGAAGGATATGCTGTAACTTACGCAAGAGGTGCGCTGGATAAGGAAACTCTTGTAAAGGGAATCAACTTGACAAAGGGTGAATAATACTGACGGGACTCACGAAGGGTCCCGTTTTTATTCAAAAAGCTGAAGCTTGTTGTTACTGATTTGAAATAAATTTTATATATTTATCACACAATAGAAGTGAAATAGTTAAATGTATATGTGATTTCTTATCAACATAATGACAAATTATACTGTGGTATTTACAATATGTTACTTATACAATATAATATATTCAGCCTAAAATAATTTACGGAGTGTTTTATAATGCTTAGATTAAGGTTTTTATCCGCATTACTTTCTGCAGTTGTTATAATGTCCGCATCAGTTGAATCCATGGCTCTCTTTACTTCAAGAGATCCCGGCAGAGCTGATCTGGGCGTTCTCAATCAGCAGCAGTTAAACAGAAAAGAAGCAGATATCGCTTTTTCCGAGACTGAACTCTCAATAGCAGATGTTAATATAATCAAAAGCGGCAGCTCATCAAGAAACAAGGTGAGACTGACCGTTCAGCTTACCAATAACAGCTTTACCGAGATCGAAAGAGGCCAGGACGCAGGCGGCTGGGTCTTAGAGCTTCCCGAAGGCGCAAGAGCCTACATCGCAAACGATGTAAAGAGGGGAGACAGGGAGCTTGTATTGGCAATAGAGGGACTTGCCTCCGATGATAACGACAGCTATATCGTTGTCGCAGTTCCCGGAAGCGTAGTTCTCAATAAGACAGAAAGCGTTGTTAAGTCACGCATAAATACCGATGCTCCGTGGGAGATCTTAAGTTCTCAGTATGAGGCCATTGAGGTGGAGGAACCTGAGGAAGAAGAGCCCGAGGAAACAGAAGAAGTTCACGAAGAAGATGAGGAAGATACTTCTGAGGAAGAAGAAAAGGCAGTAAGAAAGCTTTCTTCAGATGCAGAGGAACTTTCCGAGGAAGAGATCAAGGCAGTTAAGGATGACCTTGTAGCTTCCTTAAAGGGAAAGGCTGCTGCTTACAGAGAGATCACAATTGATTCTGACAAGTTTATTTCTGCAGAAGCTATGGAAGAGATCTACGATTACGCCATTGATGCAGGAAAGACAGATACACAGCTTGCAAATGTATGCCTCCTCTTTGTAAACCACAACGATGAGGGAAATACAGATTCCAGACTTTATGTTCCTTTCAGAAACCTTGTTCTTGAGGGCAACGGCATAAACCCCGTTATCACCAAGGATATGGAAAAGGAAAACATGAAGGAAATAGGTGATCTTTTCAAGCAGAAATCCGGCAAGGAAGGACAGGTCATTTTCTTAGAGCATGATCTTCCCTTCGGCGCAGATACAGGAGTTGTAACAGCTGTTGAGGGAGAAGCTTCCACCAACAGATACAAGATCCTTTACGCATATGATGAAGAGACAAAGAGCTTCTCCAAGTTCCCCGGAAACTACGAGGTCGATTCCTCCGGTTACCTTCATTTCTTCACAGATGCAGGCGGTTATTTCGTTTTAGCTTAATTTAATATGTGAAATTTTCTGCCTCTTGCAAAAGGGGCAGATTTTTTTGTTGTTAAAAGCTTGCAAAAGTCCTTAAAATGGCATATAATCTAAATTTACAGAAATTTATTTTGGAGGCAGACGTGAAAGAGCTTATTGAACAGATTAAAAAGAGACGAACCTTTGCTATAATATCTCACCCTGATGCCGGAAAGACCACACTTACCGAGAAACTTCTCCTTTACGGCGGAGCTATCAATCAGGCCGGTATGGTAAAGGGCAAAAAGGGCAACAGAGCAGCTACCAGTGACTGGATGGAAATCGAAAAGCAGAGAGGTATTTCTGTTACCTCTTCAGTAATGCAGTTTAATTATAACGGCTACTGCGTAAATATTCTTGATACCCCCGGACATCAGGACTTCTCCGAGGATACATACAGAACCCTTATGGCAGCAGACTCCGCCGTAATGGTAATTGACGCAGCAAAGGGCGTAGAGAAGCAGACAAAGAAGCTTTTCAAGGTTGCCACAATGAGAAATATACCCATCTTCACCTTCATCAATAAGATGGACCGTGAAGCGAGAGATCCCTTTGAGCTTTTAGAGGAGATCGAGGAAGTTTTAGGCATCAAGACCTATCCCATGAACTGGCCTATCGGATGCGGAAATAACTTCAAGGGAGTTTATGACAGGAATAACGAGGAGATATTATCCTTCTCCTACGATGGCAAGATCGGTGTTTCTCAGGCTAAGGTACTTCGTTCCAAGCCCGGTGACCCCGTGAATGACGATATACTCACACCCGAATTACATCAGACACTTATTGACGATATCGAGCTTTTGGACGGTGCAGCTTATGACTTTGACAAGGAAGAAGTTACAAACGGAAAGCTCACACCCGTATTCTTCGGTTCTGCACTTACAAACTTCGGTGTTGAACCCTTTATCAAGGAATTCTTAAACCTCACATCTTCACCCCTTCCCAGAGAGAGCGACAAGGGCGTCATTGATCCTATGACAGAAGATTTCTCCGCCTTTGTATTCAAGATCCAGGGCAACATGAACAAGGCTCACAGAGACAGAATTGCATTCATGCGTATCTGCTCCGGCAAGTTCGAGAGAGGCATGGATGTATGGCACGTTCAGGCGGGCAAGAAGATACGTCTTTCTCAGGCTACTCAGCTTATGGCTTCCGAGAGAGATACCGTTGACGAGGCTTACGCAGGCGATATCATCGGTATTTTTGACCCCGGCATCTTCTCCATAGGCGATACAGTTACAAGCGCAAAGAATCCCTTCAAATTCGGCAATATCCCCACCTTCGCACCCGAGTACTTCATGAGAGTCGGTCAGGTGGATACCATGAAGAGAAAGCAGTTCTTAAAGGGTATGGAGCAGATAGCTCAGGAAGGTGCTATTCAGATCTTCAAGGAACCCAACAGCGGTGTGGAGGAAGTTATCGTCGGCGTTGTAGGCTCTCTTCAGTTTGAAGTTCTGGAGCACAGACTTAAGACCGAGTACAATGTAGATATCCGTATGACCAGCCTTTCTTACTCCTATATCAGATGGATAGAAAATGAGGACATCGACGTTAAGAAGCTGAACCTCACCTCCGATACAAAGTATGTAGAGGACTTCAAGGGCAGAAAGCTCCTTCTCTTCACCAGCCAGTGGAATGTAAACTGGGCAGAGGAAAAGAACAAGGACCTTATCTTAGCAGAAGTAGGAAAGTAATATCAAGAAATTTAAGCCGTCCCTTATGGGGCGGTTTTCTTTTTATAAAAAAACAAGGGGCAGACTTTAAAATCTGTCCCTTATCTTATTTGAGGAGGTTATCTTCTAAAATTTTAAACTGCCTATTGCGATCCTCTTGCCTGATTTTCTGTCAAAGAGGATGATGTTATTTCCCATAACATCCAGCTTTACCTTTGATCCTATCTTGTAAAGTGCGCTTCCGAATATTACGGAGGTAAGCAGGAAGTCGTCCACTCTCAGCTTCATTGTGGATTCCATACCGGTGGGCATAGCGCCGTATATTTCTGCGTCTATTGCACCGTTTTCGGATATGCTGATAAATTCAGGTCTTATGCCCAAAACGAAGTTCTCGTTTGTTATTACGGGCTCTTCACGAAGTGTGTAGTCCTCTTCGTTTACCTTGGCTATGTGGTAGGCAAAGGGCTCGTCCTTGTTGGTCTTTTCCACGAAGTTCTTCATGGCAGTCTTCTTTTTATGCTCTTCCTCTGCCTGTGCCTTCAAGCTGTCTCTCTCCTTGAACCATTCATCTAAGGAAAGCTCCTCGTTGGGTGTAAATACAGCTTTTCTGCCGTTAAAGAGGGAAATCTCGATCTCGCCCTTTTCATTCTGCTTTCCCTCTGCCTCACAGAAGTTGATAGAGGGATTTCCTACGAAGTCGCCTACGAAAAGGTTTTCGGGCTTGTTGTATACGGTTAGGGGAGCGGCATACTGCTGAAGCACACCGTTATTTACTAAGCATATTTCGGTGGCTAATGTCATGGCTTCCATCTGGTCATGTGTTACATAAACGAAGGTGGAGCCTGTTTCAACATGAAGTCTCTGCAATTCATAGCGCATTTCCAGACGAAGCTTTGCGTCTAAGTTGGATAAGGGCTCATCCATGAAGAGAACAGAGGGCTCGGGAGCCAAGGTTCTTGCGATGGCAACTCTCTGCTGCTGACCGCCGGATAACTCGGCAGGGTATCTGTCCATGAACATTCCTATCTTAACGATTCTGGAAACTCTTCTTACAGCTAAATCAACTTCTTCCTTTGAAAGCTTTCTCAGTTCGGTAACGACCTTGCCGTCCTTTACAAATTCAAAGTTTTCATTTAAGCCGTTGGACTTTATGCTGTTTTCAGCCTTTGCTTCCAAAGCTGTTATTTCGCTCTGCATATCCTTAGCTTCTTCAAGATGGTAGCCGTAGAGCTTCTTTGCTGTGTAGATGGAAATTGTGAAGGCGTCAATAAATTTGATATAAGCTTTCTTTTCATCTATTTTGCCGTTTTTGTCTCTGCAATCCTCCAGAATTTTCTTTACTTCATCGGGATTTTTTAATATCTCAGCTAAGGCACGGGCATTTTTAGCCTCGTAGTCAACCTTTGCCATGTTGTCCTTGATGTTGTAGAGACCGAAGGAAATGTTATCGTAGACTGTCATATTGGGCCAGAGAGCGTAGTTCTGGAATAAGAAGCCTACCTTTCTCTTGTTGGGGGGAATGTTGATTCCCATGGCGGAGTCAAATACCACCTTGTCGCCTATGGTTATTTTGCCCTCTGTGGGTGTTTCAAGGCCGGCTATCATTCTTAAGATAGTTGTCTTTCCGCAGCCGGAAGGTCCTAAAAGTGTTACGAAGGAGTTGTCTCCTATAACTAAATTCAGATCGTCAACGCCGTAGAATTTGCCCCAGCGCTTTGTTATATGTTCTAATGTGATCTTTGGCATGATTAACCTCCTATTCCCTTGTCAAGGCTGGCACCGGTGACCTTGTTTACAACTGTGTTTGTTATGAGCAGTGTAACTATAAGTATCAGGTTGATACCGCTTGAGAAGGCGTAAAGTCCCATTTCGTCGAAGTAGTCAAGTGTTGTGGAGAGGATGAAGCCCTGTACGCAGAGAAGCATAAAGAGGGATAATTCTCTTAAGCAGGTCATGAAGGGCAGCATATAACCGCTTATTATAGAGGATTTCTGGATGGGGATGATGATGTGAGTCATTCTCTTTATCCAGGGGATATCCTGAATTATAGCGGCTTCCTCAATTTCACCTGACAGCTGGAGCATGGAGTTGAGGGAGCTTCTGCTTGCGAAGGGGATGTATTTTATTGTGCCGACTATTATGAGAAGGGTGTACGTGTTGAATAAGTTTATATGTTCATTTGAGAAGAGGATGAAGAATGCTACGCCCACCGCAATCGACGGCATCAGATAGGGCAGGAAGGCCACTGAGTTTACATAGTTTGCCCACTTGCTTCTTCTGTTTTTGGCAACAGCGTAGCCGATGAGTGTTCCTATTGTTCCTGCTAAAAGCGCACAGGATACAGATACTAAAATTGTTCCCTTGAAGGCGTGCCAGATGGTGTCATTGTATAAGATACCCTTCTGACCGTACATACCGTTTTCGGTGATGTTTTCGTCTGTTACCCACCACTTGGTAGTTAAGTTGGAGGTATCGCCTGTGTAGAGGAAGGAGTAGTCGCCGGGGTTGGGGAGGAAGGTCTCAAAGCCGAAGGAAACGATGGGGAAGATACTTGTGAAGAATGTGAGCACAACTAAAACAAGTGCTATTATGTATTTTCCGTATTTTCCTAAGTTTATCTTGGAGATCTGTCCGGACTTTCCGGTGACGGTGGTGTAGTTCTTTCTGCTTTGTAAGGAAAGCTGATTTAAGAACATGATAGCCACGCCGAATATCATCATTATGATGGCTAAAATACTCGCCTCACCTGTGTACTTTGAGTTCATGGAAACGTACTTTGTAGAAAGTGTGGTGAGGTTTAAGTAGTGGGGAACGGGGTAGGAGCCCATGGAGCTTCCGAAAACCAGAAGCACTGTGGAAAGTATAGCGGGCTTTACCATGGGAAGTGTGATGCGTGTCATTATTCTCCACTTGGGGGTATCTAAGATGGTAGCAGCTTCCTCTAAGTTGGCATCCATGTTTCTGAATATGCCGCCTATGAGTATGTAGGCAAAGGGCGCATAGTGAAGTCCCAGCACAACTATTGAGGGGAAGAGGCCTTTGCACCACCAGAGGGGCATATTAAGTCCTATTGTGGAAGCTAAAAGTCCGTTGGATGTGCCTGTTACCGCATTGGAATTAAAGAGGTTCTGCCATACTACTGCCAGTGTCCACTGGGGCATTATGTATGGGAAGATGAAGATGGAGCTTAAATACTTTCTCCATGCCAGGTTTGTTCTTGTCACTAAGAAGGCAAAAAGACCGCCGTAGATTATGGACATGAAGCAGGTGCCTACTGCAAGGTAGATAGTATTTAAAATCGGTATCCAGAGATTTTTCTTTGCCATTCTGCTGGTGAAAAGGTCGATGTAATTGACAAGGGTGTAACCCTCGGTCATTCCTGTGAGGTGAGCATCAATAGTTCCTGCGTGTATCTTGAAGGTATCTTCAACGATAGCTATTATAGGGGCAACAGTGCTTACAGTGAGCACTATTCCCATAAGGAGCAGAATAACATTGTGTGGCTTAGAGAAAAAGGTCTTGAGCCTGTTTTTCCATATAAGGGCATTTGAGGCCTTTTGGTTAGAATTATTCATATGTTTCTCCTTAAGTTTGACTGCTTAAAGCAAAACGCCCCGGGACACACGCTATATAGCCGGTACCGGGGCGCATTTTTTACTTGATTAAGATTTTTGCAAAGCGCCTTTTGAGGTTACTCTTTAGCCGGCACTGTACTTTGTGAGCATTTCGATCCAGCTGCCTACTGTGAAAGCAACGGATGCACAGTACTCAGGATCTTCAAGAACGAGCTTGCCGTCTGTTGTCCACCACTGGTATCCACGGTCGTTCTTAGCCTTGAATGTGTCAACGCCGTCAACGAAGCCGCCTTCGGAATGATGGTATGTTTCCTCGATTGCCTTAGCAACGTTGGGGTTGGAGGAATAACCGCCCATGTCCTTGCCCCATGCGGAGAAGCCGTCCTCTGTGCATGTCATGTAAGAGATGAATGCGCAGGCTGTCCAGGGAAGGGGAGAGTTATCTGTTACGAAGAGGTAGTGGCAGTAGCCGTAGCCGCCGATGCCCTGGAAACCGTCATTGTAAGCAGCGATGTCGATGTTGTTTACAGAAACGGAAGCGGACTCTTCAACGGAACGAAGCTTGGAGTATACTAATAAACCAAACTGGTTTGTAGCGGACTTGTCAACTAATGTCTTGCAGATAGGACCGTCATCTGTCTGTGCGTTGTAGGATTCAACCCAGAGCTTGATCCATGCAAGAGCGTACTTGCCGTTTTCGCCTAAGCCTAAGTCAGCAGCTTCGGATTCCATCTGGGCGATAACGGGGTTGAAGTAAGCCTTTTCTTCCTCGGGAAGAGCTTCAAAAGCTTCCTTGAGCCATGCAGCGTAATCGTCTCTTGTGAGCATGTAAAGGAAGTTCTTTCCTACGATCTCAGAGTCGATGTCCATGTAGAGGCCGTGTTCGCCTTCAGCTACGAAATCCCAGCAGTTGTCGTAGGACTTGTCGCCTGTTGTGTTATACATGAATACCTTGTTTAATGTCTGGAGGGGTAAGAAGCCCTTTACATCAGCAGCTGTTGTGCCGTTAGCTTCTGCCCATTCCTTGGGGATAAATCTGTCGAGGATGCCTGTATCAGCCATCTTGGACTGGATCTGGTTGCCGTCCTGAATAAGTGTCATAGCAAATGTTCCTTCGTTCTTTAAGGAATCTGCTGTGAGCTGATCAAATATCTTGTTGTTCTTGGGCTGCTGCCACTCGAATTCCATGTTGTAGTTGGAATCAATGGTCTTTAAATAATCAATGAACTTGGGAAGTGCTGTCTTGCCACGGCTGGAGTTGCCTACGCCGTAGAACTTCTTGCCGTTGGACTCTTCAATAGCCTTCTTGGCAAGCTCTTCCATTGTCATGCCTTCGGCTTCCTTGATGATCTTTTCCACATCGGAAAGTTCACCTTCGGGTACATCCTCGGGAGCAGGAGCTGCTTCGGAAGGAGCGTCTGTTTCGGGAGCGGGTGCAGGTTCACTGCCGCAGGCAGCGAGTCCTAATGACATACTGAATGCTAAGAATAATGCGATGATCTTCTTCATTCTTGATCCTCCTCAAAATTTTAAAACATTTTTAGAGCCTTAACTCTAATCATCTTCTATATTGTATAAGAAGCTTTAATTTTTGAAAAGGTGACAAAACTGCACTTTCTTAAAGATTTCTGCGATTCCTGTTAAAATAAAATGAAAAAATATTTAAAAGTGTGGTATAATTATCAAATGTGACCATCAAATTTTCTTAAAAAACCAATATATTCCTTGATCGGGAGGATCTTTCAATGTATAAAATCAGGAAACTGCTGTGCATTTTATTAAGCATATGTGTTTTGTCGGGCTGTTCGGGAAAAGAAAGCGACAGTATTGACTACGGACCTTCGGAGGAAAATAAGCTTGTAGTTTATACTTCCCACAAGGGTGAAATATGGAAGCCCATAGTGAGGGAGTTTGAAGAGAGGTACGGAATATGGGTGGATGTGTATGAAGGCGGCACCAGTGAGCTTCTGGAAAAGATAGAAGAGGGAGGGACAGGAGCTGATGTTATGTTCGGCGGAGGCATTGAGAGCCTTACGGCTTTTAAGGATTCCTTTCTTTCCTATAAGGTAAAGGGTCAGGAGTACATAAGCCACAAATATATTTCCGGCGAGGATTTCTATACTCCGTTTTCTTCTCTGCCCATAGTTCTAGTTTATAATCCCAAGCTTGTCTCCTACGGCGAGGTTTCTTCATGGGGCGACCTTTTAGATGAGAAATTCAAAGGAAAGATAGCCTTTGCAGACCCGGAAAGGTCCGGTTCTTCCTTCACAGCTCTTGTGACCATGCTGAAAGCTCTTCCCGGAGACGATGAAGAAGTTCTGAAAGCCTTTGCGAAAAATCTGGACGGCAAAGTTTCGCAAAGCTCCGGAAAAGCTTTGGAGAGCGTCTGCGATGGAGAGGCATCTGTGGGAATTTCCATAGAGGAAACAGCTTTTAAGAGGATATCCGAGGATAAGGAGCTTAAGGTTGTTTATCCCAAGGACGGAACTTCCTGCGTCCCCGACGGAACAGCTATAATAAAGGACTGCCCCCACCGGGAAAATGCAGAGCTTTTTGTGGATTTCACAGTTTCCAAAGCTGTGCAGAAGCTTCTGACCGATAAGCTCATGAGAAGAAGCATCAGGATAGATACAACCGTTAATCCGCCCCTTGCGGTTTTGAATAAAATAAAGCTCATAGCTTACAATGCGGAAAAGGCAGGAGAAAACAGAGATATTCTGCTTTCCTCCTGGAATTTCTTCTTAGGAGGGGAATAGGATGCTGAAATTTTTAAAATCGTCTTTCAGAAAAAAGCTTACAGTTTCCTTCCTTCTGGTTTCTCTGATACCGCTTCTGGTCTGCTCCTTCACGCTTTTGGAGGTCTTTAAAATAAGGCTCAGTGAAAATTCCAAAAGGGAGGCGGAGGAACAGCTTGCAGGCATAAACAGCTCCCTAAGTCAGGTTTGCGGCGAATTTAAAAGTGCCGCCGAAACTATCGACGAGGGCAGAGCGCTCATAAGGGAGATTACACGGGAAAATAAAAAGGATACGCTTGTTTACAAGGAGCTTTTTTCCCTCACAAATAAAATGCGAGGCTATGCACGCTTTGATATTTACGGAGAGGGCGGAGTGAGACTTTACTCCACGGGAAATTACCTTCCCAGCGAGAAAATGCCCATCGACAGGGGAATATTCTACTTTTCCGATAAGAGCGAGGACGGCATAGCTTTTCACACCGAGGATAATTGCAGCGAATCAGGCGAACCGCTTATAGAGGCGGCTTATTCTATGAAGGACAGGGACGGAAAAACCATAGGCTACCTGCTTATGACACTGGACGATGCCGGACTTCAAAAGATATTTGAGGGAAAGCACTATCAGCAAAACGAGCTTATCATATTAAATAAATACTGGAGACCTGTTTACTCCTCCCTGAGAAATACAAGCGAAGAAGAATTTCAGAATATGCGCCGGCTTGTTATGAACGGCAAAAGTCTGGACAGCTTAAATGAGAGCTTCGCATATACGATGGCTTACAATGATGATATGTCCCTTTATATACTTCTGAAACGCCCGAGAGAATTTGCTCTCAGCACATTGAGCCTTCTGTATACTGTCACATTTTTCACAGCTTGCGCCTGCGTCGTTATTTCAATATTCCTCAGTATAAGGCTAAGTCGTCACAACTCAAAGCCCATAGAAGAGCTTCACAAGGCGATAGACGAGGTTGGAAACAACAATCTTGATGTTATGGTCAAAACCGATTACGACGACGAACTGGGACAGCTTGCGGAAAAATTCAATATCATGGTCCGTGCACTCAAAATAAATCAGGAGCAGATGGTGGAAAATCAGAAGGAGCTGAACGAAGCTCAGATAAGGATGCTTCAGGCACAGCTAAATCCCCATTTTCTCTGCAATACACTGGACACAATGAAGTGGATAAGCAAGATAAACAAGGTGCCTCAGGTGGCGCTGATGTCCACAAACCTTGCGGATATCCTGAGATTCTGCATAAGCCCTCAGGAATTTGTGCCCTTTGAAAAGGAGATAGAAGTTCTGGAAAGCTATATAGAAATACAGAAGATAAGGCTTTCCGATAATTTTTCACTTAATCTGGAGGTGCCTTTTGAGCTCTATTCCTGCATGGTGCCGAAGATGATATTGCAGCCCATAGTGGAAAATGCCATCATGCACGGTCTTGAAGGAGTTGAAAACGGCGAGATAACAGTAAAGGCCCATGTGGATGAGGAAAACATCTTAAAGATAACCGTCGAGGATAACGGAAGCGGTTTCCCGCCCGAAATGGTGGGCAGATATTCCCTCACAGATAAAACAAAGCTTAAGGGACATCTGGGACTATACAATGTAGATACTATTCTGATAAAATATTACGGCGGATCATTCGGACTTTATCTTGAAAATAAGGACGGACAGGGCGGAGCCAAAATAACAGCTTCGCTTCCCGTGCAAAATGAGGAGGAAGTATAATGCTCAAGGTTTTGGTAGTAGAGGACGAGGAGCTTATAAGAAAGGGCATAGTCTTAACTGTTGACTGGGAGGAGCTGGGCTGCATGATAGCAGGCGAAGCTTCCAACGGGGCAGAGGGACTTATAGTGGCAGAAAAATATGAGCCCGACCTCATAATAACCGACCTCAAGATGCCGAAGATGGACGGACTTCAGATGGTGGAAAAGCTGAGAGAGAGGGGAAGCAGTGCCTATGTCATCATACTTACAGCCTATGACAGCTTCACCTATGCACAGACGGCCATAAGGCTGGGAGCTGTTGATTTCCTTCTCAAGCCCTTCCATGACGGTGATCTGGAAAATGCAGTTCTGCGGCTTCAAAAGAGGCTGGAAGCAAAGAATAATCCTCCCAAAAGCAAAAAGCTTGTAGAGGTCCCCGGAGTAAAGCCGGGACAGAAGAGCAAATATGTTATGGAAGCTCTCGACTACATACACGAGAACTTCAATGACCCCGACCTAACCATAGGGGAGATAGCCGAGCATCTGGAAATAAGCGAAGGTCACCTCATACATCTTTTTAAGAAGGAAACAGATTTTACGCTCTTAAATTATCTCACACAGTTCAGGCTTGAAAAGGCGAAGCTGCTTTTATCAGACTATAAGGCCAAAGTATACGAGGCGGCCGAAGCTGTTGGTTACAGAGATATAGCCTACTTCTCTTCCACATTTAAAAAGGTGGTGGGCTGTACTCCCTCCGAATATCAGAATAAACCTGTATAAAAGAAAAAAAGGTACCCGTCAAAAGGTACCTTTCTTTATGTATTTATTTAAAGAAGCTGTGGGAAAAGCTTATGGGACAGACTGTAAGCTTCCTTGTCAAAGACGGAAAGGAAAACATCCATATCATGGTTTTCCAGAAAAGCAGTTATGGTATTTACCGCTATCTTCAAAGCTTTTGCCTTTGGGTATCCGTAAACTCCTGCCGAAATAAGCGGGAAGCAAACGGAATGTAATTTGTATTCCTCTGCTATTTCCAATGATCTTTTGTAGCAGGAAATAAGGAGCGCTTCTTCGTTTCTGCTGCCGCCGTGCCATACAGGTCCAACAGTGTGTATTACATATTTTGCAGGCAGATCATACCCTTTTGTTATTTTGGCATCACCTGTATTACAGCCGTTCAAGGTCCTGCACTCTGCCAAAAGCTTCGGTCCTGCGGCTCTGTGGATACAGCCGTCAACTCCTCCACCGCCTAAAAGGGTGGAATTTGCGGCATTTACTATTGCGTCCACATCCAATTTTGTTATATCGTCTCTTATTATCTTAAAGACCATTCTGACTCCTCCTTGCAGGTTATATAATAAATATACCACAGGGGAGGGGAAGTTTAAACAGCCCTTTTATTCTATGTGATTAAGTGCAAAGAAATACTTTTTAAATTCCTCTGCTTTTTCTATTGTGCTGTCTTTGAAAATTTCGGGCAGATCGCCGACTATTTTTTCTGCGTCAGCTGTGTTTATATATTTAAAAGCTGCTCTTCCCCATCTGGGGGCTTTGCCGTTTTGGGCGTATTTCCAAAAGAGGATATGTTTATCTTCGGGGAAGGCAAGGCGATGCTTCGGGTGAAGTGTGATGTTGCCGTCTTTGCATTTTGAACCGTAGAATCTTTCACCGACCATGAATATACCGGCTATCTCTCTTTCCTTTTCTGTCTTTCCCTGAGGGATGAAGGTGAGTATGCAGGATGAATTGGGCTTGAGCTTTGCAGGTATCCTCGGCATACCCTCGGACTTTCCGCTCAGGCTGCATCCGGAAAACATAGTCTGTGCAGAAAGTATATCCTCTGTTTCAGAGGGGTCAATGTCAAATACCGCCTGCGACTGGGGAGTTGTCCTTATGGAGAGAAGTCTGTCTCTTCTTTCCTCCTGCTGTCTCTTTATGCGAAGCTGTTCTTTTCTGGCAGCTTCTATCTCGTTGTAGGCATCAAGCACCTTTTCCTGCTTTTCTTCGTCCTTGAGAACAAGGAAACGTGAGAAAGCATCGGGGTAAACAAATTTCTTTTCCCCCTTTGGAAATGAGACGGTCACAATGTTATTGGAAAAATCGGATATAACTCCCTTTCCGAATTTTCGGTGTTCTACTGTATTTCCTACTAAAGACATTTATATCCTCCTTTATAAATTAAGCCCTTACCCTCTTTAAGTTAAGAAGGTGAGGGCTTTGTATTTGAAATTATTCTGCTTTTTCTTCCTCTTCGGCTTCTTCTGCCTCTGCCTTGCCCTTGATGCTCTCAACGATCCTGAATACTATCTCGTCGTTGTCTGCATGAAGCTCAAGATTTTCGCTCTGAAGCTCCTTGATATCTCCCACTGTAACTGTTGTTCCGGCGCCCATGCCGTCCACATCAACTTCGATCGTGTCGATCATATATCTGGGAAGTGAAGAATAGGGAATATCCATCATCATCTGCTCTAAGATGGCAGTTACCTTGTCTGTATTTAAAAGCACAACGTGTGCTACGCTCTTTACCTTCTGGTCTGCCTTGAGGGCCTGAAAGCTTATGTTGTAAATTTCCTTGCCCATGGGGTCAAGTGACTTTTCCTTGAGCTGAACGGGCACCTTTTTGCCGTCTAAGATGATATCCAGTCTGCTGCCTATGTTGTGTGTAGCTAAAAGCTTAACTGCATCTGCCTGTGTAACTGTAACTGCCACAGACTCCTTGAAATTTCCGCCGCATACTGTTGCGGGAACCAGACCTTCTCTTCTTAATTTCTTTGCCTTGGCATTGAGGTCACGCTTACTTACATTGATTTCGTTCATAACTAAAAATCTCCTTTTGATCAAGTTTCTATTTTTAGCCTCAGATACGATAGGTTCGAGGTTGTGAGCATATAAAGCAGGGAGGACCGCTTTGCAAAACTATTTTTGTAGCTGTCCTGACTACACTTCTATTATAGCACTAATAATCCCTGTGTGCTAAGATTAAGCAATTTTAAACAGAATGTTTACACATCTATAAAGGTCTGTTACTATTCTTAACTAATTATCTCATAATGGGCATAAAAAAACTGCCGAATCGCTGAGAAACGGCAGTTTAAAAAGCTTTTTAGGTTTAGATGAGCTTGCCCATGCAGTGGTCTATTTCATGCTGGATTATCTGAGCTGTGAAGCCTGTGAAGGTCTTGTATCTCACCTGAAAATCCTCATTCTGATATTTTACCTTGATGCTCTTGTATCTCTTGGCAACGTGTGTGCCCTCTACGGAAAGGCAGTTTTCCTCTGCTTCATAGAAATCCTTCTTCTTGATTATCTCGGGATTGAACATGAGGAAGCATTCACCGTCGTCATTTACTGCGATTATCCTCTTTAATTCTCCGATCATGTTTGCGGCCATGCCTACGCACTCTTCGTCGTGTTCCATCATTGTATCCAGAAGGTCGTATGCGATGACCATGTCGTCGGGTGTAGCGTCCTGAGACATCTGAGCTAAGAAGTCTCTGTCTTTTACAATTTCTCTTACCATTTTAAATTACCTCGTGTGATATATTTACTTTCCGGCGCTTTCTATAAAGAACTTTATATCGTCGGAATGTGTGGTTTTATATATTACCTCAGAGGGGTAAACTGCTCCTCCGAAGTGGATATCGGGATTTCCCTCACAGCTTCTGTCGTAATATGTGCGTCTCAAGCTTCCGTGGAACATATTGGTTTTCATGTTTTCTCTGCACCATGATATGTTGTGGGGCTTTATGCCGCCGCCGGGAAGTATCTCTATTCTGCCTTTAGCTTTTTCCACCATGGCATTTATATTGCAGAAGCCCTCGGGAGCTGTTGCACACTGTCCGCTTGTGAGTATTCTTTTAGCTCCTATGGATATCACATCCTCAAGAGCTTCAAAAAGGTCGGGAGTTACATCTATTGCCCTGTGGAAAACCGCCTCTTTTTCTCCTATGACTTCCATCATCTTAAGTGAGCGGACTTTGTCCACTTTGCCGTCTGGAAGAAGAATGCCGAAAACAATGCCGTCAGCTCCGTTTTCAATAAGGCACCTCGCATCCTCCAGCATAGTCTCAAATTCGATGTCTGTGTAGCAGAAGCCGCCTTCTCTGGGGCGAACCATGCACATAACGGGGAATGAGGGGTACTTTTTCTTTATTATTCTCAAAGCTCCCATAGAGGGGGTGAGTCCTCCGTGAAAGAGGTCGGAATTTAATTCTATTCTGTCAGCTCCGCCCTCTATGGCGTTTATACCGTCCTCGGCAGAACCGCAGCAGACCTCCAGTAAAAAATCTCTCATCTTCTTCTCCTTAGATAGAAATGTTTACTAAGCTCTTTCTCTCGCCTACAACTATTCCGTTGTCGTTGATGAAATACTTGGGGTGAAGTGCCTCAAGTCTCTTTTCGTGCTCGGGTGTCAAAGCTCCCAGGGCCTTTAAGATTTCTATTGCGATAAAGGGCCATGCGCTTTCTGTTCCGTCAACTAACTTAAAGGAAACGCCCAGCCTCTGCTTTTTAAGGCCGAAGCCGTAAACGCCGTTTGCACCGCCCTTTGCGATGATGTTGGGGTCCTCATTCATAATTGTGCACATGAAGCCGTTTCCTCTTATCATGTGGGGGTACTTCATTATTCTGTCCACATTTCCTGCGGCAGCTTCTCTTAAAGAATCATCCTTGATGGTATCTAAGCAGGCGAGATTTTTAAATCCGATGGCAATATTCTTGATGCCAACAGCAAAAACAGGAACACCGCAGCCGTCTACGCCAATCTTGACTTCTTCTGCTTCACTCATGGCCTTCATGGTGGCTTCAACTCTGTTGTGAACCAAAGAGCCAACCTTCCAGTAGTCTCTTATATCTCCGCCTAATTCTCTCTGGACCATCATGAGAGCGCAGTGCTTTCCGGAGCAGTTGTGGAAAACCTTTCTCTTGGGGATGCCTGCTAAAATTCTTTCCTCGTTGCTCTTTTCGTCAGCGGGGCAGGCGGGATTCATAATGAGTATATCCTCGGAGAGGTCAGCTTTTTTCATTATGCTTTCGATGGCCTTTACATGGCAGGGCATACCGGCATGGGAAGCTGAAAGAACGGTTGCTTCTTCCTCTGTGATGCCGAACTTTTTATTTAAACCAAGCTGGAAAACAGGCAGGGACTGTATGGGCTTGGATGCGGAACGGTAAAATACGAAATCGTCGGGGTCTCCGGCGGAGTAAAGTACATTTGAGTTTTCGTCAACAATGCATATATAGCCATAGCGGGCAAGGTCGAAGGTGTTTCCTCTTTCCTCTGTAAGTAAAGGAACGTACATGATAAATCCTCCAGTAAATTTTAAAAATTTCCGGTAGTCCCGGCGAAGCTATTATAGCATTAAAATTTTCTCAAGTCTATGAAAAGCCTTTATTTGCCCTCTTATTTTTAAAGGGCGTAAACTTGTTTAGTTCATATCCATGGGCTATAATGTAAATGTTTTAAATTGCAGATTCCCTTTAAAAAAGGAGGATATATTATGAAGCTTATGCACCTTGCGGATCTTCACATAGGAAAAAGGGTAAATGAATTTTCCATGATTGAGGATCAGAGGTATATATTAGATGAAATTTTAGAAATTGCAGAGAAGGAAAAGCCCGATACAGTTATGATAGCAGGGGATGTATATGATAAATCCGTGCCCTCTGCCGAAGCTGTGGAGCTTTTGGATGATTTTCTTTTTAAGCTGTCAAAGCTTGATTTAAGCGTGTTTGTAATAAGCGGAAATCACGATTCCCCCGAGAGAATAGCTTTCGGAGGCAGAATAATGAAGGAAAGCCGTGTGTATATGTCTCCTGTATATGACGGCGAAGCTAAGAAGATAACTGTGGAGGACGAACACGGCAAGGTAAATTTCTTCCTCCTGCCCTTTATAAAGCCTGCCTCTGTGAGAAGATTTTTCCCTGATGAAAATATAGAGGATTACACCGACGCAGTAAGAGCCGCCGTAAGCAATATGGATACAGATGAAAAGGAAAGAAACGTCATCATCACACACCAGTTTGTAACAGGAAGCGAAAGGTCGGAATCGGAGGAGCTTTCAGTCGGCGGCACAGATAATGTGGATGTGTCCTGCTTTGATAAATTTGACTATGTGGCGCTGGGGCATCTCCACAGACCGCAAAAATGCACAAGGGATACTGTCCGCTACTCGGGAACCCCTCTCAAATACTCCTTCTCTGAGGCAAACGATAACAAGTCTGTGACATTTGTTGAAATGAAGGAAAAGGGAAGCGTAGGGCTTTATACCGTCCCTTTGAAACCCCTGCACGATATGAGGGAAATCAAGGGACTTTTTGAAGAGGTGTCAGCAGGTATAAACTACACAGAGGACTATGTGCGAGTGATACTCACAGACGAAGATGATATTTTGGATGCGCTGGGAAAGCTGAGGGTAGTTTATCCCAACCTCATGCGCCTTGATTACGACAATATGCGAACAAGGCACAACAGTGAGATAACAGGACCTTCCGATGTCAAGACCAAATCTCCCATGGAGCTTTTCGGAGAGTTTTACGAGCTTTGCAACAACAGTCCCATGACCGAGGAACAGGAAAAATACATGGGTGCGCTTATTGAGAAGATGTGGGGTGATAATTAATGCGACCTTTAAAGCTTATTATATCAGCATTCGGTCCTTATAAGGACAGGACTGTGATAGATTTTGAACGCCTGGGTGAAAACGGACTTTACCTTATAACAGGCGATACAGGTGCAGGAAAGACCACCATCTTTGATGCCATAACCTTTGCACTCTACGGAAGCGCCAGCGGCAATGTGAGAGAAGCAGGTATGTTTCGCTCTAAGTATGCAGAGGCAGGCACACCCACAGAGGTAATTCTGGAATTTATCAATAAGGGCAAGACCTACACCGTTAAGAGAAACCCCGAGTACAAGCGCCCTTCTAAAAGGGGAGACAGGCTCACCGACGAAAAGGCCGCCGCAGAGCTCACTTTACCGGGCGGAAAGGTCATCACAAAATTAAAGGATGTAAATGCCGAAATCGAGAATATCATGGGCGTTGACAAGGACCAGTTTTCTCAGATAGCCATGATAGCGCAGGGCGATTTTCAGAAGCTTCTCCTTTCCTCTACCGACGACAGAAAGAAGATACTGAGAAAGATATTCAAAACTGAGCGCTATTTTGAGCTTCAGGAGGCTTTGAAGCGTGAAGCAGGCGACTTGAAGCAGAGATTTAAGCAGTTAAATGACAGTATAAATCAGTATATTGCAGATATTATTTTAGATGAAGGGAAAGAAAGAACTTACCTGACTTTGGATGATACCTTAAAGGAGCTTTCCGAATCTTTGGAAAAAGACGGAGCTGCAAGGGAAGAGCTCTATACCCTCATAGCTAAAAATGAAGAAGCTGACAGACTTCTTTCCAATCGAATAAAGGACGGACTTGAGCTTCGTGCAAATAAGATAAATCTTGCAAAGTTTACAGATAACAGGAAAAAAGGAGAAGAAAGGACAAAGGAAGAGAAGGAAAAGCTGGATGCACTTCTCTTGAAAAAGCCCGAAATAGAAAAGCTTCGCTCCAAGGAAGCTGAAATCGCCTCCTTCCTGCCCAGATATGATGAATTAAGTGCTAAAAAAGCAGAGCTTCAGACGGCGGAAAGAAGCATGAGGATAAAAGAAGCGCTTCTTTCTGACAGGGAAAAAGATAAGGAACGCATGAAGGAAGAAAATGAAAAACTGGATGCAGAGCTTCTTTCTCTTTCCTCTGCCGGTGAAAAGCTCCTGTCATTAAAAAACACAAAGGAAGCTTTGGAAAAGGAAAAGAAGGATATAAAAGCTTTGAGAGACTCAAAGATAGAGAGGGACAATTCCCTTCTTTCCTTTAATAGGGCAAAAGAAGAATTTACGCTTTTGATGGCGGAGGCCGAAGAAAAGACAAGGCTCTATAATGAGAGCTACAAAGCTTACTTGAGCGAGCAGGAAGGAATTTTGGCTTCCGAGCTTAAAGAAGGGGAGCCCTGTCCCGTGTGCGGTTCTCTGGAACACCCCCACAAGGCGGTAAAATCGCTTGAGGCCCCCTCAAAAGAGAAGCTGGAAGAGCTTAAAAATATAAGCGAGTCAGCTTCTAAAAAAGCGGCAAAGGCAAGCGAAATTTCCTCCGGCAAAAATGCGGAATTTCTGGAAAAGGACAGAAATTTAAAGGCTTCCTTTGATGAGATGTTCCGAGGAAAAGATATAAAGGACATCCGTGAGCTTTTTAATAAGAAGATAGAGAGTTTCAAAATTCAGGCGGAGAAGCTTACAGAGGAAATGCAGGAGGAAAATAAGAACGTCGAAAGAAAGAATGAGCTTTCAGAGCTTATACCTCAGAAGAAAAAGGCCCAGTCAGCTTTGGAAGAAGAGGTAAACAAGCTTAAAATTGATATTTCCGCACTTTCCGAGACAAAGAAACAGCTTGTAAAGCTCATAGAGGAAATTTCAAAGCTTCTGCCCTTTGATGATAAGCAGGACGCCTTAAGAGAAACAGCAAACCTAAAAGCTTCCTACACAAAGATACTGAGAGACACAGAGGATGCCGAGGCTTGTTATAATGATTGTAAAAATAAGCTTTCGGAATTAGACGGCAAGATAAATGCCATAAAAGAAAGCTGTGAGGGCAAAAAGGAAGAGGACATAGACGCCCTCACAAAAGAACAGACTTCATTGAGAAGTGAAAAGGCCTTTCTCACGCTTAGAAAGGAAACTATTTCTCACAAGATATCCACCAATGAGAAAATTCTCGAGAACCTTTCTTCCCGAAAGTCCGAGATGGAGGAAACAGAGAAAAAGTGGCGCCTCATAGGAGTTCTTTCCGATACTGCAAACGGAAGTCTCTCCGGCAAGGAAAAAATAATGCTGGAAACCTTCATCCAGACTACATATTTTGACAGGATAATCGAGAGGGCAAATGTCCGTTTCAGAATAATGACAAACAATAAATATGACCTCAAGCGACAGACAGAAGGGGAAAACAAGAGAAGCCAGAGCGGTCTTGATTTGTCTGTGATAGATCACTACAACGGTACCGAAAGAAGCGTAAAGACACTTTCCGGCGGCGAGTCCTTCAAGGCTTCGCTTTCGCTGGCTTTGGGACTTGCAGATGAAATAGGCTCCAGTGCAGGCGGTATAAAGCTGGATACCATGTTTGTAGACGAGGGCTTTGGCTCACTGGATGATGAATCTCTCAATCAGGCTGTAAATGCTCTTTACGGTCTTTCCGAGGGCAACAAGCTGGTGGGCATCATCTCCCATGTTTCGGAATTAAAGGGCAGGATAGACAAGCAGATAATCGTAAGAAAGGGACCGGACGGCTCTTCCGAGGTCTCAATAAAAGCATAGAGAAAGGTGATAGATATGTTTCGTGAAATGAGAAGAAAAAATCAGGCGCTTACAGAGGAAAAATGCGAGGAAATTTTAAATTCCTGCACATCCGGTGTCCTCAGCCTTGAAGGTGATGACGGCTATCCCTACGGCGTGCCGGTGAATTTC
>SAMEA104404106__coassemble_270_pt1 | contig 58715 bp, 51 predicted proteins | sample SAMEA104404106__metabat2_low_PE_047 | metagenome-assembled genome bin SAMEA104404106 (sample SAMEA104404106) | Balaenoptera acutorostrata | reverse complement strand
GAAAACACCGGGGAGGTGGATGTGATGCTCATAGGAGAATTCTTTCCCAGCATAGATGCAAAGGGAAGGGTGAATTTTCCTGCACGCCTCAGAGAAGATTTAGGCGAGAGCTTCATAATCACCAAGGGCCTGGATAATTGTCTTTTTGTTTATACACTTTCTGCATGGCAGGAGTTGAGCGAAAAAACAATGCTTCTTCCCACATCAAAGGCGAGAAAAATTCAGAGATTTTTGTTTGCCGGAGCCTGCGAGGTCACACCCGACAAGCAGGGAAGAATATCTATACCGCAAAACCTCAGAGATTACGCAGACTTAAATGACGAAATTGCCGTCGTCGGCGTTTCCGTAAGATGCGAGATCTGGAATCGTGACCGCTGGAATGAAGCAAACGAGGAGCTTACAAGTGAATCTGTCGCAGAGGCGATGGACGAATTGGGATTTTAAATATGGAAATAGTTTTTAAGCATCTTCCTGTTTTACTGGAAGAGGTACTTACTTCACTGGATATAAAAGAAAACGGAACGTATGTGGACGGCACAGTAGGCGGAGCAGGTCATTCCTGTGAGATCGCAGGGAGACTTTCAACCGACGGCCGTCTTTTTGGAATAGATCAGGACCCCGCCGCTATAAAGGCTGCCACAGAGCGACTTTCCAAATTCCCCAATGCAAAGGTCTTGAGGGGAAATTTCAGCGCTATGAAGGCACTTTTGCAGGAAGTCGATGTGAACAAGGTGGACGGCATACTCCTTGACTTAGGCGTATCTTCCTATCAGCTGGATACCCCCGAAAGAGGATTTTCCTACAACTACGATGCACCCCTTGATATGAGAATGTCGGGCGAGGGCTTATCTGCTTACGATGTTGTAAACGGCTACTCCTTAGAGGACTTAAACAGAGTTATAAGGGACTACGGAGAAGAAAAGTTCAGCTTCAAGATAGCAAAGGAAATAGTTAAAAGAAGAGAGACAGAGCCCATAAAGACAACTCTGGAATTAGCTGACTTAATAAAGTCCACAATTCCTGCACCTGCAAGGCGTGAGGGCGGAAACCCTTCAAAGAGGACCTTCCAGGCTATAAGAATAGAGGTAAACGGCGAATTAAGAATACTGGAAAATGCCCTTAAGGATGCCTTTTCACTTTTAAAGGTGGGCGGCAGACTTTCAGTTATAACTTTCCACTCCTTAGAGGACAGGATAGTTAAAAACACATTCAATGAGCTGTGCAGAGGCTGCATCTGTCCGCCGGAATTCCCCGTGTGCGTATGCGGAAGAGTTCCCCACGGAAAGCTTGTCAACAAAAAGCCCATCACCGCAAAGGAAGAGGAGCTTGAGGTAAACAAGAGAAGCCACAGCGCCAAGCTGAGAACAATAGAAAGAATCAAGGAAGACGAAGACTAAGAAAGGGAGAGAGGAATATGGCAAACGCTGCTTATGATTTTGAACGTTTCAGCCAGAATACCTATGACGAAGTTCCGAAGGTAAGCCAGCCGCCGGAGTTGAAGGTGGTGTCGGGCGAGGGAAGTGCAAAGAGACTTTCCCAGTTTTATTCGGTACTTACCTTTCTTGTGGTTTTAACAGTTCTGACCGCTATCATACTCAATCATGTAAAGCTCACCGAGCTAACAGCCACATTTGAGAAAACACAGACAGAATATAATGTCCTTGTGGATACAGGCAACCGCATGAAGGTGGAGCTTGCCGAAAAGGTGTCTCTGAGAACAGTGGAGGAGAGAGCCTCCAACGAACTCAAGATGGCCAAGGCGGAGGAATACCAGATAGAGTACGTTGATCTCGGCACCGAGAGCAAGGTGGTCAAGTGCGAAAAGACTCCCGATAATCTGGGAGAAAAAGCAAAGAGTCTTTGGCTTTCCTGTATGGAATATATTAAAAAATAGAATAGTATTTATTACTGGGGACACCCGGAAAGATTTTGTAAGAGTTAAGCTTTTATTAGCCTAACTCTTAATTTGCTTAAAAGGGATGTGCGAAAAAGGTCGGCACTTTAAGATGAATTTTGAGGAGACTGATTTATGGCAGTTAAGAGACAGGGCTCAGGACTTAAAACCAGGATGTATGTAGTCCTTTGCCTCATGGTATTTTTGGGCTTCGGAGTTTTGATAGGAAGGCTGTATAAGCTCCAGATAGTCGATGGAGAAATGTATAAAGGCAAGGCTCTTGCCCAGCAGCTTCGCCCCACCGAGATAAGCGCAAAAAGAGGAAATATCTACGACAGAAACAAGAAGGTACTGGCATCTTCCGCAACTGTATGGACAGTTACTATTTCCCCCGAGGAAATAAAGGACGATGCGGAATTAAATAAAATAGCAGACTTTCTCTCCGAGTCTCTTTCCGTTTCAAGGGAAGATATTATGACAAGGGGCAAAAAAGAGGGAAGCTACTACGAGATAATCAAAAAGCGTGTGGAGGATGAAAAGGCGAGAGAAGTTCTGAAATTCGCCTCCGACAACGATATCGGCTCTATAAATTTAGTGGAGGATACCAAGAGATACTACCCCTACGGCAACTTATGCTCCACAGTTATCGGCTTTACAGACGATGACAACAACGGTGCCTACGGACTTGAGGCATTTTATAATAAGGTCTTATCGGGAACAGACGGCATGGTCGTTTCAAATAAGAACGCAAAGAGCGGCGATATGCCCTTTTCCTACGATAAGATGTTTGAGCCCAAGGACGGAAACTCTCTGGTGCTCACCATTGACGAGGTCGTGCAGCACTCTCTGGAAAGACACCTTGAATCTGCCTGCATAGAGCATAATGTGCAGAACAGGGCAACAGGCATCGTTATGGATGTAAATACCGGAGCTATCTTAGCTATGGCTACAAAGCCTGACTTTGACCCCAATGAGCCCTCCAAGCTCTATGACCCTTTAGCTCAGGGAAGGATAGATGCCTACGCTCAGAGTGAAGAGCTTGCAAACGAGCTTGCGAAGATAAAGGACCCCGAAGAGCGCAAGAAAAAAGAAGCGGAGCTCAAGCAGAATTTCCTGCAGGAGCAGTGGTACGCACAGTGGAGAAATAAGGCCATAAGCGACCCCTACGAGCCCGGCTCAGTTTTCAAGCTTATAACAGCTTCTATGGCTTTGGATACAGGAACAGCCACACCCGAGGGTTCACGCTATTACTGCCCCGGCTACCATGTAGTTGCCGGCAGAAGAAAGTCCTGCTGGAAGAGAGAAGGACACGGCGATATAGCTTTCTGGGAAGCTATAAAATATTCCTGCAACCCTGCATTTATGATGATAGGTGCCGCAATAGGCCCCGAAAACTTCTACGATTACTTTGACCGCTACGGCTTGAGAGAGCCCACCGGAATAGACCTTCCGGGCGAAGCTGAGGGCATTTTCTACTCCCTTGATACCCTTTCAAAGGAGTCGGGAGAAGAGCTTGCATCCTCCTCCTTCGGTCAGACCTTCAAGGTCACACCCATACAGCTCACAACAGCAGTTGCGGCAGTTGTAAACGGAGGAAAGCTCATGCAGCCCTACATAGTTGCACAGCAGTTAGATTCCGAGGGCAATGTTATAAAGACAACAAAGCCTCAGGTAAAGAGGAATGTAATAACAAAGGAAACTTCAAAGACAATAGCTTCCATAATGGAGCACGTTGTCTGCGATGCCGACGCCTCCGGTAAAAAAGCCTATGTGCCCGGCTACCGCATCGGCGGAAAGACAGGTACCAGTGAGAAGCTGGATGCCAAGGAGGACGGCGAGGTTACAAAGAGAATCGCTTCCTTTGCAGGTATAGCTCCTTCCAATGATCCTCAGGTACTGTGCCTTGTGCTATTCGATGAGCCCTACATGACAAATATCTACGGCTCTGTTCTGGCAGCTCCCGTAGTAGGCGCTGTAATGTCCGATATCTGTCCCTACTTAGGCATAGAGCCCCAGTACACAGAGGCGGAGCTTGCCGAAAAGGAAGTTGAGTGCCCCTTCGTAACAGGAAACCTCATCCATGACGGCATCAGCAAGGTTATAGGAGCAGGGCTTAACTACGAGCTCATAGGCGACGGAACAACTATTCTCCGACAGCTTCCTCCTCCTCACGCAAAGATGCCCAGAGGCTCCAATGTGAGACTTTATACCACAGAGGAAGAAGAGGGCGAAGCAATTTACACAGAGGTCCCCGATGTCGTGGGCATGACAGTGGAGCAGGCGAGAAGAACACTTCTAAATTCCAAGTTCAATTTCAGACTTGACGGAGAGCCGGAATTTGAGGGCGACAGAATAAAATCTCAGAGCCCCGAGGCAGGAGCATCGGTCAAGACCTCCACGGTAGTTGTTGTCAGCTACAAAGAGGAGATAGAGGACGAGAAGCCTTAAAATTCTCATTTGGTGCAAAATATTGTGCATCTTATGAAAATATTGGCATTATGATTTATAAAGTATTAATATATAGGGCGGTGATCTTATGAAGCTTTCTAAGCTTCTTGAAGGACTTTCATATAAGGCGGAATTTGAGGACAGAGAGATTACAACTCTCTGCTGTGATACACGACAGGTAAAGGAAGGAAGCCTTTTCTTCGCATTTCCCGGAAAGCAGACAGACGGACACAAGTTCGTCCCCAAGGCTTTGGAGATGGGAGCTGCTTTTGCAGTTGTGGAAAGAGATGTGGGCATTAAAAATCAGATAATAGTGCCCGACACAAAGAAGGCCTACGCAGAATGCTGTGCAAACCTCTACGATAATCCTCAGAAAAAAGTCAAGCTTATAGGCGTCACAGGTACGAACGGCAAAACAAGCACCACCTACCTTGTGAAGGATATACTTGCAAAGGCAGGTTACAGGGTGGGACTTATTGGCACCGTTGTAAACGAGACACCCGAAGCTGTTATCCCTTCTAAATTTACAACCCCCGATTCACTTTCCTTCTACTCCCTCATGCACGAGATGGTAAAGGCAAAGTGCGAGTATGTGGTTGTGGAAGTTTCCTCCTTTGGCTTAGAGCAGAGAAGGATCTGGGGCTGTCACTTTGAAATTTCCCTCTTTACAAACCTCACACAGGATCACCTCGACTACCATGACACCATGGAAAATTACTATCAGGCAAAGAAGCTTTTATTCGATGTTTCCGATAAGGGCATCATCGCAGTTGACGATTCCTACGGCGTGAGACTTGCAAAGGAAGTTCCCTGCGAGGTAAGGACCTTCTCCATAAAGGACGACAGCGCAGATTACACAGCTAAGAACATTGAACTCACCATGGAAAATACCTCCTACGAATTTGTGGGAAAGGGCGTAATAGGCAGGATCAAGTACCCCTGCTTAGGTATGTTCTCCGTTTCAAACTCTATGGGAGCTGTCGCCATCGCCTGCGAAATGGGCATCGACGGCAAGGCTATAAAAGCTGCTATTGCAGAAGCTGAGGGAGTTCCCGGCAGATTTGAAAGAATAAAAGTGGATACACCCTTTACAGTTATAAGAGACTTCGCACACACCCCCGACGGACTTGAAAAAGCTCTGGATGCACTTAGAGCTGTCTGCAAGGACGGAAGAATAGTTGTGCTTTTCGGAAATGCAGGCAACCGTGACCGCTCCAAGAGAGCAAAGATGGTAAGAACAGTTGCCGAGAGAGCCGACTTCGTGGTGCTTTCCTCCGATAATCCAAGACATGAGGACGAGATGCAGATAATCAATGACGGTCTGCCCGGCTTTGAAGGTCTCGCAGTTCCTCACAAGGTCATCCCCGACAGATATGAAGCTATCACATGGGCACTTTCCAACTGCAATAAGGGGGATATCCTTCTTCTTGCAGGAAAGGGACACGAGGATTATCAGGTACTGGACCACGGCACCATACATTTTGATGAAAGAGAAATTGTTTCTGAGATTTGGGAAAACCTCAAAAACAGGGAGGAATAAAAATTGTTTAAGGCAGAGGAAATATATGCTTCCTTCGGCATAAAAAAAGAAAGCAGTTTAGAAATAAAGAGGATCGTCACAGATTCCAGAAAGGCGGATAAGGACAGCCTTTTTGTAGCTATCATAGGCGAGAATATGGACGGTCACAATTTTATTGCCTCCGCCTTGGAAAAAGGCTGCCCCATAGTGGTGGCTTCACGCATACCCGAGGGCGTGGATGAAGAAAAGATCATCTTAGTTGAAGATACAAGGGATGCACTACTTAAAATAGCAGGACTTTACAGAAGAAAGTTCTCTATTCCCTTAGTCGGCATCACAGGTTCTGTGGGAAAGACAACAACAAGAGAATTTGTGAGCCTCGTTATGAAAAAGAAGTTTAAGCTTCTTAAAAATGAGGAAAACTTAAATAATGAGATAGGCGTTTCCGATACACTATTTAGACTTGATGAAAGCTACGGTGCTTCCTGCATGGAAATGGGCATGGACGGCTTAGGTCAGATAGAAAAGATCAGCACAGCCTGCTATCCTCAGATCGCAGTTATAACTAATATCGGAATTTCCCACCTTGAAAAGCTGGGCTCAAGAGAAAATATCTTAAAGGCAAAGACTGAAATTTTAAAGCCCATGGATAAGGGAAGCCCCCTTATAATCTGCAAGGATAACGACCTTCTCTGCAATTATGAAAATCCCGACCACAGGATAATTTCCTACGGCATAAAAAATAAGGATGCAGATGTGAGAGCCGAGAATATAGAGGTAAAGGGAACAGCTACAACCTTTGATGTTATAGCTCCCTTCGGCAATTTCCCCTGCACAATACCCACAGTAGGTGAGCACAACGTATTAAATGCGCTGGCAGCTTTCTGTGTGGGAAATTTACTCGGCATTTCCAATGAGGATATGGCTGATGCACTTTCCAATTATGAATCTGTGGGCTTAAGACAGAAGCTCATGGAAAAGGATAATATAAAGTATGTTGCCGACTGCTACAATGCCTCCCCCGATTCCCTTATGGCTGCGGCAAAGGCGCTTTCCTCTATGAAAACAGAGGGCAAAAAGTACATGGTAGTTTCCGATATGCTGGAGCTTGGTTCCGATGAGGAGGAGCTTCACAGAAACTGCGGAAAAGAAATGGCAGAAATGGATATCGACGCTGTTTTAGGCACAGGCAGACTTACAAAGTGCCTCATAGACGGCGTTAATAATAAAAAGGAAGCACATCACTTCTCCGATAAGGATTCCTTAGCCGAATTTATCGGAAAGGTGAGACAGGAAAACGACATCTACTGGCTCAAGGCAAGCCGTGGAATGAAATTAGAGGATATCTTGGAAAAGCTTCTTTAGGAGGATGTAAAAAAATGTTTTATCTTATGATAATTGCGCTGGTTATCTCCTTTGGTATATCTGCGCTTTTAGGACTCTGGCTCATACCCGTTTTAAGAAAATTAAAGTACGGACAGACAATTCTTGATGTAGGTCCCTCATGGCACAAGTCAAAGCAGGGAACACCCACAATGGGCGGCATCATGTTCATCGCAGGAATAACAGTTTCCGTTTTAGCCTGCATGTTCTTCTATGTCAATCAGTATAAGATGGAGCCCACACTGGATAAGATCATGAATGCAAGAGTTTTTGCAGGTCTTGTTTCCGCCGTGCTCTTCGGACTTATAGGCTTCGGCGACGACTACACAAAGATAAGCCACAAGTCCAATGACGGCTTCACAGCAAAGCAGAAGATGGTGCTCCAGTTTATTGTAGCGGGAGTTTTCCTCTGGTGGATATACGCTTCCGGCGACAGGGCAACAACTGTATTTTTCCCCTTCTTAGGCAGTATCGACTTCGGCTTCCTCTACTTCCCCTTGTGTGCAATAGGCATTGTCTACATTGTAAATTCAGTTAACTTAACTGACGGCTTAGATGGCTTGGTAGGCTCTGTAACAGCTGTTTTTGCAGTTGGCTTCCTGCTTATTTCCATCTATTTAAAGGCATATCAGAATGCCATCCTCTGTGCAGGAGTTATAGGCGGTATGGCGGCATTCTTAATTTATAACGCATATCCTGCAAAGGTGTTCATGGGCGATACAGGCTCCCTCTTTTTAGGCGGAATGGTTATCGCTATGGCATTCGGAGTCAGACTTCCCGGCTTTCTCATCCTCTCCGGCATCGTATACATAGTAGAATCTATGACTGTTGTCCTTCAGGTTTGGAGCATCAGAAAAAGAGGCAAGAAGATCTGGAAGATGACACCTATCCACCACCACTTCGAGCTCTGCGGATTTTCCGAGAGAAAGATAGTTGCAATGTTTTCCGGCGTGACTGCTGTCGGTTCACTTTTAGCATATCTGGCAGTAAGACTTTTATAATTTTTGGGAGGAACCTATGGAAAGAAAGAGAGACAGACAAAAGCTTTTTATAAAAGGAAAGATGGATGTTGCCTTTTTGGTAATAGTGCTTGTCATTTTATCCATAGGGCTCATAATGCTGTTTTCTGCAAGCTATCCCAACGCATATTACTATAAGCACAACTCCCTGCACTTCATTTCCCGTCAGCTTCTTTTTGCGGTTCTGGGTGTCTGCGGAATGCTTTTCATTTCCAAGCTTAACTATAAGCTTCTCATCCCCTTATCCATACCCATCTACGGAATAACCCTTCTTCTGCTTGTGATAGTTCTCTTTATGAGGCCTATAAGCGGTGCAAAAAGATGGATAGTTATAGCCGATGCCATCACCTTCCAGCCCTCCGAGGTTGCGAAGTTTGCGGTGGTAATACTCTTCAGCGTAATGGCGTGCAGATTCGGCGAGAAGATGAAAACCTTAAAATACGGCATAGGAGCTTTTGCTCTGGTGCTTTCACCCATCGTATTTCTCATGCTTTTAGAGCCCCATCTTTCGGGAACAGTTCTCATATGCCTTCTGGCGGCTGAAATGATGTTCTTAGGCGGAACTCATAAGGGCTGGTTCATAGGCGGAGCTATCGGTGTGGGACTTATAGCTGCGGCCATAGTTATCTACCCCGATTCACTGGAAATTATAGCCCACTACGCTGACGACAGAATCAGGATCTGGCTCGACCCCGAATCAGACCCCCTTCACGGAGGCTTCCAGACCTTGCAGTCACTTTATACCATAGGTTCAGGCGGACTTATGGGAACGGGAATTGCAGGCTCAAGGCAGAAATACCTCTTCCTTCCCGAGCCTCAGAACGACTTTATTTTCCCCGTTGTCTGTGAGGAGCTGGGCTTTGTAGGAGCTGTTATCGTAATACTTCTCTTCGTCATGCTTCTTTGGAGAGGCTTTGTAATCGCTGTAAAATGCCCCAATAAATTCGGCTCTCTCATAGCCGCCGGATTTGTAAGTCAGGTGGGCATTCAGACCATATTAAACATAGCGGTAGTGACTAACACCATTCCCAATACCGGCATAAGTCTGCCGTTCTTTTCCTACGGAGGCACCAGCTTACTGATGCTTTTGTGTCAGATGGGAATTATACTTTCGGTTTCCAGAACTTCCACTATGGATAAAGGTTAGAAAAAAATTAGGAGGACATCCTTATGAAAATATTATTTGCCTGCGGCGGCACAGCAGGTCACATCAATCCTGCTTTGGCAGTAGCCGATGAATTAAGAAGACTTTACCCCGATACAGAGATACTCTTTGCGGGAAATCCCAAGGGAATGGAGGCAAGACTTGTTCCTCAGGCAGGTTATGCTTTCCGGCCCATCGAGGTTGCAGGTATCCAGAGAAAGATATCCCTCGAAAATATCAAGAGAAACTTAAAGGCGGCTTACCTTCTTGCAAAAAGCTCCCCCAGAGCAAAGAAGATAATCTCCGACTTTGACCCCGACATAGTTATGGGCACAGGCGGATATGTCTCCGGACCCATCGTGAGAAAGGCTCACCTCATGGGCATCAAGACAGTTACACATGAGCAGAACGCCTTTCCCGGAGTTACAACAAAGCTTTTAGCCCCCCATGTGGACAGAATATTATTTGCCGTAGAAGGCGCTAAGAAGTATTTTAAGCCCGAAATTTTAGAAAAGTCACAGGTTGTGGGAAACCCTGTAAGATCCGGAGTTCTCACAGTAAACCGTCAGGAAGCCCGTGAAAGACTGGGCGTAGGCGACAAGGTATGTATCGTTTCCTTCGGCGGTTCCTTAGGTGCAAATAAGATAAACGAAGCTGTAAAGTCCGTTATCAAGTACCATATCGGCAAGGGTGAGATACACCACATCCACGCCACCGGCAGACTTGAGTACAAGGAATTTACAGAGAGCCTTAAGCAGGACGGCGTACCCTTCCAGAATGATCCCCATGTGGATATCAGAGAGTACATAGACAATATGCCCACCTGTCTTGCGGCGGCAGATTTAGTTATCAGCCGTTCGGGAGCAATCACACTTTCCGAGCTTCAGTGTGCAGGCAAGGCATCTATACTCATTCCTTCTCCAAATGTTGCGGAAAATCACCAGTATTACAACGCCATGGAGCTTGTAAATAACAATGCCGCTATGATCTTGGAGGAAAAGGACCTGACAGGCGAGAGCCTCACCGAGATGGTAAAGAAGCTCTGCGAGGATAGAGAAAAGCTGGCCGAAGTGGGCAAAAACGCCTACAACATGGCTATCAAGGATTCTTCCACAAGGATCGCAAATATAGTTTTAGACCTTTACGAAGGAAAGTAGCATAAATTATCCCTTTGGCATAGAATGAAGCGTATCTATGTTAGGGGGAAGGCATATGCAAAAGTATTTGATCGAGGGCGGAAAAGCTTTGGAGGGCGAGGTTTCCTGCAAGGGAGCCAAAAACTCCTCACTTCCCATTCTTGCGGCCTGCCTGATGGTGCCGAAAGCTCACCTAAAAAATGTGCCCGGGCTCTCCGATGTCTCGTGTGCCATGGAAATCCTTAAGTTTCTGGGCTGCTCCTGCAAAAGGACGGAAAACGAGCTTATAATTGAAAACAGCGGCGTTTTTAATAGGCATATAGAAAGCTGTCTTACCTCCAAAATGCGCTCCTCAGTGCTTTTTGCAGGCTCACTTTTAAGCCTTTTCGGCAGTTGCAGTATAGCCTTTCCCGGCGGCTGCTCTTTAGGGGAAAGACCTGTGGATATGCACATTTCCTCTTTCCAAAAGCTGGGGTATAGGGTCCTTTGTGAAGGGGACTTTATCACAGCTTTCAAAGAAAAATCAGAAGAAGCTGTCACAATAAAGCTTCCTTTTCCCAGTGTGGGGGCCACAGAAAATATTATCCTCGCCTCCGTTTTGAGAAAGGGCACTGTGGATATTTTAAACCCTGCAAAGGAGCCGGAAATAGCCGATCTTGCAGAATTTTTAAATAAAGCAGGTGCAGTTATTTCCATAGGAAATGACACTATCCATATTGCAGGAAAAGAAAAACTGGGGGAGGTTTCCCACAGCATGATCCCCGACAGGATAGAAGCTGTGACCTATATGGCTTTTGCCGCAGGTACAGGGGGAAAAATACATATAAAAAACTGCCGCCCGGACCATTTTCAAAGCGTAAGCGATGTTTTTTCGGCCATGGGCTGTAAGATAATAAAAGAAGAAAAGGGCATTTATCTTTCTGCGCCTCAAAAGCTTGAAGCTGTCTCGGGAATAAGGACCTTGCCTTATCCTTACTTTCCCACAGATGCCCAGTCGGTGATATCCGCCTGCCTGTTAAAGGCCAGGGGAAATTCCGACATAGAGGAAAATATATTCTCTTCGAGGTTTGCGCCCCTTTCGGAATTTAGAAAAATGGGTGCAGATATAGTCATAGAGGGCAGAAAAGCCCTTATAAAAGGCGTTGAAAGCTTGAAGGGAGCAGAGCTTTTTTCCTCCGACCTGCGTGGCGGAGCAGCTCTGGTTCTGGCAGCTTTGGAGGCCGAAGGCACAAGTATAGTGAGAAACATTTCCCACATAGAGAGAGGCTATGAAAATTTAGAGGGAAATCTGACGGCTCTTGGAGCTCCTCTCAAGAAAATCCGGGGAGAATGAAATGAAAAATCTAAGGGGAAAAAAGAAGGAAAAAAAGGAAAGAAAAAAAGCATCGCCCAATATGGAGACCGGTGAAATAGTCAGGAAGAGAAAGAAGAGCAAAAGAAAATATCTTCTTTACTACATAATCTTCTTTGTGCTTCTGATGGCTGTTTTTTCAGTGCTTTCACTGACGGTCCTCTTCAAGGTGACAACTATAAACTTAAATTCCGATGCGCCCTATGCAGACAGCGATATAATAGCTTACTTAGGCGTTAAGGAAGGGGATAATCTTCTGAGAGCTTCTCAAAAGCTGGCAGAGGAAAAGCTTGCACAGAGCTTTCCCTATGTGGATACAGTTACATTTAAAAGGCATCTTCCCGATACACTGGATGTTACTGTAACAAAGGAGATACCCGCAGTTTCCTCCGAGAGCGAGGGCAGAACTGTCATACTCAATAATGAGGGCAAGGTACTTGAAATTCTTGTGAGCGAAAATAACAAGGGACTTCCCAGAGTGTGCGGAATAGCTACCGACGGTCTTAATCCCGGCGAATATATAAAGGAAGAGGAAAAAGAAAAGCTGGATATCCTCCTTAATTTGCAGGAATGCCTTAAAAATGAGGGCATAAAGGCCGACGTCATAGATGTAAATGACCTTTCTGCAATAAGGGTGCTCTATGACGGCAGAGTGGATATCTTCATGGGCGGAACATTTGAGCATGACTACAAATGCGCTTTTGCAAGGACAGCTATCGACACCTCGGTCAATGACGACTTCGTGGGAATCCTGGACGTTTCCAGAAGGCCTACTGCAAGACTCAGGCCTGTGAATATTTTCCTTCCCGAAAACTGGCTCTACCCAGAGTATCTTCTCTCTGACTATGAAAAGACACTCACCGTAAAGCCCAATGCAATAGTTCCCAAGGATACCTACGAGGAGGAAAAGAGAAAGCAGGAGGAAGAGGCGGAAAGCGCCTTGGAAAATTCCGAAAATGCTCCTTCCGAGGCTCTTCCGGAGCAAAGCTCAGGTGCAGAAGAGGCCGTTTCTGAGGAAACAGCCGCAGGATCCTCTCAGGAGGAAAATAAACAGGATGTAAAGCAGTAAAGCTTACCTTTTAAAGGCAACTTTATATTGCAATAATGACATCATCGTGATAGAATAATAAGTGTATAAGAATGTGAGAGGGCGAATCCCTTTAGTATAAAGTGCGGAGGTTTAAAATGGCTAATAATTTCACTTTAGCACAGGAAAACAGAAAGACAACTGTCATCAAGGTTGTCGGCGTTGGCGGCGGCGGCGGAAACGCAGTCAACAGAATGGTTACATCTGGAATCAAGGATGTTGAATTCATCTCTTTAAATACAGACGCAGGCGCTCTTGAAAAGTCCCACGCTACATACAAGCTTGTTATCGGCGAAAGACTTACAAAGGGTCAGGGCGCAGGCGGCAAGTCCGAGTGCGGCCAGAGAGCTGCCGAGGAATCAAGAGAAGAGATAGCTGCACTTTTAAAGGGTGCGGATATGGTATTCATCACAGCCGGAATGGGCGGCGGCACAGGTACAGGCGGCGCTCCCGTAGTAGCTGAGATCGCTCAGGATATGGGCATCTTAACTGTCGGCTTCGTGACAAAGCCCTTCGACTTTGAAGGCAAGTGGAGAATGGACAACGCAGAGACAGGTATCGCTGCTATGCGTGAGCACGTTGACTCCATCTTAGTTATCCCCAACCAGAGACTTTTAGACACAGCCGGCGGCAGTGATGATGACGGCTTTGACGATGAGGACTACGATGAGGATGACGACGATAACGATCTTTCCATCGACGACGCATTCAAGATGGTAGACGAGGTTCTTGCAGATGCTGTTAAGAGCTTGGTTGAGATCATCAAGAATGTCGGATACATGAACTGCGACTTCCAGGATATCATCACCATCATGAAGGATACCGGAAACGCATACATCGGCGTAGGTCAGGCAAAGGGCAAGAACAAGGCAAGAGAAGCTATCAGAAACGCTATGAACTGTTCACTTCTCGAGCATACACTGGAGGGTGCAAGAGGTATCTTAGTTTACTTCACCACCAACTCCAACTTCTCCATCTTAAAGATGCAGAAGGCTATGCAGGCCATCAACAAGGTAACTCACCCCGATGTTAAGACCATCATGGGACTTTCCTACGACGACACAATGGAGGATGAGGTAAAGGTTACCATCATCGCAACAGGCTTTGAGTCCAATACAGGCTTCTCTGTTCCCTCTTACAGCTTCAAATCCAGCAAGCCCGATACAACTTCCGTAAAGGAAGAGATCGTTCAGCAGGAGGAAGAGGAAGAAGAGGTTTCTCCCGTTGAGGAAAAGAAGGAAGAGCCCGTAAATGAGCCCAAGGTAGAAGATCCCTTTGCAGATATCCTCGCAATGTTCAAGAAAAAGTAAATTTAAGAAGTTTTAGGACCGTCGCTTGATGCGGCGGTCTTTTGTTAAGTCCTATAAAAAAGCATTTACATTTTTGGGAGTTTGTGATAAAATCCGTTAAGAGCGCCTAAAGGCGTTTTAATATTTTGGTATAGGAAATGACGTATGAAAAAAGGTAACGATTTAGGAAAAGATAACGTATTTTCGTTAGTTTTAAAGCTTGCTGTACCCTCCATGCTGGCACAGCTTATAAATGTCCTTTATAACATAGTGGACAGAATGTTTATAGGAAATATCCCCGAGGTGGGAGCTGTGGCTTTGGCCGGCGTAGGAGTCTGCGGACCTATCGTAACACTTCTCACATCCTTCGGAACTCTGGTGGGCTTAGGCGGTTCCATCATGATGGCTATGAGCATGGGCGAGGGTGATAATGACAAGGCAAGAAGAATAATGTCCAACAGCCTCTTGTCGCTTTTCCTCCTTGCGGTATTTTTAACCACCAGCTTCCTTATTCTCAGAAAGCATATGATATACTGGTTCGGCGGAAGTGATATAACCTTCCCCTACGCCAACGCATATCTCACCATATACACAATAGGCACAATATTTGCCCTTATGGCAACGGGCTTAAACTACTTCATAACCTGTCAGGGCTTCTCCGGCTTCGGAATGCTGACCGTAGTTATAGGAGCTGTTGCCAATATCATCTTAGACTGGGTATTCGTCTTTGAAATGGGAATGGGCGTAGAAGGAGCCGCATGGGCAACAGTTATTTCCCAGATGCTCTCCTTCCTCTCTGCTATCGGCTTCCTCTTCTCCAAGAAGCCGGAGATAAGAGTCTGCTTCGGAAATTACTCTGCCGATATCATAAAGAAGATAATGGCGATAGGTCTTTCCCCCTTCCTTATCTTGGCTACCGACTCCGTTATCGCCATCGCAGTAAACGTGGTATTGAAGCAGTTCGGCGGCAGTCAGGCAGATTTGCTTATTTCTGCGGCGGCTATCGTTCAGAGCTATATGCTCATGATAACAGGTCCCCTTATAGGTATCTCCGGCGGTACACAGGCTATCATCAGCTATAACTACGGAGCAGGTGCAGGCGACAGAATAAGAAAGGCCGAAAAGGTCATCTTAGGCATGGGCGTTATCTTCACAAGCATAATGTTCATGGTAACAAGACTTTTCCCCGATTTCTTCGTATCCTTCTTCACCGACGATCCCGAGCTTATGGGAATAACCGTCTGGGGCATCAAGATATTCACCATGGGCATCATCCCATTAAGCTTCCAGTATTGTCTCGTAGACGGTCTTACAGCTTTGGGACGCATCAAGACAGCACTTTGTCTTTCCATGCAGAGAAAGGGAATGTACCTTTTCCTCACCTTCCTCATTCCTGCGCTTTATATAGCCAAGGATGTTTTCTATGCACAGTGCATTTCCGACTTTGTGGCATCTACAATTTCAACAACAGTTTACCTCCTCGTCTTTGAAAGACATGTAAGACGAAGAGAAGAAGTAATGCGTTTCAGAAGAGAAAATCCCGATATAAATGCAACAGCTTAATAAAAAAATTAAGGACAGGCTTTAAAACCTGTCCTTTTTGCTACTTTATGACACCTTCCAAGTTGAAGCTGGGGGTGTATTTTTTATCTGCGGAGGTGAGGTCCTGCATGAAGCCCTCAAGTCCTAAAGAAGCTGCGTAGTCAAGTGCCTTTTCGTACTCAACATCTGTGAGAGGTCTTTTAAGGCTCTCAATTTCGCCCTCGTAATAGTAGGGGGTATACTGCCCCATAAGGCTTATGAGAACGCCCTTATCCTTGAAGCGCTTTGCAATATCGTCTAAAACTGCAAAGGTGTTTTCCAAAAAGCCGGGGAGGACTAAGTGCCTTATGATGGTGCCTTTTAGGATCATTCCGTTTTCGTCAAAGGTGCAGGGACCTGTGATATCCACCATCTTTTCTATTGAGGAAGCCGCCATCTGCGGGTAGTCCACCGCATTGGAAAGCTTTCTTGAGAGGAACTTTCCCTTGTATTTGTAATCGGGAAGAAATACGTCCACATAACCTCTTAAGCCCTCTACTATCTCGGGTATCTCGTAGCCACCTGTATTGTATACTACGGGTATGTGAAGCTGGGGCTTAACTTCCTTCAAAGTCTCCTTGATAAGGGGAGAAAAGTGGGTGGGTGTGACTAAATTTATATTGCAGGCACCCTCATCCTGAAGTCTCAGCATTATCTTTGCTAACTGTGAAGGAGTTACAGTTTCTCCGAAATTATCCTTGCTTATCTTCTTATTCTGGCAGTAAACGCACCTTAGGGAACATCCGGAAAAGAATATTGCCCCCGAGCCGTTTTTACCGCTGATGCAGGGCTCCTCCCACATATGAAGTGCGGCCCTCGCTATCTTCATTTCCTTTTTTTCGTGGCAGAAACCCAGTGTATCTATTCTGTCTGCGCCGCACATTCTGGGACATAGTGTGCAGCCCTCTAATTTTTCTATCAAATGAATTTGCCCTGCCTTTCAAAAATGACGGCCAGCGAACCGTTTTGCACCTTTATAAGAACATCTTCCCCTTTAAATTCATTGGAGAGCCCCATGGAGCAGGAGCTTTCTAATGTGGCATTTTGAAGAAGATATTCTCCTCCCTCTATTGTCACCCCTTTAGCTTCTCCGCCTGTGGGAAAAATAGAAAAGTAGCCTTTAAATTCCTTGGGAAGGTGTATGGAGCTGTTTTTTATGACCGTCATTACCTGTCTTTCAAAAAAGAGAAAACCTGTGGAATTTCTTTCAGTTAAAAATTCTAAAGCCTTTATATTTGCCATGGTGTGGTCTATCCTTCCGCCTGTGCCGCCGAAGATGTAAAAGCAGGAATAGCCCCTTTTAAGCCCTTCCTTAATAGCCAGAAGGGTGTCACTGTCGTCCTTCTTTACGGGGAAGAAGATGGAGTCTATTATCTTTTTGTCACTTTTTGAAGAATCCCTGTCGCCTATATAAAGTGAGGGCTCTGCGCCTATTTTTAAAAGGGAATCAAGACCGCCGTCCGCCGCTATTAGAAGGTCATTTTCCCCGATTTCAAGAGACTTTTCAAAGAAGTCCCCTGCACCTGCAATAATACATTTCTTTTCCATAAGCTTTCTCTTTCTTTAAATGATAAGCCCTGCCCCCACAGTGAGAGACAGGGCTTTTTTTATACCAAAAGATTATTTGCACATATCAATGATGACCTGTGTGTAGATCTCGGCATTGAGAAGGATCTGATCGATGATAGCAACTTCGTCTGCGCCGTGGATGTTTGTAACAGTTCCGGGGAGGCAGGGACCGAATGCAACACCGTTTTCGATGTCGTGAACGTATGTACCGCCGCCCATGGAGATGCACTCACCCTTTAATCCGGAGTAATCCTCGTAGGACTTGAGGAGTGTCTTGATGAAGGGGAGGTTCTCGTCAACATAGTGAGGAGCAACCATCTTTGTTGTGTCTAACTTAAGTCCGTACTGAGCTAATGTCTTTTCCATAACCTCGGAAGTGTTAGCTTCTGTGGAGCAGATAGGAGCTCTTACGTCAAATACGCCTGCAACTTCGCCCTCAGAGATATTCAAGATATCAAAGGAGCAGGTGAGAGGTCCGGAAACCTTGTCTTCCATCTTGATTCCGGCAGCTTCTCCGTGGAAATCTCCGTGGGGGAAGGTTGCGGAAAGTCCCTTTACATAGTCAGCTAAATCTCCCTTTAAAGGAAGTGCTGCAACCATGGAAAGAAGAGCTGTAACTGCGTTGTTTCCTACATGGGGTGTGGAAGCATGAGCAGAAACGCCTTCGCATAAGAACTTTACCTTGCCGTTTTCTTCTGAAACATTGATCTTTGTGTTTGTCTTATTTGCAAATTCCTCTGCAAACTTCTCAGCTTCTTCTAAGGAGATGCCCTCGACAACTGCATATGCCTTCATAGGAACTGCGTTGGAGGTGTCGCCGCCGTGGAATTCTACTAAAGCGGGAAGCTCCTTGTTTTCATACTTTGCTCTGATAGTTGTGGAGAATCTGCCCTTTTCACAGTTGTAGATGGGGTAGTCCGCATCGGGGGAAACGCTGTACTTGGGGTAGTCTTCCTTTGTGAAGTAGTAATCTAAGTCGCTGCTTCCGCATTCCTCGTCGGCACCTAAGATGATTCGGCAGTTCTTGGAAAGCTTAACGCCTAAGTCATTTACAGCCTTTAAGGACCAGAGTGCAGAAATAGCAGGGCCCTTGTCGTCTGTTACGCCTCTGCCGTAGATCTTGCCGTCTCTTTCCACCATTGTGAAAGGGTCGCTTGTCCAGCCTTCGCCCGCAGGAACAACGTCTAAGTGGCAGAGAATGCCTAAATGTGCATCCTTGGCATCTGCATCGGAGTTGATAGTTAATACGTAGTTTTCAAAGTTCTTTGTAGCAAAGCCCATTCTCTTTGCGATCTTTTCAGCTTCTGCCACAGCTTTTGCAGGACCTTCGCCAAAGGGCATACCTTCCTTAGCTTCGCCCTTTACGCTGTTGATAGCTACAACGGAAGCGATATCGGCGAGAAGCTCGTCCTTATGGTCTAAAAAGTACTGTCTTATTTTCTTCTGCATATTTTATAACACCTCTCTAAAATTTTTGCTCGTCCCCTGAGGATGCTTATTTTAGAAAAGGGCAGGCATAAAAATAATACCCGCCCTTTAGAAAACTTTAGTAGTTCTCAGCTCTTAACATGAAGTAATCTCTGGGATGATTACATACGGGACAGACTGCAGGAGCTTCCTTGCCGATGTGAATGTGTCCGCAGTTGGAGCATTCCCAAACTCTGTCTCCGTCCTTGGAGAATACTAATCCGCCTTCAACATTAGCTAAAAGCTTCTTGTATCTTGCTTCGTGTTCCTTTTCGATCTTTGCAACAGCCTCGAAGAGGTAAGCGATTCTTGTGAAGCCTTCTTCTCTTGCTTCCTTAGCCATGCGGGGATACATATCTGTCCACTCGCCGTACTCGCCTTCAGCAGCGTCCTTGAGGTTTACAGTTGTTGTGGGAACCTCGCCGTCGTGGAGAAGCTTGAACCAGAGCTTTGCGTGCTCCTTCTCGTTGTTAGCTGTTGCTTCGAAGAGCTGTGCGATCTGAACGAAGCCGTCCTTCTTAGCCTTGCTTGCGTAGTAGGTGTACTTGTTTCTTGCCATGCTCTCGCCGGCAAAAGCTTCCATTAAGTTCTTTTCGGTCTTTGATCCTTTAAGTTCCATATGGATTTCCTCTTTTCTTAAATTTTTAAATCTCTTTCTATTGCATCTGCCATGGAACGAAGATATTCGTCCTCGCAGTCCTCGATTGAACCTGCGTCGCAGAGCTTAGCTTGGTTGGGGTCCATAGGTATGCGGGCTACATTGGTGATGTTGCTGTTTGCAGCAATCTCGCCGATGTGGCTTTCACCGAATATCTTGTGGATCTTTCCGCAGTCGGGGCACTTGAAGTAAGACATGTTTTCTACTATTCCGAAGATGGGAACATTCATAGCCGAAGCCATGTTAACAGCCTTTTCAACTATCATGGAAACCAGCTCCTGAGGGCTTGTCACGATGATGATGCCGTCGATGGGGAGGGACTGGAATACTGTTAAGGGAACGTCGCCTGTTCCGGGAGGCATATCCACGAACATATAGTCTACGTCGTTCCAGTAAACATCTGTCCAGAACTGCTTAACTACTCCTGCGATAAGGGGACCTCTCCACATAACGGGGTCAGTCTCGTGCTGGAGCATAAGGTTTAATGAAATAAGATCGATTCCGGTCTTTGTCCTTGCAGGAAGGAATAATGTTCCGTCGCTTAAAGCTCTTTCGTGAATGCCGAATGCCTTGGGGATAGAGGGACCTGTGATATCTGCGTCTAAAATAGCAGTATGGTAGCCCTTCTTTCTCATTTCGACAGCGAGCTTGGAGGTAACTAAGGACTTGCCGACGCCGCCTTTGCCGGAGACAACGGCGATTACCTTCTTGACTTTTGATTTTTCATTGAGCTGTTCCTTCTGAGGGGCATTTCTCTCAGCACAGTTTGCACTGCAGGAAGAACAGTTGTGATTGCATTCTGCCATCTTTTTAATCTCCTTTTAGCACAGCTTCATAATCTGTGCTCTATATACACGGGGGACTTTCAGTATAAGAAAGCCGGCGGAAATTTATTGCAATCCGCCGACTATAATAATACTTCAAATTAAGGTCACTGTCAATTAAATAAAGACAATGTGTTTCTCTTAAATTCCCATTTTTTCCTTTATGAGGGAAACTCCGGAGGAGGAGCCTAAACGGTCGGCACCAAGCTCTAAGAATTTCTCCATATCGTCAACAGACTTCATGCCGCCTGCTGCCTTTATCTTGATTTTGCCTTTGCAGGTTTTAGCAAATATCTCTACATCGTGGAAGGTAGCTCCGCCTGTGGAAAAGCCTGTGGAGGTCTTGATAAAATCAGCTCCGCCGTCAATTACAGAGTAGCAAACCTTTTCCTTTTCCTCGTCTGTGAGAAGGCAGGTCTCAACAATTACCTTTAAAATCTTATTTCCGCAGGCATTTTTAACTTCTCTTATCTCTTCTGCCACCTCGTCGTACTTACCTTCCTTGATAAGTCCGATATTAGCTACCATGTCAACCTCGCTTGCTCCGTCTGCAATAGCTATCTTAGCTTCCATAGCCTTCTGGATGGCGGTGGATGCACCTAAGGGGAAGCCGATAACTGTGCATACGGGGATGTTGTCGCCTAAGATGCTCTTTGCAAACTTGATGTGCACGGGGTTTATGCACACGGAAGCTGTCTTAAATTCCAAAGCTTCACGGCAGAGCTTTTCGATCTGCTCGCTTGTAGCCTGAGGCTTTAAGAGTGTGTGGTCGATGTGTGAAAGAATGTTCTGATAATCCATATTTTCTGTCTCCTTTATTCTAAATTGAATTTCTTCTTTCTTCTTATGTCAGAGCCCTTGAAGAGCATTACATCGTAAGAACATACAAGTCGTGAAGCTGTTCTTTCGCCGTAGCGCTCCGAGAGCATCTCGTCATTTAAGTTTGTGCTTATGATGGTGGGCTTGTCGCTTATAAGTCTTGAGTTAACTATCTCGTAGAGAAGTGAAACGGTAAAAGCTGAGGTAAATTCAGCTCCCACGTCATCCAGTATGAGAAGCTCGCAGTCTAAAATGGGGTTTATGTAGTTTTCGTAGCTTTCGTCGTTTCTTCTGAACTTGGCATTTTCCAGTGTCTGTGAAAGGGTGGTAAAGGGTATGTAAAAAACATCGAAGCCCTTGTCAATAACTATCTTTCCGATAGCTTTGGAAACGTGCGTCTTTCCTAAGCCTACACCGCCGAAAAAGAGGAGGCTCTTTGAATCGGTGGTGAAGTTGTCGGCATAAAGTCTGCACTTATTGAGGGTTTTCTCCATCAAAGGTGAGTAGTCACCGTAGTAGGAAAGCTTTAATTCCTCAAATGTGGGGTAGTTTGTCTCGTCGAAGCTGCCCAGTCTTTCGTACATGAGCTTTCTTCTTATTTTTTCGATGCAGGTGCAGGCCTTGCCGTCCTTTATGCCCGTGTCACAGCAAAGAGGGCATATGTACTTAGGCTCAAGTGAATCTCGCAAAAAGCCGTTGAGCACAAGGAGGTCGCCCAGCTCTTTTTTCTTTTCCTCGTTGAATCTTCTTATTTCCGCAAGACCTTCCTCTATGTTCCTGCCCTCTAAAATAAGCTTTGAGAGCCTGAAGCCGGTGGAGGCTATCTCCCTTTCAAGGGATGCGGCCTGCGGTATCTTAGAGAATATCTCCATGCGCTTTTTTTCATTGGAAAGGCGGAAATCCTCTTTTCTTGTATTGAATATTTCTCTTGCCTTTTTTAAAACTTCCTCAGGATAAGCCATTTTTTACTCCTAATTATAATTTTCTTCCAGCTGCTTCATGAAATCTGTTTCATCTGAGGGCTTCTTTTCCTCTTTCTTTGCAGGGGACAGGAAGCTTTCCAGATCCTCGCTTGTGGTGACGTTGTTCTGATACCAGCTTGTGAGCACCTTGTTCATGTAGTTGAAATTGAGCTTATTTATTCTTTCGATGCAGTTTTCATAGGCCTTTACTATGATGTCCACATCCATCTTGTACTCTGTTACCCATCTTTCGATGTTTTCCTTTTCGGACTTTATTAGGTTTCTGTCTATTCCCAGAGCCCTCTTTATCCTGCCCTCCACAGTTCTTAAGTAGAGGAGCTTGTCCACATGGGCATCCACCGTGTTGTCGTCAATGCCCTTGCTTATCCAGTCCTCCGCAACCTTCTTTAAGTAGGGAACTGTGCATCTCTGGACGCTTTTGCAGAAATTTAAAAGCATCATCATAAAGTGGGGTGTCAGGTTGTTGCAGTCATAGAGCGCTACAAAGGTGTCCCTGTCGTGGGAATTTAAGGTCTTGCCGAATATCTTCTGAGCTTCGTCTATAAGCTGAGAGAGTGTCTTGTCATTTTTTATCATGGCGGAAACTTCTTCCCTTGTTAAAACAAAGGGCCTGCCGCCTGATTCTGTGACGGGCTGAATAAATTCCTTTTTAAATTCCGGCTTTGGCTCTTCCTTTACCTCTTCCGGTTTGAGGTCGGCCTTTTTAAATTCCGCATTGTCGTCAAGCTTTAAAAGCCCTGCTTCCTCCCAGTAGTTTATTGCGTCGGAAAGGTCGTAGGGGTCACATCTCAGCTTTTCCTTTATGGCATCTGTGTCCTTGTAGAGGTTCTGGTCACGCAAAATGAGCAGTATCACCTTGAGCGCCAGAGTTCCGCATATCTTCAAATGCTTATCTATTATAACCGAGGGTACGGCGGTTATATTTCCGCTTCCCCATATTTCGGGATTTAAGGTTATATTCAAAATTCCATTCCACCTTAGATTGTACTTATACACAACACATTATACCACAAAGCGTGATTTTCCACTACAACAAAATGACATGAATCTTAAGCGCAAAAGTTAAAATATTTATGCTATCTTAGTGCTTGTGCATTTATTACTGCGGTGATATATTGAATTTAGGAAAAAATATTATATTTCCGTGTGAAGAGGCGTAAAATATGAAAAAAGAAAACTTGGAAAAAATAATAAACTTGAGACATGAGCTTCACAAGCACCCCTATCTTTCCGACGAAGAGGGAAAGACAAAGGAAAGGCTCATGAACTTCTTAAAGGAAAATACCCATCTGAAGCTCACCGATATGGGCAAGTGGTTTTATGCGGAGTACCACCCCGAAAACTCAAAGGGCAGTATAGCTTTCAGAGCCGATATGGACGCTTTGAAGATAAACGAGACTACCGACATTCCCTACAAGTCGGTAAATCCCGGAGTTTCCCACAAGTGCGGACACGACGGACATTCCTCCGCTATGTGTCTTTTCTGCATGGAGGTGGAGGAAAAGGGAGCGGACAAGGATGTTTACTTCATTTTCCAGCACGCAGAGGAAACAGGCAACGGCGGCGAGATGTGTGCAAAGCTTCTTGAGGAAAAGCACATCGACGAGGTGTACGCTATCCACAACTTCCCTCAGGTGAAGTTCGGTGCAATAGGCGTGAGAAACGGAACCATCTGCTGTGCATCAAAGGGAATGGAAATACACTTTAAGGGAGTTTCCGCCCACGCAAGCCAGCCCGAAAAGGGAAAGAACCCTTCAAGAGCTATAAGCAAGGCTGTGCTGGAATTGGATAAGATAGCCGATCCTAAGAGATACACAGGTCTTATACTGGCAACTGTCGTTCAGATAGACTGCGGAGAAAAGGCCTACGGAATAGCCGCCCATGAGGGCAGTCTTCTTCTCACCATAAGGGGACAGCACGAGGATGAAATGCTTTCCATGCAGAAGGAGATCGAGGATTTCTGCAAAAAGACAGCTTCCGAGGAAGGACTTGAGGTTGACTTTTCCTTCCATGAGGAATTTCCCGAGACCTACGACCACAAGGAGAGCGTTGACAAGATAAAGGCCGTTGCAAAGGAAAATAACTGGGAGATCTACGAGATGGAAAATCCCATCAGAAGCTCCGAGGACTTCGGCTGGTACACCAAAAAGACAAAGGGTGCCATGATGTGGATAGGCGCCGGCGAAAACTGGCCTGCACTCCATTCCTCCGATTTTGATTTCAACGATAAGCTCATAGAGCATTTTGTGAATATTTTCTACGCAATTTTAAAGTATTAGCTTTGAAAAATGGCTTCAATGTGCGGTATCTCTTGATATTGTCTGCAAAATAGTATATAATGTTGCCATTATTTAAAAATATATGCGTATAAAAGGAAGAGGAGTGTTCATATGGCAAACGGTTTTAACGATGACGATATCAAGATCGTCCCTGACAAGATCTCACAGCTTTTCAAGAAGGAAAATCCTGTCGCTGACGACAATATTGATATGTTTCTCACCCAGAGAAAGCTGGGCAATACTCAGAAGGCAAGACAGTTTGGCATAGAAATGGTCAAGGCACTGCTTGACTGCGTTTGGACATCTTCTCCCGAAATGGTGGACCCCAATGAATTTGAGCTTCATTTGAAGATATTATTCTCCTATGCAGTTCACAGAATACTTGAGGATTACAGCCCCAACCCCATAGTTGCCAATGCCGCTGTTTCCAGCTTCTACGAGTATCTTGAGGATGAAGAGGGCGAGCTTTTCCAGAAGATGACACAGAGCCCTGCATTTTCTCTTTACCTCTATCTCCACAGAAGCGGTGAGGAAAATGCCGAGAGCGTGGGCAAGACCTTTGCAGGACTTTGCTCCACCACACTGGACGAACAGTGCAGAAGCATCGGCGAGACAGCTTACTGCCGCTTTATGGGCTATATAGCAAATGAGCTTGCAAATGTGGGCTTTGAGGAATAATCAAACATAACTAAAAGAGCCGTTTCCCGAAAAAGGAAGCGGCTTTATTTTTTTCTAAAGGGGAATTATGAGGGGAGTTCTCTCTTTGAAAAAGTCCTCCTTAAGTGAGTTTTCCTCCTTTATCCTCTTGGGGTCCACCTTGTATTTTCTGCCTATGTCCCATAGCTTATCGTCCTTGTCGGCGTAGTAAATTATCATGGAGTAGTCGGAATTTTTGGAAAGCTTTCTGTCTTCAAAGAGCTTGATATCCTTAAGGAAGCTTTCGTCCTCTGCCTTGAGACAGAAGCCATAGACGGAAATTTTAGAGAAAAGCCTTAACTTTCCGTTATATAATGATGTATTTACACCTTTTGTATTACCAAAAGCGAAGATAAGCTGCTTATCCTCCTCCTTAAAGAGGGGAATACTGCACCTGAGTGTGTGGCCGAGAGAGGAGAGCTTATTTTCTGCATTTTTAAAGATCACATCAAATCTCACATCGCAGAAGGCGGTTTTTCCGTTTTCGTTTTCGATGCTTATGTTCTGTATATAGGAAGAAAAGGCAACAGTTTCTCTCATGTCGGAGGGGGCGGGGATCTCTCCTGCGGCTTCTGCTTCCTCTATAAAATCCTTCTCCGATTTTAATATGGAGAGCACAGCTTCTTCCTTTTCGTATTCACAGGAAGTTGAAAAGCCGTCCCTTGCAAGAAGTCTCTCCGAGGGGGCAAGAACTATCATTTTGCAGGAAATCTCCCCTTCAAATAAAAGCTCTCCGTCCTCCTTTATGACCTCCTGAGATTTTGTGAGCGAGATAGATAAGGGTTCAGTTACAGGCTTTATTATGAAGCCTTCCTCAAGCTCAAGCCCGTCCCACTCCTTGCTTATGGGGAAAACCGTGTCAAAGCTTTCGATGCTTCCCCCATCCTCCTGAGGTGTATACAGTGCGTGCAGGAAAACCGAGCCTTTGAAGATAAGGCTTCCGTCCTTGAAAAAGCATTTTTCCGGGGAAACTGTTACTTCTGCATCCAGAATTTCACCCGGCAGGGGCTTATTTTCCGGCAGAAGAAATTCCTCTGAAGAGGATATTATCTCATTTATGCAGTCGTAGGGCACAAGGTATTTTACCTTTTCTTCATCTGTGATAATGTGGGGGTCTTCCGACTTTTCAACTATCTTTTCTTCCTTTAGTTCAATAACCTCGCCGTCAAGGGAAAATGCCCCTCTCACATCCAGACGCCTTTTGGATATGAGCTTGTAGGAAATACTGTCCGACTGCGCCCTGCAAAAGCCCAGAGGTTCGCAAAGAGCCTCCTTCATGGGAAATATCTTTCTAAAGGGGATGGAAAATTCCGTGCTTTGCAGTTTTTTATCCTCACTTTCACAGCAAAGGTTCAAAAAGGTGAGCCCTGACACGGAAATTTCATTTTCGGCAAAGGAAACCGAGGATACAGCAGACCTGCTCTTTAAAAAGACAACTCTTTCGATGTCGGGAAAGTAATCGGGCAGTATAAGCTCCTCTTCGTAGTTCATTCTGTCCTTTATAGAAAGAATGCGGGAAATATCGCACATGGGTACGGTCAAAAGTCCTTTGGTCATATTTATCTCTCCTTGCAGTAATCTATAACTATATATATGGGTGAAAAACTGCAATATGCTTATCTTTAACATATTTTCCCTCGCTTAAATATAATGAAAGTAAGGGAGGGGGAAAGAAAATGGGAAGAAGAGGGGGCTGTCCTTTTATAATATTTTCGGCGTCCTTTGCGCTGGGTATACTTTTTATGAACCTTTCCTCACTTAAGCCGGCACTTTTTATATCTGCTCTGCTTCTCTTTCTGGTATGCCTCGGGATAATGAAGTGCAGGTAAGGTTTTCTGAGGAAGATTTTAAAAGGTAAATAACAGCTTTAAGGACCTTTGAGCGCTCTAAAAAAGCGCTCTTAATTTTGTCTTAATATGTATATTTTCACAGTTGAGAAATGCAAATGTGTATAATTTTACCGTTGAATATTGTTAATAAAAGGTATCGCCCTGATAAAAATTTAAGCAAATTATCACAAAAGCAGTGTTTTTTATAAATAAATGTGCAAAGTCTACATAAAGGCATTCAGTTTTGCAATTGATTTGTAAATTGGGATAATTGAAAAAAACACAGCAAATGTTATAATGAAGTATAATTAATATACTTATGTATTCGGGGTGGTATAAATGCGAGGAACACACACCTATATCAACGATTTAAGAAGAAATGTTTTTGAGGAAGTTGCACGTTTTGCATTTAAGGGCGGAGATCTCCATGAGCTGTCCGACATACCCTTCAAAATAGTGCCCGGAGAAGTGAGCGAGCATCGCCAGAGTATCTTCCTTGAAAGAGCCATTGTTTCAGAGAGAGTAAGAGTTGCCTTAGGCCTTCCTTTAAGAAGCGTAAAGGAACATGAATCCATGACAAAGGGCATTCAGGCTGAGGATTTGGGAGAAATGCACTTCGATCTTCCCTTAGTCAATATTATCCCCTTTGCCTGCAACGCCTGTCCCACAAAGAGAGTTATAGTGACAGAAGCCTGTCAGGGATGTCTCGGTCATCCTTGCAGCGAGGTATGTCCCAGAGGCGCAATTGAAATAAGAAACGGAAAGAGCTATATCCGTGAAGACAAGTGCGTCAAGTGAGGCAAATGTATTGAGCAGTGTGCTTATAATGCTATTATCAAGATCGAAAGACCTTGTGCTGCTGCCTGCGGCATGGATGCTATTGAATCCGACGATTTCGGCAGAGCAAAAATTAACTACGACAAATGTGTAAGCTGCGGTATGTGCCTTGTAAACTGCCCCTTCTCCGCCATCGTGGATAAGAGCCAGATATACCAGCTTATTTATGCTATAAAGTCCGGCAAGAAGGTGGCTGCGGCTATCGCTCCTTCCTTCGTAGGACAGTTCGGAAAGAACTGCACTCCCAAGAAGCTCATCACAGCTTTGAAGATGATAGGCTTCGATGCAGTTTATGACGTTTCCATCGGTGCGGACCTCTGTACCATCGAAGAGGCATATGACTTCGTGGAGAAGGTTCCCGACCAGCAGCCCTTTATGGCTACATCCTGCTGTCCTTCATGGAGCATGATGGCAAAGAAGCTTTATCCCCAGTTTGCACCCTATATCTCCATGGCTATGACACCTATGGTGCTTACTGCAAAGCTTATAAAGAAGGACCTTCCCACAGAAAAGGTATGTTTCATAGGACCTTGTGCAGCTAAGAAAAATGAAGCCTCCATCCCCGAAAACAGAGATGTTGTAGACTTTGTTCTCACATTTGAGGAGCTTCAGGGAATGTTCGATGCCCTTGATATCGACTTTGCAAATATCGAGGAATCAGATTACGATATCTTCGCTTCCGCAACAGGAGCTGCAAGAGGCTTTGCTGTTTCCGGCGGTGTTGCAGGAGCTGTAACAAAGGCGCTTGCCGATATAGCCCCCGGAAGAGAAGTTCTCACCGACTATGCAGACGGCTTGAGAGAGTGCAGAAAGATGCTTATGCTGGCTAAAGCCGGCAAGAGAAACGGTTATCTTCTTGAGGGAATGGGATGTCCCGGCGGCTGTGTTTCCGGAGCCGGAACTGTTATGCCCACAGCCGATACCGCTAAGAAGGTCACAAAGTTCTCCGGCGAAGCTACCCCCGAATCATCTACACATTCGGAATTTGCAAACCGCTTAGGGGAGCTCATGGACTAAACTTTAATATGTTTTTTAGAAAGGGTGAGGATTACGGAAAAGAAGAAGTTCTTTTTAAGATCCCTGCCCTTTCTTTTTTATTTTCTTTTGTGGGAGATAATTTCGCTCCTGGTGGACGAGCCTGTGCTTTTCCCGTCGCCCTTTGATGTGGGAAGAGCTTTTTTAGAGCTTTTCGGAGAAGCTGAATTTTATATCTTCTCCCTCAATACCTGTAAAAAGGTGCTTCTGGGCTTTTTCTCCGCACTTTTTGCAGGGAGCCTTCTGGGCTGGCTCTCCTTTGAAAATGAGTGGATAAAGTCCTTTCTGAAAATGCCTTTGATGCTGATGAAGTCAGTTCCTGTGGCAGCTTATATAATAATGCTCTATATGTGGCTTCCGTCCCGAAAGATACCGGCTCTTATAGCTTTTATAGCTGTCTGCCCCGTGGTATACAATAATATCTACGACTCATTTTTAAAGCGAAACAAAGAAATATACGAAATGGCGGAGGTCTTTGAGGTAAAGGGACTTAAAAAGCTTGTGTATATCAGCTTCCCGGAGGCGTTCCCCTTCATAAGGGCTTCTGTGCGTACAGGTCTTGCCCTCTCCTTCAAAGCTTCGGTGGCGGCAGAGGTTATTACAATTTCAGCCAATACCATAGGCGAGAGCTTTTACGATGCAAAGATATACTTCGATATGACGGGGCTTTTGGCATGGACATTGGCCCTGCTCATAATATCCTTTATTTTTGAAAGGCTGTTTTTGAAGCTTCTCAATTTTGTGCTTGAAAAGACGGAGGAGGGATTTAAGTGGATATAGTTTTTTCCAATGTCTCCATGACCTTTCCCGAAGCCGAGGTGCTGAAAGACTTTAACTGCCGCTTTCCCCAAGGGGAGCTGACGCTTCTTACAGGTTCCTCAGGCATAGGCAAAACCACCGTGCTGAATCTTATAATGGGGCTTATAAAGCCGCAGAAGGGCACTATACAGTCAGACAGGGATAAAAAGGTGAGAGCTGTCTTTCAGGAGGACAGACTCCTTGAAAATATGAGCATTTCTGCAAATCTTAACCTTGTCTCTAAAAAGAAGCTGACCGACGAAGCTGTAAAGGAGCTTCTTAAATGCGTGGGCTTAAGCCTTCCGCCCTGTGAAAGGGTAAACGAACTGAGCGGCGGCATGAAGAGAAGAGTGGCTGTTTTGAGAGCGCTTATACCGGAGCCGGATGTTCTGCTTCTGGATGAAGCCTTTTCAGGTCTTGATGAAAATATGGCTAAAGATGTGCTTGCTTTCATAATGAAGAGCATGGCAGGAAAGACAGTTATAGCTTCCACACACAGGCCGCAGCTTTTTGAAGGCTTTGCATACAACGAAATAAAATTATAAAACCCGTCTTATTAAAAAGGCGGGCTTTTTTCTTATACGGGATCTATGTGCTCTTTTAATTTTTGAAGAGCTCTTTTTTCTATCCTTGATACATAGGACCTTGAGATATTGAGCTTTTTGGCAACTTCCTTCTGTGTCAGGTCGCCCTTTGCGCCTATGCCGTACCGCAGAAGGATTATTTCCTTTTCCCTTTGACTTAAAAATTTGTCTATCGCCTTTTGGAGCTGTTCTTTTTTCATACAGCAGTCGATAGCTTCCGAAAGCTCCTCTCTGTCTGCCATTATGTCCATGAGGGTGAGCTCATTACCGTCCTTGTCCCTGTCCACGGGAGTTGCAAGGGATATCTCCTGCTTGTGCTTCTTCAAATGGCGAAAGTGCATGAGGATCTCGTTTTCTATGCACCTTGAAGCATAGGTCGCAAATTTTATGCCCTTTTCGCAGTCAAAGCTTTCCACAGCTTTTATAAGTCCGATGGTGCCTATTGATATAAGGTCGTCCTGCTCCTTGTCAATGGCGTAGTATTTTTTTATTATATGCACAACAAGCCTCAGATTGTGCTCTATGAGCGTGTCCTTTGCTTTTTCGTCTCCTTCTTTTATCCGTCTCAGGCAGTTGATCTCTTCTTCCTTTGTGAGAGGCCTTGGGAAGGAATTGCAGGAAGTGGGGTGCAGTACAGGAAAAAAGAGCTTTGCCCAGAGGAAAAAGTTAAAAAGCGCAGTAAACATCTTATAAACCTCCTTAACCTAAAGATATGAAAAGGGACAAAATCTTTATCCCACAGAAAACAGTTTTTTCATTTGGGGCAAAGGAGGTCTTTATTTTTGTAAAGCTTCTATAAGGCTAAAACCACTTATCTTTAAAGATGAAATATTGTAACCTTTTTATTAAGGAAATTTAAACTGATAAGAGCAAATACAGATTCGGCAAAAGAACTGAAAAAATTCAAGAAACTTTTCTGAAATATGCGTATTTTGAACTAAATGCCATATTTAGCCCTGTAATAATATGGTATTTTATACATATTTAACATTGAACACCGTTAGAAACAATGGTAGTATATAAAATAAAGTTGCAAATATTTATCTATTTGTTGATGTATTCGCCATATTAAGGCGAAACAGTCAGCACACAATTATAGTTTAGGAGAGTAAGCAAATGAGTTTTAAAAAGCTTGTATCTGCTACACTGTCTGCACTTATTATAATGCAGACTGTAAGCTTACCGGCATATGCTTCCTACAATGAAGGCAATATGGAAAATCCGGTAATTGAAAGCAGAGAAAATGAAGAGGTTTTCGAAAATGAGATCCGGTCTGACCTTTATGCAGCAGGCGTTCAGCTTCAGAGCGGTTCTGCATTCATTTCATCCGAGGCAACCGACGAAGAGATAAAGAATATCCTCTTTGAAGCCCTCTATGTGAACAAGGAAGGCGTCGATCCCCGGTCTGTTGATTGGGAATTTTACGGCACAGGTTATGAGAAGACAGGAATTAGCCGTAGTGAGAACTGGGTTTCTGTACTTGAGGGCGGTTCCTGGAAAAAGGGCCCTTTTAAGGTTACCTACACCTGCTCCGCACTTAAAAATCAGAACGCAGGAACCTACCGTGTACGCATTGCCGGCACATCCGACGAAGCTGAGTTTACTAAAATTGATAAGAGCAATTCCTCTGTAAGCCTCAGAAGCGGTGTTTCCGTCGAGCTTCCCTACACACAGGAAGGTAACATGGATATAGCTGCTCTTTACAGTGCAGTTTTCTCTCAGCTTGTTGAAAATATCACACCCGAACTCAACCTTGAAGATGTAAAGATCGAATATTACGCCAAGGCAGAAAGCGGTGCCATCGGCGGCATCGGCAAGAACTGGGTTCCTCTTGAGGGCGGTACAGTTGACCTTCTCAAGTACCCTGCAATATCCTCCGGCGAAAATAATATCCGCATAAGCTGGGGCGGAAATGCTCAGTACAAGGGCTTCAGCGCAGAAGCTTCAGTTGTATTTACCGAGCGTCCTCAGGCTCCCTACGAGCTCAATAACCCCATCGGAAATGTAAATATGATTGTCAATGAGGACCTCAGCTATAACTTTGATGCAATAAGAGAAAATGTTTTCAATGCAATTATAGCTTCCTCCGACGTTATCAAGAATGATGCAAATGTAAGCATCGAGTATTATGCAGCTCCTGCTGTGGGCTCCGTGGGCAATATCGGCAAGAACTGGGTTCCCCTTCAGGGCGGAAAAGCTTCCGGTCTTGCATACCCCGCAGTTTCCGAAGGAACATGGAAGGTTCGCATCAGCTATGCAGGAAACGATACCTATGCTCCCACAGTTATAGAGGCAGAAGTTAAGTTTATAGATAGAGAAGCTTCCGTTGTAAGCTTAAGAGAGGGCGTTTCTATTGCTCTTCCCTACACAGAGGAAGGAGAGCTTGATATCACAGCTCTTTATACAGAAGTTTTCTCTCAGCTTGTTGAAAATACCACTCCCGAGCTTACAAGAGAAGATGTAAAGATCGAATACTACGCCAAGGCAGAAAGTGGTTCTGTGGGCGATATCGGCAAGAGCTGGGCTCCTCTCGAGGGCGGCACAATTGATAAGCTCAATTATCCTTCTTTACCTGCCGGAGAAAATCAGATACGCATAAGCTGGGCAGGAAATACTCAGTATAAGGGCTTCAAGGCAGAAGCTGCAGTTATCTTCACAGAGCGTCCTCAGGCTCCCTACGAGCTCAACGATCCCGTGGGAACTGCGAAGCTGGTCGTAAATGACGACTTAAGCTACAATTACGCTGAAACAGAAAAAAATGTTTTTGATGCAGTTATAGCTTCCTCCGATGTTATCAATTATGAAAATGTAAAGATAGAGTACCACGCAGAGACTTCTATCGGTTCTGTGGGCAATATCGGCAAGAACTGGGCTCCTCTTGAGGGCGGTAAGGTTTCCGGCATTTCATATCCTGCAGTTTCCGAGGGCACATGGAAGGTACGCATAATCTACAAGGGAAACAGCGAATATGCTCCTACATTTATAGAAGCTGAGGTCAATTTTACAGACAGACCCACAGCTGTTATCACAGAAAAGAACCCCGACACAGTTTACGAGATCGGAATGGTATTCAATAACGATCTCAGCTATAACTTCGATGATACCGCAAAGGCAATTTACGATGCAGTTGTTGCTTCTGCAACAGCTTCCCTTGAGGACGGCACAGAAGTAAACATCCCTTACGATGCTATGCGTATTGAATATAATACCGACAGAACAGGCATCACCAAGAACTTTGTCCCCCTTACAGACAGCGACCTCACAGGACTTGTAAAGTTCGGTCTTGGCAATTGGGAGATCCGCATTTCCTGCCTCAGCACAGTTGAATATCGTGGCGGCAATATTATCGTAAAGATAAATGCTGTGGATAACCGTCTCCCTTCCTCCATCGTATTTAATGAAGGAAACAGGATCACCTACAATATGTACGCAGACACCATGAAGCAGGATATACTCGATTCCTGCATCAACTTCCGGCAGTCACAGCTCCCCGATGCAAACACACTGGGAATTGAAAACTTTGAATTCCAGTACAAGGGCTTAAGCCTCATCACAGAGAATGTTCCCGAGGACTGGAAGCCTCAGAAGGGCTGGGCACCTTTAGAGGGCGGTCAGGGCTGTGAGATCACAAATATAGCTCTCCCTTATCCTCAGATGGGCGCAGGTGAAAATCAGGAGATCCGCATAAGCTTTAAGGGCAACGCAGAATACCGCCCCTCCGAAGCTCCTCAGGAAGGTATCCTCAGTGTAGACAAGGCAACCGTAGCAATAAAGGTAAGAGCTACAAATATTGACGTCGGCGCAAAGATGCCCTCCGATATGGTAACTATTGATCCTGCCGATTCTAAGATCGACATTTACACCGTATACGGCGGACTTACAAGCGATGTCACCACAAGCATTTACCTCGACCTGCCTGACAAGTATTCTCAGAACGGACTTATCGTAAAGGTAATTGACCCCGTTGTAGAAAGCATTTACGGCAAGAGCTTCAGCCGGATATTAAATGAGGGAATTTCTCTCGGCGAGCTCAGAATACTTTTCAGCAACGAAGCTCTGCTTGATATTCTTGACAAGCTGAATATAGATACAGGAGCTGTGGGCCAGATACTCAAGGTGCTCAATAAGCTCCCCGCAGTTACCGACTCCATCAGAGTTGCTTTCGGAACACCCGAAAATAATGCAGGACTTTATGTGGTTACCGCAGTTACTGAAAACAAGAACTACAAAACTGCTGTCGGCACAGGTATGCTCCTTGTAAAGATGTCAGCGACAGGCAATAAGATAAACTGGAACCGGCAGCTTCCCAAGAAGATCACCGTTGAAGAGGCAAGAAACTTCGATTTCGGAGCTACTCTCAGCCACAACGGAGACACTTCCGTGGAGCAGAACCTCCATGTTCTTTACTCCGGCTTCACAAGCCGCTGGAGAGCTTATTCCAGCACAACAACTCCCCCCACAGAACCCGGCAGATATGTTATGACCGTAGTTACTTTGGGCGGAAATTATCTCGCTCCCCCTGTGACACGCAGTTTCCAGATAGTAAGATAATCAAATAAGTAAATAATAAATCAGAGGCTCGATGAACTTGAGTCTCTGATTTTTTTATTTTAGGGATATTTAAGTTTTGAAGCTTTAACTTTATCCCACAAATCCCCTCTTTTTCATATGATGGAAAAAGGAGGTTTTGATATTGGATAAGATAATTGAGATAAAAAGCTTGTCTCTTGCTTATCAGAGTCAGGACGGTGAGGTGCCGGCTTTGGAAAAGATAAGCTTTGATATTTTTAAAGGGGAATTTGTCTCCGTCATAGGACCTTCCGGCTGCGGAAAGACAACTCTTCTTTCCACTGTGGCAGGACTTTTGCCGCCTACATCGGGAAGCGTCAAATTAAATACCGCCAACGGGAAAAAGGACATCGGCTATATGTTTCAGAAGGACTGCCTTTTCCCATGGAGGACCATAAGGGATAACTGCATACTGGGCTTTCAGATAGCTAAAAACAAAAACTCTTTATCCTTAGAATATGCAGACAGCCTTTTGAAAAATTACGGTCTGTGGGAGTTTAGAAATTCCTACCCGTCGGAGCTTTCAGGCGGAATGAGGCAGAGGGCGGCGCTTATAAGGACTCTTGCGGTAAAGCCGGAGATACTTCTCCTCGACGAGCCCTTTTCCGCACTTGACTGTCAGACGAGGCTTGCCGTCAGCGATGATATTTACAGGATAATAAAGAACGAGAAAAAGACAGCTCTCATGGTCACACACGATGTGAGCGAAGCTGTCTCTATGTCCGACAGGCTCATAGTTCTGACACGCCGCCCGGGAAGGGTGAAGGCTTTTTATGACATAGATTTTGGAAATGGCAGGGGCACACCTTTAAAATGCCGTGAAAAATCGGAATTTAAAGAATATTTTAACCGTGTCTGGAGGGATATTGATGTTCACATCTGATATTTCCGAGGAAAGAAAGTTATACCTTATAAATAGGAAGAAAGAACGGCTTCTTAAAAACTTCTGCCGTTTTGCTTTTCTGGGCTTTTTTATTCTATTGTGGGAAGTGTCGGGAAAGCTTGGGCTTATAGACCCGTTTATATTTTCTTCCCCTCTCAGGATAGCAAATACCGTTATAAAGCTCTCGAAAACAGGGGAACTTCTTTACCACACGCTTGTCACCACGCTGGAAGCTCTCACCGGCTTTGTACTGGGCACTTTTCTGGGAATACTCATTTCCTCTCTTTTATGGTGGCAGGAATTTTTAAAAGATGTTGCAGAGCCCTATCTTGTCATATTAAATGCCCTTCCCAAAATAGCACTGGGACCTGTATTTATAGTATGGCTGGGTTCGGGCTTCACCTCCATAGTGGTCATAGCTCTCACAGTTTCCATAGTGGTGAGCATACTGGAGATATTGTCGGGATTTTTGCAGACGGATAAGGACATGATACGCCTTGTAAGGAGCATGGGCGGAAGCAAGGCCGATGTGCTTTTTAAGGTTGTCTTTCCTGCAAATATCAAAAATATAGTTTCCTCGCTTAAGATAAATATGGGCATGAGCTGGGTGGGAGTTGTGGTCGGAGAGTTCCTCATATCGAAGGCAGGGCTTGGCTATTTAATAGTATACGGAAGTCAGGTCTTTAAGCTGGATTTAGTCATGGCTTCGGTCGTCATTTTAGCTTTTGTAGCAGGGATCATGTATCTTTTCATAGAATGTGCAGAAAGGCTTTTTAAGAAAAAGAGCCGTCATTTTTAAAAAGGGGGTAATGATTTTGAAAAAGGCTTTTGCAATTTTACTGGGGCTCTCACTTTTGCTTTCAGGCTGTACCCAAGAAGCTGAGGGCTTAAAAAAGGTGAAGGTCAGCGAGGTCACAAGAAGTGTTTTCTATGCGCCTTCCTATGTGGCCCTTTCGGAGGGATTTTTTGAAGAGGAAGGTCTTGATATTGAATTGACAACAGGTCAGGGAGCAGACAAGGTGATGACCTCTGTACTTTCCGGGGAAGCGGACATAGGCTTTTCCGGTCCCGAAGCTGTTATATATGTGTATAAGGAGGGCAGGGAAAACTACCCTAAGATATTTGCACAGGTAACAAAGCGAGACGGCTCCTTTATTTTAGGCAGGGAGAAGGATGAGAACTTTTCACTTGATAAGCTTAAGGGAAAGAAGATACTGGGCGGCAGAAAAGGCGGTATGCCCGAAATGACCTTGGAATACGTCCTTAAAAATAACGGTCTTACACCGGGAAAGGATGTGGAAGTTGATACATCCATACAGTTTGCCCTTATGGCAGGAGCTTTTTCGGGCGGCGAAGGGGACTATGTCACACTTTTTGAGCCTGCCGCATCCCTTATGGAAAGAGAGGGCAAGGGCTATGTGTTAGCTTCCGTGGGGGAAAAGTCAGGTGAGATACCCTATACCTGCTACTATGCCGGCGAGGACTACATGATGGAAAATCCCGAGGTCATAGAGAGGTTTGTAAGAGCGCTGGGAAAAGGTCAGAAATGGCTTGAGGAGCATACACCCGAGGAAGTAGCAGAATCTATCGCTCCATTTTTCCCTGATGCAGATACAGAACTTCTTTCCGAGGTAACCAAAAGGCACAAGGAAACCGATGTGTTCACCTCTTCTCCTTTTGTGAGAGAGGAGGGCTTTAAAAGGCTTCTTGAGGTCATGAAAAATTCCGGAGTCATAGAAAATGATGTGTCATTTGGCGAAATAGTTGATAACAGCTTTGCAGTTAAAGTCAAAGAGGGCAAATAAGCCAAAAAATAATGAATAGACGGTTAATTTAAGGCAAATCCTATTGGCTCTTTGGAAAAAGTGGTATAATGGCCTGTATGAGATTTATACCACTTTTTTTAGGAGGCTTTATATATGAATTCTGAGATACTCTGCGTAGGAACAGAACTCCTTCTTGGCGACGTTGTAAATACCAATGCCGCCGAGGTTGCAAAGGAACTGGCGTCCCTGGGCATAAATGTTTACCACCACGAGGTAGTGGGCGACAACCCCGAAAGACTTAAGGAGAGCCTTGAGCTTTCCTTTAAAAGAGCTGACCTTGTAGTGCTTACAGGCGGTCTGGGACCTACATACGATGACCTTACCAAGGAGACAGTTGCCGCTTACTTCGGAAAGAAGCTTGTTATGGACTATGACTATCTGGAAGTCTTAAAGAGCTTTTTTGCAAAGACCGGCAGAAAGATGACAGATAACAACATAAAGCAGGCTATGATGCCCGAAGGCTGCACTGTCCTTCCAAATCCCAACGGAACAGCTCCCGGCTGTGCCATTGAGGGCGACGGCAAAATAGCTATCCTGATGCCCGGACCTCCCAGAGAGATGCTCCCCATGCTTCAGGGACCTGTGAGAGATTTCTTGAAGTCCAAGTCCGACTGCGTGCTCACCTCCGAGGTATTAAATGTATACGGAGTGGGCGAGTCCTCCATCGAGGCACAGCTCAAGGATATCATGGTAAACTACACAAACCCCACACTTGCCCCCTATGCTAAGACAGGCGAGTGCCAGCTGCGCATCACAGCAAAGGCCAAGACAGAGGAAGAGGGGAGAAAGCTTATAGCTCCCGTAAAGGAAGAGATATTGAAGAGATTCCCCAACGGTGAAGTTTACGGCGAAAACTACGAGAGCCTTTTTGAAGCTATCGTGGACAAGCTCACAAAGAATCACCAGACCTTAGCTTGTGCAGAAAGCCTTACAGGCGGACTTATCTCCGCAAGGATAGTAAATTACCCCGGAGCTTCCAATGTTCTCATGGGCTCTGCCGTAGTTTACTCCAACGATGCCAAAAATAAGGTTTTGGGCGTAAAGGAAGAGACATTAAAGAATTTCGGTGCAGTTTCTAAGGAGACAGCCATCGAAATGGCAGAAAACGCAAGAAAAATAATGAATGCGGACATAGGCCTTTCCACAACAGGAATTGCAGGACCTGCAGGCGGCACAGATACAAAGCCCGTGGGACTTGTTTATGTTGCAGTTGCCACAAAGCTTGGCACAAAGGTAAAGGAGCTTCACCTTGCAAGAGGCAGAAAAGACGACAGAGAGATGATAAGAAATTCTTCCTGCTGCAACGGCGCATTTATGGTATTGAGAGCTTCAGAGGAGCTTAAAGGAAACTAAGGTGTTTTAATATAAAAGGAGATACGACATGAATGATACATCGAGATTGACCTTTTTAAAGATGCTTTCCAAAGACTTCCCCACAATAGGAAGTGTATGCACAGAGATAATCAACCTTCAGGCGATTTTAGACCTTCCCAAAAGCACAGAGCATTATATAAGCGATCTTCACGGAGAGAGCGAAGCTGTTGCACACATATTAAATAATGCCTCCGGGATCATAAGAGAAAAAATAAACGAGCTTTACACCGATTCCTCCTCCGACGAGGAGAGAGCGGAGCTGGCAACTCTCATTTACTACCCCGAGAGAAAGCTTGTTCTTCTCAAGAAGAAGTACGAAGATCACCTCCACGAGTGGTACCACATGACACTGGTGAGACTTATTGAGGTTTGCCGTGTAGTATCCTCCAAGTACACACGCTCCAAGGTGAGAAAGGTGCTTCCCCCCGACTTCTCCTACATCATCGACGAGCTTCTGCACGCCGACCACTTCGCAAAGAACAAGGAGCAGTATTACGGCAGAATAGTTGAGACTATTATAGATGTGGACAGAGCCGATGCCTTCATAGTGGAAATTTCCTCCGTTATCAAGCGCCTTGCAGTGGACAGGCTCCACATCTTAGGAGATATTTACGACAGAGGTCCCGGAGCAGAGGATATCATGGATATGCTGGAAGAGCACCCCTCACTGGATATTGTCTGGGGCAACCACGATATCATCTGGATGGCTGCCTTTTCCGGCTGTGAAGCTGCGATCGCCAATGTTTTGAATATTTCCCTCAAGTACGCAAATGTAGATACCCTTGAAAACGGCTACGGAATCTCCCTCCGTGCCCTCACACTCTTTGCCGAAAAGACCTACGGCAACTCCATGGCATTTAAGCCCAAGGTGCTGGAAGAGGGAAAGATCGGCTTAAACGATGTGGGACTTGTTGCCAAGCTGAGAAAGGCTGTGGCTATCATTCAGCTCAAGCTGGAGGGACAGATCATAAGCCGTCACCCCGAGTATGACATGGACGACAGAATGCTCCTTCACAAGATAGACTTTGATAAGGGAACTGTTGATATAGACGGAAAGACCTACGAGCTTCTTGACTGCGATATGCCCACTGTCAACAGGGACAACCCCTACGAGCTCACACCCGAGGAAGCAGAGCTTATGGATTCTCTCCGTGAGTCCTTTATGAGAAGCTCCCACCTCAAGAAGCACATAAACCTTCTTCTGGACAAGGGCAGAATGTACCGCTCCTGCAACGGAAATCTCATGTTCCACGGCTGTGTACCCTTACAGTTTGACGGCTCCTTCCAGAGATTCAAATTCGGAAGCGAGAGATACTGGGGCAAAAACCTCTTCGACTTTGCAGACAGGGAAGTAAGGCGTGCCTTTGACTGCCCCGTTGGCTCCCGTCAGAGAGAGGAAGCTCAGGACTTTATGTGGTGGCTCTGGTGCGGCAAAAATTCCCCCATCTTCGGAAGGCTCAAAATGACCTCCTTTGAGAGAATGCTGATTGCCGACAAGTCTACCCACACCGAGCCCAAGAACTGCTACTACAAGTATCAGAACGACGAAAAGCCCATGAATATGATACTTGAAGAGTTCGGACTTGACCCCGAGGAGGGACACATCATCAACGGACATATGCCCGTAAAGACCAAGGACGGCGAGAGCCCCATCAAGTGCAACGGCAAGGTCATGTGCATCGACGGCGGCTTCTGCAAGGCGTACCAGTCCACAACAGGCATAGCAGGCTACACACTTATTTATAATTCTTACGGTTTGAGACTTGTTTCCCACGGACCTTTCACAACGGTTGAGGAAGCAGTTGAAAATAATACAGACATCCTTTCTATTTCCAACGTATTTGAAAGGGTGAAAGAGAGGAAAATGGTTGCAGACACCGATATAGGCATGGACCTCAAGGAACAGGTATCTGCCCTGAAGCTTCTTCTGGAAGCTTACAGAAGCGGTGAACTCAGCCAGAAGATCAGAAAATAATGGAGAAAAAATTATCACTTTCAGGCTTTGACTTAAAGGTCACAGCCGTCGTACTCATGCTCATTGACCACGCAGGAGCTTTCCTTTTCCCCGAGGTGAAGCTTTTGAGGCTCATAGGAAGACTCAGCTTTCCTATCTTTGCCTTCCTTATCTGCGAGGGCTTTGAAAATACCCGTGACCCCAAGAAATACGCCATGAGGCTCTTTATCTTTGCGCTCATATCCGAGCCTTTCTTCGACTTTGCAAGGTCAGGAAGCCTCTTTGACCCCTTCGGCGGACAGAATGTGCTCTTTACCTTCTTTATAGCCGTTGTGACCATAAGCACCTGTGAAAAGCAGGGAAGCTGGATATGGTCCATGATAGGCATGGTATTTGCAAATCTTCTTTTGACCGATTACGGCGCATTCGGAGTTCTTTTAGTGGTTATGTTCTGGTATCAGAGAAAGACACACTTTGATATACTCTCTTCTCTGGGATGCTTCGGCATAGGCTACTGCCTCTTCACCTTCTTTGACTATGTGAAGGCGGGGGCCTTAGGTCAGCCCATGGCCTGGTACTACATAACCAATCAGGCATTTTCCATACTTGCCTGCTTTATCCTCTTTGCCTACAACGGCGAGAGGGGAGGAGAAAAACTGGGTAAGAATTTCTCTAAATACATGTTTTATGTAATTTACCCCTTGCAATTTTTGGTTTTTGCTGCCTTAGGAAGAATAATATAAACAAAATTATCAATATTTTCTTCTTCGGCTGTGTAATCTATTTAAAAAAAAGACAAAATCTTGTCATAATTGGCAAAAAGGTTATTGACTTTACAGAACCAATGCTTTAAAATGGATTACTGTAATTGAGATTGTAAATCTCTACTTTAAAATTAAGGAGTGCTTAAAGTAATGAATCTTATCGTACTGACCCCTATTGCGGCAGTAGCGGCTCTTCTCTTTGCTTGGATGCAGGCTAAGAAGGTTCTTCGTGAGAGCGAAGGAACAGAGCGCATGGCTAAGCTCGCAGCTACAATCAGAACAGGCGCAAACGCTTACCTCAAGAGACAGTATACAGGCGTTGCAAAGTTCTTCGCAGTAGTATTCGTAATCATGTTAGGTCTCGTATTCATGAAGCAGATGGACATCTTCGTTCCCTTTGCATTCATCACAGGCGGTTTCTTCTCCGCTCTTTCCGGTTACATCGGAATGAAGATCGCAACAGCTTCCAATGCAAGAACAGCAAACGCTGCACATCACAGCCTTAACAAGGGCTTAAACGTAGCTTTCTCTGCCGGTTCCGTAATGGGCTTTACAGTTGTTGGTTTAGGTCTTGTTGATATGAGCATCTGGTTCTACTTCTTAAAGTGGTACTTCAGAGCTCTTCCCGTAGCTGAACAGGCTACAAAGATCGCAGCTCTTATGGTAACATTCGGTATGGGTGCTTCCATGATGGCTCTCTTCGCTCGTGTTGGCGGCGGTATCTTCACAAAGGCTGCTGACGTTGGTGCTGACCTCGTTGGTAAGGTTGAAGCAGGTATCCCCGAGGACGACCCCAGAAACCCCGCAGTTATCGCAGATAACGTTGGCGACAACGTAGGCGACGTTGCAGGTATGGGCGCTGAGCTTTATGAGTCCTATGCAGGTGCAAGACTTTCCGCTTGCGCATTAGCAGTAACAGCAGGCTTCGGCTTCGAAGGTATGGCTGTTCCTATGGCTCTTTCCGCAATCGGTATTTTCGCTTCCATCATCGGTACATTCTTCGTAAAGACAAATGAAGATGCTTCTCAGAAGAACCTCCTCACAACATTAAGAAAGGGAACATATATTTCCTCCGTATTAGTTGCAGTAGGCGCATTCTTCCTTATCAGATACATCTTCCACGGTGAGAACATGGGTCTCTTCGTTGCTATCATCGCAGGTCTTATCGCAGGTAACCTCATCGGCTACTTCACAGAGTATTACACATCTGATACATACAAGCCCACACAGAAGCTCGCTTCCTCCTCTGAGACAGGCGCAGCAACAGTTATCATTTCCGGTCTTTCCTTAGGTATGTATTCCACAGCAATTCCCGTAGTAATCGTTGGCATCGCAGTTATCGTTGCTTACATCGTTTCCGGCGGTGTTGCTGATTTCTCCCACGGCTTATTCGGCATCAGCCTTTCTGCTGTTGGTATGCTTTCCACATTAGGTATCACATTAGCAACAGACGCTTACGGCCCCGTTGCTGATAACGCAGGCGGTATTGCTGAAATGGCAGGACTTCCTGAAGAAGTTAGAAACAGAACAGACGCTCTTGACTCTCTCGGCAACACAACAGCTGCTACCGGTAAGGGCTTCGCAATCGGTTCTGCTGCTTTAACAGCTTTAGCACTTGTTGCAGCTTATGTTGACACCTGCAAGGCTATTGATCCTTCCTTAAACGGCATCGTATTCAACGTAATGGATCCCGCTGTAATGGTTGGTATCTTCATCGGTTCCGTACTTCCCTTCATCTTCGCTGCTATGACAATGGATTCCGTTGGTAAGTCCGCTCAGTCCATCGTTAACGAAGTTAGACGTCAGTTCAAGGAGATCCCCGGTATCATGGAAGGTACAGGAGAGCCTGACTACAAGAAGTGCGTAGACCTCTGCACAAAGTCTGCACAGCAGGAAATCCTCGCTCCCTCCCTCATGGCTATTATCGTTCCTATCGTTTTAGGTCTTATCCTCGGCGTTAAGGGCGTAACAGGTATGCTCATGGGTGCAACAGTTTCCGGCTTCATCCTCGCAGTTATGATGTCCAATGCCGGCGGTGCTTGGGATAACGCTAAGAAGTACATCGAGGGCGGCGCTTTCAACGGCAAGGGTTCTGACAACCACAAGGCTGCTGTTGTTGGTGATACAGTTGGTGACCCCTTCAAGGATACATCCGGTCCTTCCATCAACATCCTCATCAAGCTTCTTTCCACAGTTTCCATCGCATTTGCTTCTCTTATCGTTAACTTCTCTCTTAACATTCTCTAATATTAAGAGACTTACAATAAGATCTTTTAAGGCTTCTGTCTTTTGGCAGGAGCCTTTTCTTTATATAAAAAAAGGAAGGCATGAAAACCTTCCTCTTTTTAGTATTCGATTATTGTGACTTCTTTTTTATCTGCATCAAGCTTTATTTTTGCTCCTATGGGCAGGGTTAGCATGGGGTGGGTGTGTCCGCAGTCAAACCTCGATAGTATGGGGATATGGGGCTTTCCCAGTATTTCAAGAAGCACATCCTCGGGGAATCTTCCCGAGTGCCTATCGTCAAAGCCCTCGCACTTTCCCAAGATAATTCCGCCCACTTTATTTAGTATGCCGGAAAGCTTCAAATGGGAGAGGCTTCTTTCCTCGTCGGAAATATCCTTTAAGCTGTCCTCTATGAAAAGTATGTCACCTTCTTTGATTTGAGGCATAAAGGGCGTTCCTATGATGCAGTCCATGGTGTTGAGGTTGCCGCCTATGAGCCTTCCCTCAGCTTTGCCGCCGGAAGCTGTAATAAGCTCATTGGAAATCCCTGTTTTTCCCCTATCCTGTGTTTCCCACGGGATAAATTCCTCTGTCCAGTTTTGGGGTGTGGGATATGTGTAGGGGAGGGAGATGCTTTTGCCGGCTATATCCATGAAGCTTTCAAAAGTTTCATCCACAAAGGGCGGAAATTCTCCTAAAGAAGCCGTCTGTGCAGGTCCGTAAAAGGTGGTGATGCCTGTTTTTGCATATATGCCCAGCAAAAGTGCTGTCACATCGGAATATCCCACTATGACCTTAGGGTCCTTTGCCAAAGCTTCGTAATCAAGATAGGGGAGCAGGGAGTTGGAGTTCATGCCGCCTATTGAGGACATTATGCACCTGACCTCTTTGTCACGGATGAAGCTGTTTATTTCTTCTGCCCTTTCCTCTATTGTGCCGGAGCGGTAAAAATCCGACCTGCCTGCCAGAATGCCCTCTTTTACCTTGAAGCCACGGCTTTTTAAGTAGGATATTCCACGATTGTACCTTTTGGGACAGACTGCGGAAATAGGTGTGGAGGGGCTTATGATCCCTACGGTGTCGCCGCACCTTAATGTGGGAGAAAGCATAGTATCACATCCTTAAAACTTTTAAAGAAGTATAGCACAAAGGGGCGTATATGACAAATCGGGGCATAAAAAAAGAACCTAAGGTAAAAACCTTAAGTTCTCCTGGAGCTGATAATCGGATTCGAACCGATGACCTCGTCCTTACCAAGGACGTGCTCTGCCTGCTGAGCCATATCAGCAATTCCTTACAGCGTTATCTATTATATATGATAAGTTATATTTTGTCAAGGACAATTTTGAAAGGCGGGTATTTGAATAGAAAGAGCAGCTTGTGATGCAGAATTTATTTTAATAAAAATAATGAGGTCGCAATATAATTTACCATTTGTAAATATGTATTATTTTGTCAGAGACCTTAAAGTTGAAAGTTTAGAACTTTCAACGCATTTAACAAGACTTTCAATAGGTTTTGGTGGAAAACTATGTTGAAACGGTTTATAACTTTCAGTATAGAGATTAAAAACAAAATAATTGACACTTTATTACACTAATATATGGAAATTGGCTTTCTGACGGAAAGGGCGCTGTATTATTCTTATTGCACGAAAATTAACGAAAAATACAAAATTTAGGGGAGTTTTTCTTTTGCAAACCGGCTCCCTATGTAGTATAATATAAAAAGTTATTCTGACTGGAGGAAAAACCTTTTGGAAAGAAAAAAAGTAATCAGAAAAAGAAGAAAAAGAATCAATCCGCTTGTGATGTGCTTTTTTGTCGTTTCATTTATGCTTTTATCCTCTGCTTTGCTGGCTCTGGTGTGGCAGATGCTGATGCCCTCACTTCCCGAGGTGTCCGAGATAGAGACCGACGAAAGGCTTCTCATGGGACCTTTGCGAGTTTATGAGGACAACCCCGACACACCGGTAATACCCCCGGAGGTGGTTTCCCTTCCCATGGTGGACAAGGAAAGCGGCGAGGAAGTGGCGGACAGAGTGAGAAGCGACTACTTCGACGACGCCGTATTCATAGGCGACTCCATCACAACAGGCATCAGCCTCTACGATGTTATGGGAAATGCCGAAGTATATGCAAAGACAGGACTTGGCGTATCTGCGGCTATGACCGACCCCTTCGTTGATGTGGGCGGAGAAAAAGTCACAATACTTGAAGCTATGAGGCGTGACCCTCCCGGCAAGATCTATGTTATGCTGGGCGGAAACTCCATAGGCAATTATGACGGAACACTTATCGAACCCTTCACACAGTTTATAGAAGCTGTGGCGGCAGAAAATCCTCAGGCTGTCATTTATATTCAGTCTGTACTTCCTGTAAACGAGGCTAAGTATCAGGCAAAGTATAATAACACCATCAAAAACAGCTGGATAGAGGACTATAACGCAAAGCTTCGTGAGCTTTCGGAAAAGAACGGTTATTACTATCTTGATGTGGCATCCTGCTTCAAAAATGAAAACGGAGAAATGCCCGAAGAATATACCCGTGACGGTGTTCACATAGGCGTTGAGCAGTACGCCGTTTGGTTTGACTACCTCAAAGAACATACTGCCGAAAATTAAATTTACAAGGTGATTTGAAATGAAAAAGTTATTAGCAGTTGTACTCTCCTTATCCCTCCTCTTAGCAGGCTGCGGCTCCTCCGAAGCAAAGAGCGAAGTAAAGCTCGATGCAGAGGGCTTCATCGCAAAGACAGTTGAAAAGCTCACTGAGACAGACGACATGGTCGAACTTTCCGAAGAGAAGCTGGGCGATTTCTACTCCGTTCCCTTTGACGGACTTAAGAAGGCAACAGTTTACGTTTCCGGAACAAGATCCACCTCCAATGAGGTTTGCGTTCTCGAATTAGAAAATGCCGATGCAGAAGCTGCTGCAAAGGAAGCTGTTGAGAAGAGACTTGAAGAGCAGAAGGCAAGCTACAAGGATTACATCCCCTCCGAATATGAGAAGCTCACAGGCTCCATGACCTCCGTTAAGGTGGTAGGAAACAACGTGATCTTCGTTGCAGGTCTTGAAAGCGCAGATGTAGACAGCCTTATCGAAGAATTTACCAAGGAAGCATAAATTTAAAAAGCTTACACTAAGCGTGCCCTTAAACTGGGTGCGCTTATTTTTTTGCATTTACGCAGTTTACGTTATTTTCATTTGGGGAAATAAGGTAGGCTTCTCCCTTTAGCGCATATATGCGGTCGCAGATCTCTTTGAAAACAGGTCCTGCCGCATCTCCGCCCGAAAAAGCTCCCTCACACAAAACCACAATGGTGTATTTGGGACTTTCCGCCGGATAAAATCCGCTGAACCATGCGTGAACTATCTCCTCACCGTTTTCCTTAAACTGACCGCTTTGTGCAGAAGCTGTTTTTCCCCCTGCGCTCAGGTTTTGCGGCTTTGCCTTTCTGCCCGAGCCCTTTTCGATCACAGATACCATCATATCCGCAACCTCAGATGCCGCAGAAGGGAGGATAACTGCTTTTTCACTGTACCTTGCACTGTGGTTAGAAAAGCTCACTCCGTCCTCTGTTGCCCCTTCTATGAGCCTCGGGATAAAGTATTTGCCGCCGTTTGCAAAGGAAGATACAAGTGAGGCTATCTGCACAGGTGTGGCTGTCAGTATGCCCTGCCCGAAGGAGAAATTTGCAAGTGCGGCAGGGGACATTAGTTCTTTTTCTGTGGGCAGGGAACCAGCTTCTGTGAAATAGCCCGGTGCAAGCTCGGTTTTTTCGCCCATGCCCAAAAGCTTTGCCTTGTATAACAGGCTCTGACCGTTTATATTTTGGGATAGGTTTATAAAATAGGGGTTGCAGGAATGTTCCAGAGCTCCTTCCATGTCAAGCTCTCCGTGACCGCTTAAGTTGTGGCACCTGAAGGTGTTTTCGCCGATTTTTATATAGCCCCTGCACAGATGGGAAAAGTCTCTTGATATGCCCTCTTCCAAAGCTGTGGCCGCAGTTAACAGCTTAAAGGTGGAGCCCACGGCAAAGGGGGAGAAAGCTCTGTTCACAAAGGGCTTTAAAGGGTCACTGAGGCTCTTTCCCATGTCATTTGGATCATAACACGGAAATGATGCAGAAGCTAAAATATCGCCGTTTAAAGGGTCCTGCACAACTATGGCCCCTTTAGTGATATTTTTCCCTGCAATTTCTATTATTTCCTGAATGTCCCTATCCAGGGTTGTGACTATGCCGCCTTTTGCTCTTTGCATGGTGTCGGTTATTTTGGGCGGAAGTGTGAGAGCTTCGTTGAAGGCGTTGGAGGGGTAGCGAAGGTACAGCTTTCCGCTTTTTGCCTTCAAAAGGCTGTCGTAGCATTTTTCCAGTCCGGAGGTGCCGTTTCCCTCAAAGTCCAGTGAGCCCATTATGTGCACAGCTTCCTGCGAGTCTGAAAATCTCTGTGGAATTTCAAAAATATCTATGCCGTAGGAATAAATATCTTCGTCGGGAACTTCTATGGTAAAGGGGCTGTGGGAGGAAAGCTTCTCTTTTAGCTCCTTTTCCTTTTCGTCGGAAAGCTTTTTAAAAAGTTCGTCGGCGGAGTAGTTATTGGGGTTTACCGCCGCAATGAGCTTGTAGTCCCTGTTTACTATGGGCTTGAAGCTCTTGTCGTAGATAGTGCCCCTTGTTTCGGCTATATTTAAAATGCGGCTCCACTGCTTTAGGGCGGAGCTTTTGTAGTTTCCGTCGTTTATTACGGAGGCTATCCTGCCTGTGAGAGATACGAAAATAAACGTGAAAACAAAAAATACCACGCAGAGCCTTTTATTCAAATTTATCACCTCAAACTGATTGTGCCCTTATATCGGTGACTTTATCACTGCAAATTTCCTTTTTAAGCCTTATTATAAATACAGAAAAAAGCATACATGATTTATTTAAAAAGGGAGGCAATTTTATGTGAGGACCTGCTAAATTAATTATTGTGGTTACAATAGGAATAATCGTTTTGAAGTTTATCGGAAATTTAATAGCATAAAAAAAGGAGAGCATTTAAGCCCTCCTTAATTTTTTTATTTTAAATTGCCCAGTCGCCGTTTTTGATAACAGTGATGTCCTTGCCGTCTCTTGTGTGTCCTACTATCTCAAGGCTTTCACAGCCCACCATGAAGTCAACATGGATCATTGAATCGTTGATGCCCATGGCCATTATCTCTTCGTGTGTGTACTTGTCAAAGTCTCTGATGCACTCGTCGAAGCCTGCGCCCAAAGCCACATGGCAGGCGGCATTTTCATCGTAAAGTGTGGTGTAGAAAAGCACGTTGGAATTGGAAATAGGGGAATCTACGGGAACTATTGCCAGTTCTCCTAAATAGCCTGCATTTTCATCCATGGCTATCATCTTTTCCAAGATCTCCTGACCTCTCTCTGCCTTGCAGGAAACGGCCTTTCCGTCCTTAAATGTTATGGAGAAGTTCTCGATGAGATTTCCCATGTAGGAAAGAGGTCTTGTAGCTACTAATGTGCCTTCACAGTGACCTTTTAAGGGTGAGGTGAATACTTCCTCTGTGGGCATATTGGGCTGGAAAGCTGTGCCGTCCTTGGTCTCGGCTCCGCCGCCGCACCAAAGGGCGTGGGGGATAAGCTCGCATTTGAAGTCGGTGCCGTTGGGGCTCTTGTAGCTTAAATATTCAAAGTCCAGATCGCTCATCTTCTTTGCGTTGGCCTTAAGTGTGGCGTTGTGCTTCTTCCATTCCTCTACGGGGTCCTTGTCCTCCTCGATGTGGCAGGCTGTAAGCACTTCTCTCCAAAGATGCTCAAGAGCGTCCTCTGCGCTTTCATTGGGGAATACCTTCTTTGCCCATTCATAGGAGGGCACGGAAACGATGACCCACTGATGGAGGTTGTCGATTGCGTCACGGTAGGGCTTATAGATCTTGTTGCGCTTCTGGTTGGCCTTCTGCACCTTTTCCATGGGAGCGTCCTTGAGGCCGTCGGGGTCGGAGGAATCTAAGAATACACGGCAGGGGAGGGTGTCGGCCATTTCCTTCCATGCAGCTTCCTCAGAGGGTCTTACCTGAGAGAGACCTTCCTCAGTTCTGTACTTATACTTTAAGACGTCGTTCTTCTGATTCTGCCACTTGAGGATAACATCGCCGGCTCCGGCCTTGTAAAGCTCCTCTGTGACCATGTTGGCAAATTCGGCCTCTTCGGTCTCTGCCATGAGAAGTACGCTCTGTCCCTTCTTGGGATTTGCGCCGATAGTTGCTACTGCTTTTGCGTATTTTTGGAGTAATGATTTGTTCAAACCAAAAATCCCCTTTCAAATATATTTACAAATTGTATTGCTAACTGTTATTTTTGCGACGAGTATATAAAATTACAGCCGAAATGCCGTAAAAAGCTGTGAATACTATGCCTAAAATAAGATTTAAGCTGATGGCGTCTTTGCTGTTTAAGCCCATGTAGAGCCGGTCAATGGAGGGAAGAAGTCCTAAAACAGCCCCTCTTATATAACCTTTTGATAAAAGAATTCCTGCCAGTATAAGAACTAACGGCCATATGAGCCAGTAGGGAGAAGCTGTCACAGTTCCTGAAAAAAGAGACAGCAGGGAAAGAAGTATGAATACGGCAGGCGGTACAAACCATATAAATTTTTTCATTGCAGCCTTCCTTCTAAAGCTTTAAGAATACTTCCTCCAAAGCTTCGGGTATCTGGTGGGGGAGCATGGCCTGCATGGATTTTTTCTGAGCCAGCACATCTGCGGCAAAGCCGTGGAGGAATACTCCTGCCTGTGCGCTTTCAAGTGGTGTAAGTCCTTGAGCGGCAAAGCCTGCTATCATGCCTGCTAAGACATCTCCGCTGCCGCCCTTGGCAAGTCCGGGGTTGCCTGTGGTATTAATAAAGGTCTCTCCCCCGGGTGAAGCTATTATAGTTTTGTGGCTTTTTAGTACCACGGTGACACCGTATTGAAGTGCAAAGTTCTTTGCGACAAATTCTGCGTTTTCCTTCACAAAACCTATTTCCTTGCCGAGAAGTCTTGCCATTTCTCCTAAATGCGGGGTGATAATTACCCTTTCTGAGGCTATCGAAAGAGCTGTAAGGTCCTTTCCGCAGCTCATAAGAGCTCCTGCATCTAAAATAACAGTGCCTTTTGAAACTGTAAGGAGCCGTCTTACAGTGATAAGTGTCTCTGTTTCCTCAGAAAGTCCGCAGCCCATAAGTATAGAATCATATTTTTCTGCCCTCTCTAATAAAAGTGCATCGTTGGGCAGGGGTATGAAGATGGCTTCCGGTATCATCGAGGCTATGCTCTCTATGACGCATTCCGGCGATGCAAGGCAGACTATGCCGCTTCCCACCTTCAAAGCTCCAAGACAGGAAAGTGCGGCCGCACCTCGGTAAAAGTCGCTTCCGCAAAGGGCTAATACCCTTCCGTAGCTTCCTTTGTGGCTGTCCTCGGGACGCTTTGGTACAAGGGGCTTTATCATATCAAAGGTAAGATTTCTCATGGGAACACCTCACTTAAATTCTATAAACTGATTTTATTCCTTTTGTATTAATTTTTCAATGCAATTTTGTTGACAGAAAATTTCTCATTTGTCTTAACTTTATATTGTCAATATGTTATAATGTGGTTGCTAATGGCAAATAACCTCTCTTTTTCAGAGAGAATAATATAAACGGAGGAGATAAAAATGAACAGATCATATGCAGAAGGACTTATCAAGTTCCTCGATAAGTCACCCAGCCCCTTCCATGTAATTGAAAATATGGAGAACGAATTAGAAGCAAACGGATTCCACCCCCTTTGCGAAAATAACAAGTGGGAATTAAAGTTAGGAGAGAGCTACTATGTAACAAGAAACTCTTCTTCCATCATCGCTTTCAGAATCCCTAAGGACGGAGTAAAGGGCTTCCAGATCATGGCCAGCCATTCCGATTCCCCCACATTAAAGGTTAAGACAAACCCCGAGATCGTTACCGACAACGCTTATGTAACATTAAACGTTGAGAAGTACGGCGGAATGATCTGCTCTCCCTGGTTCGACAGACCTCTTTCTGTTGCAGGCAGAGTATTAGTAAAGAACGGCAATAAGGTTGAAGAGAAGTTCCTCGACATCGACAAGGACCTCCTCATGATCCCCAACTTAGCTATCCATATGAACAGAGCTGTTAACGACGGCTACTCCTACAACATCCAGAAGGATATGCTCCCCTTAGTTTCTATGGGCGGCAAGGACGTAAAGTTCAAGAACATCGTTGCTGATGCTCTCAATGTTAAGGTTGAAGATGTTGTTTCCATGGACCTCCAGCTTTACAACAGAGAAAACGGCAGGATCTGGGGCTACGAGGATGAATTCGTTTCTTCCAGAAGACTTGACGACTTAGAGTGCGGCTACTCCTCCTTAAGAGGTATCTTAGCAGCAGGAAAGTCCGAGAATGTTGCAGTTCACTGCGTATTCGACAACGAAGAAGTAGGCTCCGGCACAAAGCAGGGCGCAGCAGGCGACTTCTTAAAGGCAACACTTATCAGAATCGCTGAAGGCTTAGGCTACACAGAAGCTGATCTTTACAGATTCGTTTCCAACAGCTTCATGGTTTCCGCTGATAACGCTCATGCTCTTCACCCCAACTACAAGGAGAAGGCTGACCCCACAAACCACGTTATCATCAACAACGGTATCGTTATCAAGCACTCCGCAAACCAGAAGTACACAACAGATGCTGTTTCTCATGCAGTATTTGAGACAGTTTGCCAGAAGGCAGGCGTTCCCACACAGAACTTCCTCAATCGTTCCGATATCTTAGGTGGTTCTACATTAGGAAACATCTCCACTTCTCAGGTATCTATCAAGACAGTTGATATCGGTTTAGCTCAGTTAGCAATGCATTCCTGCTACGAGACAGCAGGCTGTGCTGATATCGAGTACCTGGTAAAGGCAGCTGAAGCATTCTTCAACTCCACAATCACATTCGATAACAACAACTTTGAAGTAAGATAATAAACTTAAAAGTATAATAAAAATGACGGGTTCGCATGAATCCGTCATTTTTTGTTTCTCAAATCGCATTTTAAGGAGCAGCTTAAAAGTGGTGATCTCAAAATTATTTTGTTTTTACTTAAGCCCGTCTTTTATTTTCTTCAATTTTAATGATTCCAGAGCACTGAGACCATTAAATTTAAAGAAAACACAGAAAGACTTAAGCTTTTGCTGATTTTAAAAAAAGGGGTTGAGGGCAGGGAACATAAGCTCTCTGCCCTCTTTAAGAAAAAGGGGAAATTAATCTTTATTTATGGCAGCCACCGCAGCCTCCGCAGTTTCCGTCTCAGCCCTTGCCGGACTTCTTGGACTTTATGAGGCTTCTTGCGGCCAGTATAACTATAACTGCAAGAACTGCCAGAACAATAATATCACCTGTCATAATCTTACTTATTCTTCTTTTCGCTTGCTTCTACGGAAGAAATATCAATGTTTTCCTTACCCTGATAGCCCTTGCGGAATAAGAGGTAGATCATGCCTGCTAATAAAGCAAATGCAACGATTGTCCAGAGACCGAAGGTAGCTTCGCCGGTCATAAGGCCGCCGATCTGGTAAACGATAAGGGAGATAACATAAGCAAATCCGCACATGTAAGCGATTGCGAAGCAAGTCCACTTAGTGTTGTTCATTTCTCTCTTGATAGCGCCCATTGCAGCGAAGCAGGGTGCACAGAGAAGCTGGAACATCATGAAGGAGTATGCTGTGATCTGACCGAAGTCCTGAGCAACTAAGGGCCAGATCTCGTCGCCTGCTTCAGATAATTCGCCTGCGAAGTTGTAGAGCTGACCGAATGTCATAACTACTTCTTCCTTAGCGATAAGACCTGTTACAGTAGCAACTGCTGCCTTCCAAGCCATGTCGCCTACCCAGCCGAGAGGATAGAAGATCCAAGCAACTGCGCTTCCGATTGCAGCTAAGAGAGAGGAGTTGATGTCTTCAACAGCGCCGAAGCCTTCGGGAGTCATACCGTAGCTCATTAAGAACCAGAGGATGATGGAAGAGAGAAGGATGATTGTTCCGGCTCTCTTGATGAAGGACCAGCCACGTTCCCAGGTAGCTCTTAAAACGTTTCCTGCAGAGGGCATATGGTAGGAGGGAAGCTCCATAACGAAGGGAGCGGGCTCGCCTGCGAATGCCTTGAACTTCTTTAAGATGATACCGGAAATAACTACTGCTGCAATACCGATGAAGAAGCAGGATGTTGCAACCCATGCGGAATTGTCGAAGATAGCGCCTGCGAAAAGACCGATGATAGGTAACTTAGCACCGCAGGGGATAAAGCCTGTTGTGATAATTGTCATCTTTCTGTCACGGTCCTGTTCGATTGTACGGGAAGCCATGATTCCGGGAACGCCGCAGCCTGTTGCTACCAGCATAGGAATGAAGGACTTGCCGGAAAGACCGAATCTTCTGAAAATACGGTCCATGATGAATGCTACACGAGCCATGTAACCTACATCTTCTAATATAGCTAAGAAGAAGAAGAGGACTAACATCTGAGGAACGAAGCCTAATACTGCGCCTACACCGGCTACGATACCGTCCATGATAAGACCGTAGAGCCAACCGGAAACGCCGATGGATGTTAAGATTCCGTCAAAGAAGCCGGGAACCCACTCGCCGAAGATAACGTCGTTGGCGAAGTCTGTACCCATGGTACCGATGGAGATGGACCATCCGCCCATTGCGATGGCGTAGATGAGGAACATGATTCCTGCGAAGATGGGGAGTGCTAAAATTCTGTTTGTAACGATCTGGTCGATCTTGTCAGAAGTGGAAAGGCTGTGCTTTTCGCCCTTCTTCTTAACTGCCTTGCCGACCACGCCTGTGATGTATGTATATCTCTGGTTTGTGATGATGGACTCAGCGTCATCATCCATTTCCTTTTCACATTCTGCGATGTGGCTTTCGATGTCGGAAATAACGGAAGGCTCAAGCTTGATGCTCTCCATTACCTTTTCGTCTCTCTCGAATACCTTTACAGCGAACCAGCGAAGCTCCTGAGGATCTACCTTAGCCTTGATGAGCTCTTCGATGTGAGCTACTGCTGCTTCTACTTTTCCTGTGAATACCTGAGGTAAATTTTCTGCTTTCTTTGCTTCAGCAAGTGCGATAGCCTTTTCTGCTACTGCTATGGAGCCTTCGCCCTTTAATGCGCTTGTCTCCATTACGGCACATCCTAATTCGGAAGAGAGCTTGCCGAGGTCGATCTTGTCGCCGTTCTTTCTGACGAGGTCGATCATGTTTACAGCGATGACTACGGGGATACCGAGTTCAATAAGCTGTGTTGTGAGGTAGAGGTTACGCTCGATGTTTGTACCGTCAACGATGTTGATGATGGCATCGGGCTTTTCATTTACGAGGTAGCTTCTTGCAACTACTTCTTCAAGTGTGTAGGGAGATAATGAGTAGATACCGGGAAGGTCCTGAATAACTACATCCTTGTGGCCCTTCAAACGGCCCTCTTTCTTTTCTACTGTAACGCCGGGCCAGTTACCAACGTACTGATTGGAACCGGTGAGGTCGTTGAACATTGTGGTCTTACCGGAGTTAGGGTTTCCGGCAAGTGCAATCTTATAACTCATATGAGTGCTCCTTTCAAGCTGCTAATTCTTCTTTCCGACTAAAAAAGAAAATTTAGCAAATTTCGATCATTTCAGCATCTGCCTTGCGGACAGAAAGTTCGTAGCCGCGAACGTTCAATTCCATAGGATCTCCTAAAGGAGCTACCTTGCGAACGTGAATCTCGACGCCTTTGGTAATACCCATATCCATGATTCTTCTTCTTACAGCGCCGGAACCATTGATCTTTGCTACCTTTACAGTTTCACCGACCTGGGCTTCCCTTAAAGTTTTCACAAACAATTCCTCCAATACTATATTTTATTTTGCTGCTCCTTGAAAAACGAAAAAAGATTAAACCATGATCTTGCCGGCCATTTCACAACTGATGGCAATTCTTGTCGCCTTGACACTGACGATAATGTTGCCGCCCAGTGCAGAGAGAACAGTTACCTTTTCTCCGGGATTGAATCCCATATCTGCAAGGTGTCTCTTGGCCTTATCATTTCCGCCCAGCTTAACGATGATATGCTCCTCACCGATAGGGGCTAATGACAAAGGCATCATAATTAATCCTCCTCCTGTTTTTATATAGAAAGTTCAGTTAGGTTAAGCTAACTTACTTCCAAAATTTATGGTTAGGCATCCCTAACCACCATCATTGTAAATCCGCTTAACTGTTTTGTCAATAGTTTTGCATATATTTAGTTAGAAATAGCTAACGCAGACAAGACGGATTTAAAAGATTAATGCAAATCGCAAAATTTTGTGGAACATTTTGTCACTATATGACAAATGCTGTATTTAGATGTAATATTATAGAAAACAAATGTTCACAAAATTAATATTTATGAATAAATGTATAAAATATTCTATATTTTCGCATAGTATATAATTGATAAAAAAGTCAACAAAAAAGGACGCATTATATTCAATGCATCCAATTGACAACATTATATCATACTATGATTTCTTATACTTCCTTTTGGTGGCAAGACCTCCCCTGAGATGCCGTTCGCTCTTATTTATAAGGAGTATCTTACTGCATTCTTCGTACAGTGTGGGTGAGATAAGCGGCAGGCGCCTGCGTATATCCTTATGTACTGTTGACTTTGATACCCCCAGATCCTTTGCCGCAGAGCGGACGGTGCCTTTATTTTCTATTATGTAAAGTGCGGCGTTTTTTGCACGTTCTTCTATATTGCCTTTCATACAGATACACTCCCGGTCATAAATTTAACTGCTTCTTTTAAATCCTATGACCTGAAGCTCTCATCTATTCTATAAAAAATCCCCCCGCCTTTTTTAAAAAACGGGAGGGTTAAAAGCCTAAATTTTCACTTTTTCGCCTTTTATGTAAACTTCTTTTATATTGAGGTTTTCGTCTGCTATTATGAAGTCGGCGTCAAGACCTGCCTTTATACTGCCTATATGGTTTTCCTCGCCTATGGCCCTTGCAGGGTTGAATGTAGAAGCTTTCACAGCTTTTTCTAAAGGTACGCCGAAGGAGACAGCTTTTTTCATTATATTAAATAAGTTGTCGGCACTTCCTGCTATGGTGCCGTCTTTTTTTATCCTTGCTATGTTTCCGTCTAAGATTATTTCCTGACCGCCTAAGGAGTATTCTCCCGGCTCCATTCCCGCAACGGAAAGTGAGTCGCTTATAAGGCATATCCTGTCGTCGCTCACGGAATTAAATATAAATCTTATTATTGCAGGGTGAAGATGAAGACCGTCGCCTATTACCTCCAAAGTCACATTTTCTCTTTCAAAAGCTGCTATCACAGGACCGGGATTTCTGTGGTGTATGCCCTCCATGGCGTTAAAAAGGTGAGTCATGTGAGAAGCTCCCCACGAAAAAGCGCTGACAGCTTGGTCATAGTTGCAGGAGGTGTGCGCAAGAGATACCTTTGTGAGCTTTGAAACTTCCTTTATATAGTTTTCTGCATTGGGAAGCTCGGGGGCAACATCGGCAAGTTTTATATTCTCGCCCGATATCTCCCAAAGCTCTTTAAACATTTCCACATCGGGCTTTCTTAAAAAGCTTTCGTTCTGAGCGCCCTTTTTAGCCTTTGAGAAGAAGGGTCCTTCCATGTTTATGCCGGCTATTTTGGAAACGCCTCTGTGGTTTTCCTCTTTAAATATCCTTGCCTCTTTGTAAGAAGCTGCGAGGACTTCCTTGGGAAGTGTGAGGGATGTGGGGCAGAAGGAGGTGACGCCGTTTTTTGCATAGTATTTGGCCATCTTGAGAAGTCCGCCCTCTTTGCAGTCGGTAAAGTCCACTCCGGAATTGCCGTGGGTGTGTATATCCACAAGACCGGGGATAATGTAGGCACCTTTTAAGTCGGAAGCTCCTTTAAAACTATCGCAAAGGGCAAATTTTCCGTCCTCTACGCATAAAGAGCCCTCTTCAAACTTAAATTCGGGCGTGTAAATTTTGCAGTTGGTAAATTTCAATTTCTGCACCTCCTTGACCTTTTAATTATAGCATCGAAGATTTTACTTTTCTATATAAAAAGAAAAAAGACCCCGCTTTCGTGAGGTCCTTAAACTTATATTTACGCCTTGATAAGCTCTAAAATAAGCTCGGCTGTATCTTCCATAACCTTGATGTTGATGTGCTCCTCTGTGGTATGCACCTTTGTCATGCCGGAAGAGATAACAATGGCGTTCTTGCCCTTTTTGTTCATTACGTTGGCATCGCTTCCGCCGCCGCCGTTCTTTACATTGGCTTCAAAACCGCATCTTGTGCAGGCTTCCTTAACTCTCACTATGAGGGGGAAGTCCTCGGGAAGAGCGTAGGGCTCGTATGTGGTTGTAAACTTGCAGTCCACCTCTGCACCTGTTTTCTTGCAGGCAGAATCAATGGCACCCTTTATCTGCTCAACATGGGCATTGAGTTTGTCTATGTTTCTGCTTCTGATTTCGCCCTTGATGTAAGCTCTGTCGCAGACGATGTTTGTGGGAACAGAAGCCTCAAAGGTTCCGATATTGGCTGTTGTCTCCTCGTCTATTCTAAGAAGCTCCATTTCGGAAATTGCGTTGGCCGCTGTGATGATGGCGCTGATTCCCTTTTCGGGAGCGGAGCCTGCGTGAGAAGCCTTGCCCTTGAAGGTGGCTTCAAAGGATACCTGACCGGGAGCCGCCTTTACGATAGTTCCGGCAGGTCCTCCGGAATCAAGAACGATAACATCTTCTGCATCGAACTTGGAAAGGTCTGCTGATTTTGCACCTAAAAGACCGATTTCCTCGCATACAGAGAAGATGATCTCAACGGGGATAGTCTTGATG
>SAMEA104404106__coassemble_191_pt1 | contig 75723 bp, 61 predicted proteins | sample SAMEA104404106__metabat2_low_PE_047 | metagenome-assembled genome bin SAMEA104404106 (sample SAMEA104404106) | Balaenoptera acutorostrata | reverse complement strand
TTCATCTGTCACTGACAGCGGTCATATTTGTTGCTCCTCAAGGGGAGCCTAAGTTCTCTTTTGTTAGCTTATATTTAATTTTTAGCTTTTCCATCCCCTCTCCGCCTCATGCTTCGGCACCTCTACCGTAGGGCGAGGCTTCAGCCTTTTTAGAAAGGCTTGGCTAAACACATCGGGTTCGCCTTGCTCGCCCCTTTTAGCATAAAAGCTAACTTGAGAACGATAAAGGCTCCCCCTCGGGAGCAAAATTTATAACCGCCGCCTGTGGCGGATGAAGGACATAAATTTTGGCGAAGCTGTCCTAAATTTTAAGCCAAGCGAATAGCGGCGCAAAAATTTAGCTGACAGCGAGAGGGATGGAACCATTCCGCAGATTGGTGACTGAGAGGGGATGAAAAAACCTTCAATTACCATTTTCCCGACTTTAGAGTTTTTTCGCATGGCCTTTTTAAAGGCCCTTGCTTTCCCCCCGAGGGGAAAGCGATGTGGCGTTAAGGAAATTTGTGGTGTTGAGGCTTACTTATAGCATACTTTCTACATCCTCTTCCGCTTCGCTCCCTCTCCTTCTTAAAAGAAGGAGTAAAGGGGGAATTTTTATCGCAAATTCCCCCTCTTGGGGCTCCTCCGTCGCCCCAACACTCTCGCTGTCAGCTAAATTTTTACGCCGCTGTTCGCATGGCTTAAAATTTAGGACAGCTTCGCCAAAATTTATGCCCTTCATCCGCCACAGGCGGCGGTTATAAATTTTGCTCCCAAATGCTCTTGAACGATAAGAGATTTCGCTCTCTGCGGAGAGCGAGCGGGGCTCTGCCCCTGCACCCTGCAATTTTTAGAAAAATTGAGTAAATTTTTATGTTTCGCCCATTTGTCAGCGTGTGCGTAAAAGCTAAAATAAAAGCAATTTTGCAAACACGGATTGCCTGCCAAATCTCCCGGCTGAGTAAATTTTTATGTTTCGCTCTTTTGTAAGAAAAGAAAAATGCCCACGCAAAAAACGCAGGCATTTTAAATCATTTTAAATTAAGTTTTCAGAAAAGCACATTTGAATATTTACCCAAGCCTTCTTTAAAGCACGCCGAAAATTCCCATTCCGTCACAACGCAGTCATAAAAGTTATATTTAACTCTTACCTCACCTGTGTGTCGTAAATCTTTTTCTCGAAAAAGCTAGAGCATTGAGAAGATGCCGGATTGTTTCATGCTGACACAGTCGTCACGGGCGACAATGTAGTGATCGAAAACAGTTACGGAGAGGGGCTTGAGAGCTTTTATGAGAGCCTCTGTGGCTACGATGTCGGCGTTGGAGGGAAGGGCCAGTCCCTGAGTGTGGTTGTGGGCTAAAATTATATTCGAGGCCTGAACTTCCAGTGCAAACTTTGCTATTTCACGGATGTTTACGTTTACCTTGTCGATGGAGCCCTCCGAAAGGAATTTTGAGGCTAACAGCTTTCCCTTCTGGTCCAGACAGATGACTAAAATGTGCTCGTTGGTCTTTCCTATGAATTTGGGGATTATGAATCTCGCTATGGTCTCGGGCTCGGTGAGTATGAGCCCCACTGAGTTTTTGTCCTCCTCGTAGAGCCTTGCTATGTAGGGTATCATCTTTAAAAGGCAGGCGGCGGAATCACCTATCCCCTCAACTTCCTTTAAGGATGGGAGTGAGGCTTCAAAAACTCCGGAGAGACTTCCGAACTTCTCTATAAGGCGGTGGGCTATGGGGTTTGTATCAACTCTGGGTATGGCATAGAAAAGCAGAAGCTCCAAGACTTCGTGCTGTGAAAAACCTAAAAAGCCTGTTTCTAAAAATCTCGCCTTAAGCCTTTCTCTGTGACCTTTGTGTTCCATAGCTATCACCCTTTCATAATGTTAAATTATACCACATGACAAAGCTTCTCACAATAAAAGTAAAAAAGTTCGTCACAATGGGATTTATGCCCTTTTGCATCAGTGTATATAAACGGTATTCCAAAATACTAAAGGAAGTATCGAAAACTGCTTTTCTTATGCACAAAACTGCTCTTTTTAAGCTGAAAAAGCATCGGCTCCTTTGGAAAAATAATCAAATTTTTATTAATTTTTCAGCATATAGCTGTATAAGCTGCGGTTTATAAATTTAGTTTACACAGATTGGACAAAATTCATATTAGAGCTTGACATTTTGCCTCAATCGCTATATAGTTGTAAATAGTTCAGCGAGTAGACGCTTTAAACGACTAAATTAACCGGAGGAAATACAAATGAGTGAAGAAAGAAAGTTTAAAAGCCGCTGGGGCTTTATTTTAGCTTCAGTGGGTTCAGCAGTAGGTATGGCAAATGTGTGGGGCTTCCCCAATAAGCTGGGTACAAACGGCGGCGGAGCATTCATGCTTATCTATATCATGTTCATCTTTCTCTTCAGTTATGTAGGTCTTCCGGCTGAATTCGCAATAGGCAGAAGAGCAAGAACAGGAACACTTGGCTCTTATGCAAACGCATGGAGCACAAAGAAGGAAAGTCTCGGCAAGGCCGGCGGACTTCTGGCATGGCTCCCCCTCATGGGTTCCATGTGCATAGCAATAGGCTACGCAGTTATCGTCTCCTACGTTTTAAAAGCTCTTATAAGCTCCCTCACAGGCGTGCTTATGACAGCTAATGTTCCCCAGTGGTTTGAGAGCTTCTCCCTCAACAGCTACTCGGTAGTACCCTACCACGTTATAGTTGTTATAGGAACTCTCCTCACACTTTTCTTAGGTGCAAAGGGAATTGAAAAGACAAATAAGATAATGATGCCTGCATTCTTTGTTATCTTCGTTGTTTTAGCTGTAAGAGTTGCATTTTTACCCGGAGTTGCCGAGGGCTACAAGTTCATGCTCATCCCCAGATGGGAAGCTCTCAAGGACCCCATGGTATGGATAGCCGCAATGGGACAGGCCTTCTTCTCCTTGTCCATCACAGGCTCCGGAATGATAGTTTACGGCGCATACCTCCCCGAAAATGAAGATGTTGTCTTTGTTTCCGAAAAGACAGCTCTCTTTGATACAATAGCTTCCACAGTGGCAGCTCTCGTTATCATCCCCGCCTGCTTCAGCTACAACTTGGACGTAGCCGCAGGTCCCGGACAGCTCTTCGTAACATTACCTACAATTTTACAGGATATCCCCATGGGTCAGATATTTGCCATCATTCTTTATGTGGCTATGATCTTTGCAGGTGTAAGCTCCTTACAGAATATGTTTGAAGCTGTGGGCGAGTCACTTCTTCATGTGTTCCCCCGCCTCAACAGAAAGCTTGTTCTGGTCCTCATCTGTGCTGTATGCTTAGGCTTCGGCATCAATATGGAGGCAATTTTCCACTGGGGCCCCTGGATGGACTTCGTTTCCATTTACATCATCCCCATCGGTGCTATGTTAGGCGCTATCTCCTGGTTCTGGGTAATGAAGAAGGACATTCTTATCTCCGAGGTAAACAGAGGCGCTTCCAGAAAGCACGGAGACACATGGTACAATGTGGGCAGATTCATCTATGTTCCCATCACAGTGGTACTTTGCGGTGTGGCTCTCTTTATGAAGATCTCCTTCTAAAAATCAAAATAAGACTTTCAAGGGACGGTTTAAAAAGCCGTCCTTTTTCTTTTTAAATTCTATATAAAGCCGGGATGTTTTCTTTATAGCTTTTTCCGAAATTTTCTATCGGTGATTGTCTCTTTGGAATAGTGTGATAAAATTAAGCTGTACGCATCAATAAATAAGGGAGGCATAGCTTTTGAACATCCTCAATCAGTACAGAGGTCTCAGGCGTGAGCTTTACATAGTATTCTGGGGCAGAGTGGTAACTGCCATGGGCGGACTTATATGGCCCATGCTTACACTTATACTAAAAAATAAACTGGGGTATTCGGCAGGCGAAGTTGCAAACCTCATGCTCCTTGTAAATATCCTTCAGCTTCCCTGTATGCTCATAGGCGGAAAGATAGCCGATAAATTCAATAAAAAGAATGTCATAGTTATCTGCGATATGGTCACTGTCATAGGCTACATACTCTGCGGAATACTGCCTATGAATAATTTCCTTGTGGTGATCTTCTTTGTATCGGGACTTTTTGCACAGGTGGAGTGGCCCAGCTACGACGCACTGGTCGCCAATTTAAGCACCGCAGAGGAAAGAGAAAGAGCTTACAGCTTAAACTATATGGGAATGAATTTAGGCCTTATAATGGCCCCCACCTTAGGCGGACTTCTTTTTGAAAATCATCTGGGTTTAGCCTTTATAATAAGCGGCGTGGCTACATTTTCTTCCACAGTGCTCATATTCCTCTTTATAAAGGATATAGCCCCCTCTGAGGATAAGTCGCAGGAAGCTGCCTATGAAAAAGCCGACGCAGGCATTTCCACAAAGGCTATATTTGCTTCTGCACCGGTACTCATGCTCTTCGTCCTCTGCATGGGCATAGAAAGCTCACTGTATAATATCGGCAACGGCTTTATGATGCCTCTTAGCCTTGAAAACCTCTTCGGCAGCCACGGAGCTGTCATCTTCGGAAGCATGACCTCTTTGAATGCTCTTACCGTCATAATAGGAAACCCTGTCTGTACGGGGCTTCTCAAAGGCGTAAAGGATGCACAAAAGATATTTTTAGGCGTAGCCTTTCAGATGTCGGGCTTTGCGGTATTCATGTTTTCGGGCGGCAGGCTGATGATGTACTACCTCTCCATGATAATTTTCACCATAGGAGAAATACTGGTCACCTTGGGAAATAAGCCCTACATCACAAAACGTGTGCCCTCCACCCACAGAGGAAGGGTCAGCTCGGTCATATCTGTCGCCTCCATGACATTTCAGGGCATATGCCTCTATATAGCCGGTTATCTCGCCGACAGGATGCCGCTGGATGTGATATGGTTCGGTGTTATTTTGGTGGGAATATTCAATCTTTTCCTCCTTGCCGTTCTGGGCAGAAAGGACAAAAAGCATTTTCCCCTTCTCTACTGATTCAAAATTTCTTAAAAAGGCTGCTTCGGCGGTCTTTTTTCTTTATTTGGGGATAATTTTTTGAAAGAAATTTGCAATAAATCCTGCAAAAATATAATTCTCTCACAGAAGGAAAAGGAAATTTTATACCGTATAAATTGTTACAAAACTATGACCTCTTATCTATTGGATTTGACAGGTGAAGCTTTAAAAGCTGTGCAGTTTTTACGGTTTTATGTCCTCAGTTTTATATACAACATTACAGAAGATGGCCATTTGACGGGGCTTACTGTCCTTTATATAAATACAGATGTGCATTTTGCCTAAGCTCATTGAAAGCTTTTAACTGTGTCGCTCTTTAAAGGGGCAAACAGCAGAAAAACACCTGTATTTCCAGAAAGAAAAACAGCGCAAATCCATTATTTTAAGCCGTTTTCGCCATATTTTGTGCATCATGCCCGATTACTGAAAAAATCCTTTGTGCAGTAAGGACTAAAAATAATTAATTTTTTATTAATAACTATGGAGACATACGAATCGTATCTGGAAATATTGCCCCGCATAATAAAGTGTGTTATGATGGAAAAAATTCAAAGGATAGGAGAATTTACATGAGTCAGAATAATTCTACAAACGTTTCTTCAAGGGGAAAGAATATGGCGATTATCAGTCTTGCACTTGGTGTTTTGTCTGTGATTTTCCTGTTCATCGGAGCTAATCTCTATGTTCCCATGGGATTAGGTCTCGCAGGTCTTGTTTTCACATTTTTATCTAAGGACTTTAAGGGCGGAGTACGCACAACAGGACTTATCTTTTCCTGCTTAGGCTTAGGCATCGGAGCTATCGGCTTTGCATCCTTCGCTATGTTTACCGCTTCTCTTTAATATTTGATTGTAATTATCTGCCAAGATATAAAAAAGGACCTTCCGCCAAAAAACGGAAGGTCCTTTTGCTTTATAAGTTAATTCTGCTCTCTAAACTTTATTGTGCCTGTTTCTGCGTCCATCTCCTCTACTATTGCCAGTGACCGGAGATCGTAGCCGAAGTTTCTTATTATTCTGCCGCCTGACTGGAAGCCCTTTTCTATAACAATGCCTATGCCCTCTACCTTTGCCCCTGCGCTTTCTGCTATGGCGCAAAGTCCCTGCAAGGCACAGCCGTTGGCGAGGAAGTCATCTATTATGAGAAGCCTGTCCCCTTCATTTAAAAACTGCTTGGACACAACAACGTGGTTTGTCCTCTTGTGTGTGAAGGATTCCACATCTGCGGTGTATGTGTCGCCGGAGATATTTACGCTCTGTGATTTCTTTGCAAAAACCAAGGGCACTTTAAATTCTCGTGCGGCCGCATAAGCTATGCCTATGCCCGAAGCTTCGATGGTGAGTATCTTGTTTATGCCCTTATCCTTGAAGCAGCGGAAAAATTCCCTGCCCACCTCGTCGATAAATTCTGTATCCATCTGATGATTTAAGAAGCTGTCCACCTTTAGGACATTTCCCTCTTTTATAACTCCGTCTTTTACGATTCTTTCCTCTACAAAGTTCATGTTTTCGCCTTCTGCTCCTGTATTTTTTATAATTATAGCATAAAATGACAGGGCTTTATACCGTATACCGACTTAAAACATGGGGAAATTTTGCTTTTTCATATGGTTTGCCGCACTTGAGTTTTAAGAATTAAAAATCTATAATCTTATTTAGAAAAGAGGGGTAGTATGACAAAGGACGAGGCACTTTTAAGGCTCTCAAGATCGACATTCAGAAATAGCTTCCATCTTTCCCCCAAGGAGCTTCAGTATACAAAGGATAAGGGGCTCGATGTGATACGCTCCCATGCAGAGGATTTTGTGGAAAAGAGGCTTGCCCCTGCCTTCATCCCCAATGACGGAAGCCAGACACCTATGAAGGGACACCCTGTTTTTAAGGCCCAGCACGCCACCGCCTGCTGCTGCCGTGGCTGTCTCAATAAGTGGTACAGGGTGCCTTTGGGCGTGGAATTATCCGAAAGGCAGAAGGAAAAAATAGTCGATCTTATCATGTACTGGATAGAAAAGGAAGCAAAGGACCTCTAAAAAACAGCTTCCCCTCATCAAAAGGTATAAAAATACATATTTTAAAAATGTCTCACAGCCTGTGCCGTGGGATTTTTTATTGCCTTAAATTTAAAAATTCTTATCTTAATTTAAAGTCTTTCCAATCTTTGTATTATCTTTAGTAAGAAATTGCTAAAAATCGAATAATATACAGGAAATAATTGTGAATAACTGATGTTGACTTTGCCCATTTAAAGCGGTATGATTTAAAGCAATAAAAGAACAGCGGAAAGGATAATTTTTATGCAAGATAAGTTATTTTCTTACAAAACTGAGACCTTACTTTTCCGATACCGATTTTAAAGCTCAACTTTAAATTTTACGACAAAATAAAAAGAAATTATTATCGGTAAGGAGTTTATTAATATGAAAAAGAAGTTATTATCATTAGTTTTATCTTTAGGTCTTATCTCATCCATGACAGCCTGCGGAAGCGAGGCTGATCCCGGCGAAGCGGCACCCGAGGGCGGAAACGAAAACGCAAAGTACACCGTCGGCATCTGCCAGCTCACACAGCATCCCGCACTTGATGCAGCCACTGAAGGCTTTATGGCAAGGATCGAAGAGAAGATGCCCGGCGAGGTAGAATTCGACGTCAAGAATGCCTCTAACGACATCCCCACCTGCGGAGTTATCGCAACAGGCTTCGCATCCAATAATGTAGACCTCATCTTAGCCAATGCAACACCTGCTTTACAGGCTTGTGCATCCGCTACTTTAGATATTCCCGTTTTAGGCACAGCAGTTACCGAGTACGGCGTGGCTCTGGAAATTGAAAACTTCTCCGGCACAGTAGGCGGAAACATTTCCGGAACCTCCGACTTAGCTCCCTTAGATCAGCAGGCAGAACTTTTCCAGCAGTTCTTACCCGACGCCAAGAATATCGGCATCCTCTACTGCTCCGCAGAAGCTAACTCAGTATATCAGGGCGAAGTTATCAAGGCAGAGCTTGAGAAGCAGGGCAAGAAGGTAACAGTTTACACCTTCGCAGATTCCAACGACGTAAACACAGTTACATCAACAGCCTGCAGCGAAAATGACGCCATCTACATCCCCACAGACAATACAGCCGCTACCTGTGCAGAAGCTATCAACAGCGTTGCAGAGCCTGCCGGAGTTCCTATCATCGCAGGTGATATGGGTATCGCAGGAGCCTGCGGAATCCTCTCCTTATGCGTTGACTACTACGAATTAGGCGAGACAACAGGCGACATGGCTGTAAGAGTATTACAGGGCGAGGACATTTCCTCTATGGCTATCGAATACTTCCCCCAGCCCCTCAAGAAGTACAATCCCAGACTTTGTGAGGTTTACGGAATCGAAGTTCCCGAAGAATTCACAGCTATCGAATAGTTAAAAGGAGAATTTTAAAATGGGTATCACGGCATATCTCTCTTCCCTCAGTCTTTCCAATTTAGCTTCGAGAATGCCTTCTGCCGCAGCGCAGGGAATCATCTGGGGCATACTGGCTCTGGGAGTGTATATCACATTCAGACTTTTAGACGTAGCAGATCTTACAGTTGACGGCTCCTTCGCCTTAGGCGGAGCTGTCACAGTAATGCTCATAATGGCAGGAATGCCGGCATGGTTAGCTTCTCTCATGGCACTTCTGGCAGGAGCTCTGGCAGGACTTGCAACAGGTCTTCTGCACACAAAGCTCGGTATACCCGCAATTCTGGCAGGAATACTCACACAGTTTGCCCTCTACTCCATAAATTTGAGAATAATGGGACAGGCAAACCGCACAGCTTCTATAAAGAAGTTCTCCATGTTTTTTGATAAGGCAACAGGCGGAAAGGGCTTCCTTCTCTCCGCACTTTATATTCCCGAAGCTATCGCAGTCGGTTTAGTCCTCTCTGCAATAGTTATAGGAATTTTCTACTGGTACTTCGGCACAGAGCAGGGAAGTGCCATCAGAGCAACAGGCTCTAATCCCAACATGATAAGAGCTCTCGGCATCAATATCGACACCATGAAGGTACTGGGACTTTCCTTCTCCAACGGAATCGCTTCCTTGGCAGGCGGACTTATGACACAGTTCCAGGGCACAGCCGATGTAAATATGGGCAGAGGTGCAATCGTAATAGGTTTGGCCGCTATCATCATAGGAGAGGTCCTCTGCGACGCCATTTTCAGAAAGGGCAGTAACTTCGCAGTCAGACTTTCCTTTGTACTGGGCGGAGGCATAGTTTACTACGCAGTAATGACTATCATCCTCTGGCTCAAATTAAACCCCAACGACTTAAAGCTGCTCACAGCTTTGATAGTAGCTGTATTCTTAGCAGTTCCCTATATGCAGAAAAACGCAAAGTCATCCTTCAAGCACGCCGGAAAAATGGCAAAGCAGCAGGAAGAAGAGGAGAAAAAGGAGGTTTTGACCAATGCTTAAATTGACTAATGTGTGCAAGACCTTCAATGCCGGCACCATCAATGAAAAGCCCGCCTTGAGAAATTTGGACCTTCAGCTTGAGGACGGAGATTATGTGACAGTTATAGGCGGCAACGGAGCAGGAAAATCCACAATGCTCAATGCCGTAGCAGGTGTGTGGCCCGTGGATAAGGGCTCTATCACCATAGACGGAACCGACGTTACAGGGCTTCCCGAATTTAAGAGAGCGGAGTTCATAGGAAGAGTCTTTCAGGACCCCATGATGGGCACAGCTCCCAATATGCAGATCATCGAAAACCTTGCCCTCGCCGCAAGACGTGGACAGAGAAGAGGTCTTAAATGGGGCGTTACCCGTGAGGAAAAGGAAGTTTACTACGAAAAGCTCAAGACCTTAGGCTTGGGGCTGGAAGAGAGAATGACCTCCAAGGTGGGACTTTTATCAGGCGGTCAGAGACAGGCACTCACACTTCTTATGGCATCTTTGAAAAAGCCCAAGCTCCTTTTATTAGATGAGCATACAGCGGCACTTGACCCTGCAACAGCTCAGAAGGTGCTGGCGCTTTCCGATAAGATAGTTGAGGAAAACCACCTTACAGCTCTTATGATAACCCATAATATGCAGGATGCCATCACCCACGGCAACCGCCTCATTATGATGAGTGCAGGAAAGATAATCCTTGACATCAGGGGCGAGGAAAAGAAGAAGCTCACAAAGAAACAGCTTCTTGATAAATTCGCAGAGGTGGCAGGATATCACGAGGAGACCGATTCAGTCCTCCTTTCTTAAAGAAAATTAAGGCACCGCTTAAAAAACGGTGTCTTTTTTATGACTTTGAAAAGGAATGTAATGGCATTATCTAACATTAAAAGGAGCTGCTTTGTTTGCAAAATAAAAGAAATCTTACAGAGGGAAATGTCATAAAGGTGCTTCTTGCCTTTGCCCTTCCCTTCATGATATCAAATCTTCTCCAGTCCCTTTACGGAGCTGTGGACCTCTGGGTGGTGGGAAAGTACGCCTCCTCCGAAAGTGTGGCGGCTGTCTCCACAGGAACTCAGGTCACACAGATAATAACCAGCCTTATTTCAGGTCTTACACTGGGCGGCACAGTTTTAATAGGAAACTGCATAGGTGCAGGGGACGAAAAAAAGGCGAAGAAGGTAATAGGAACCACATTCACAGGATTTTTCTATGTGTCTCTGGCGCTTACCTTTCTTATGCTTATTTTTGTAAAGCCCATTTTAAGGGCCCTTAATACCCCTTCCGAGTCATTTGAAAAGACGGTGGTTTATGTTTCTCTCTGCGCTCTGGGAAATGTATTTATCTGCGGCTATAATTCTGTCAGCGCAGTACTGCGTGGCTGCGGAGATTCAAAGAGCCCGATGAAATTTATTGCTCTCTCCTGCTTTTTAAATGTTTGTCTTGACTTTATATTTGTAAGGTTCTTTGCCCTCGATGTTGCAGGCACAGCTTTGGCAACGGTAATATCTCAGGGCTTCAGTATGTTTGCATCGGTTCTTTATCTTAAGAAGAATAACTTCCTCTTCGACTTTAAGAAAGAGAGCTTCAAGGCGGATATTTCTATCGCAAAGAAGCTGTGTAAAATAGGCATACCCGTCTCCTTTCAGGAGGTGCTTGTGCGCCTTTCCTTCCTGTATATAGCAGGAGTTATGAATAACTGCGGACTTTACTCTGCGGCCATCGTGGGCATAGGCAGTAAATACGATGTCTTTGCCATGCTGGGTGCAAATTCTATGGCGGAAGCTCTTACAGCCTTCACCGCTCAGAATATGGGCGCCGGAAAGTTAGACAGGGCAAAAAAATCCCTCTGGACAGGCATTTCCTGCGCTTTTGCCTTCTCCTCTGTATTTTTCCTCTGGGCGCAAGTTAGCCCCGAAACCATGATAGGTGTATTTTCCAAGGATATAAACGTAATAAATGCAGGTATCCCCTACTTTAGGACCGCAAGCTTTGATTATCTTGCAGTTTCCTTTGTTTTCTGCCTCAACGGCTACTTAAACGGCAGGGAAAAAACCATCTGGACCATGGTAAGCACCACATTCAGCGCAGTTGTACTGAGAATACCGCTCACCTACTTCACAGAGCCCTACCTCAACGGCGACCTCGGCAGAGTGGGCATGATAGCACCCTTCGTAACCGTAATAACCGCAGTTTACACCCTTATTTACGTCATTATGGAAAATAAAAAGGATGCTAAAAGAAAGGTTTCTGTGTTATAATCAGAAAGAAGTTAAAAAAAGGAGATTTTTCAAAATGGAACTTCTTGCAAAGATAGAAAAAGTAGTTAGAGAAGCCGGAAAGATAGTTCTTTCTGCAAAGGATATTGAGAGCGTAACACATACAAAAAGCTCAAAGGCCGATTTGGTTACAGCTTATGACGTTAGAGTTGAAAACTTCCTAAAGGAAAATTTACTTCCCTTAGTTCCCGGTGCGCTTTTCTTCGGCGAAGAGGAAAAGGAAAACAAGAATCCCGAGGATAACTGGGTATTCATAGTCGATCCCATTGACGGCACAGCGAATTTCGTACACGGCATGGCACATTCCGCAGTTTCCGTAGCTTTGGCAAAGGGCTGTGAGGTGCAGTATGCAGTCTGCTACCACCCTTACAGAGATGAGATGTTCACAGCTAAAAGAGGCGGCGGAGCTTTCTGCAACGGTAAGCCCATCCATGTTTCCGACACTCCCATTGAGGAAGGAATTTTTGCTTTCGGCACAGCCCCCTACAATAAGGCCCTCCACCCTGCTACCTTAAATCTTATTTCTCAGCTTTACGAGAGAAGCTGTGACATGAGAAGAATGGGCTCCGCTGTTTTGGACCTTTGCTACCTTGCAATAGGAAGAACAGACCTCTTTTTTGAGTACGAATTAAGCCCCTGGGATTATGCGGCAGCAAGCCTTGTGGTAGAGGAAGCAGGCGGAAAGATAACAACTTTGCAGGGAGAAAAGATACCCGTTATAAAGAAGTGCTCTGTATTTGCTTCTAACAGCGTAAATTACCACGTTCTTTCAGAATTGGATGTCTAAATTTTTTAGAAAATTTTGGTCATGGCAGATAAATCTTATCTTCTGCTGTGACCTTTTTCTATGTGAATAATATAATTCATATATGGTACATATTGACAGAAATTATTCCTGATGCTATAATGCGGCTTGTTCCCATTTGGAAAGAGTCTTTCCAAGGCAAAAAACCGTCTTTGGGGGCGGTTGGCAACTTCTGTTGCCTTATTGATTGAGTTAAAAGCTCAGTTTTATAAGTTGGTTACTTTAAACCGGTGTTAAAAGCACATGCTTGTGAAATGGTCAATAAGAGTAGTAAAAGTAACTTTTGCTATATAGACTCTGTACCAATTGTGACGAAAAATACCCTTCGGGTTTATACTGTCATATTTTAAGGCGATGTGCAAAAAAAGGCATATCGCCTTTATTTTTGTAAAAATCAGGAGGAAGAAAATGAAAAAGAAATTAGTTGGGCTTGTGCTGGTGCTTGCGTTCACCTTTATGCTTGCAGGCTGCGGAAATGAAGAAAAGGTTCTCAATGTGTATAACTGGGGAGAATATATCTCCGACGGCAGTGACGAAAGCTTTGACACAATAGTGGAATTTGAAAAGTGGTATGAAGAAAACTACGGCGAGAGCGTCAAGGTGATCTACAATACCTTTGCATCCAATGAGGATATGTATAATAAGATATCCGGCGGAGCTGTGAGCTACGATGTTATCTTCCCCTCCGACTATATGGTGGAGAGAATGGCAGGAGAAGGGATGCTGGAGGAGATAAACTTCGATAACATCCCCAACTATCAGTATATAGACGAGGACTTTAAAAACCTCTACTACGATCCTCAGAATAAATACTCCATCCCCTACGCATATTCCATGGTGGGGATCATTTACAATGCCAACGAGGTGGACGAAGCTGACACAGGTTCATGGGGACTTCTCTGGAATGAAAAGTACGAAAACAAGATATTGCAGTATAATAACCCCAGAGATGCCTTCGGAACAGCCATGTATAAGCTGGGCATAGACGTAAATACCACAGATAAAAATGAGTGGCAGAGGGCAAAGGAAGAGCTTATCGCCCAGTGGCCTTTAGTTAAGAGCTACGTCATGGATGAGATATACAACATGATGGAATCAGGCGAAGCTTCCGTGGCATCCTACTATGCAGGTGACTACTTCATTATGAAGAATGCACAGGCAGAAAATGTAGACCTTAAGTTCTACTACCCCGAGCCCACCAACTTCTTTGTAGATGCCATGTGCATCCCCAAGGGAAGCCACCACAAGGAATTAGCTGAAATTTTTATGAACTATCTCCTTTCCGAGGAAGCTGCAGTTGCAAATGCAGAGTACATTTACTGCCCTGTCCCCAACTCCCTTGTCACAGAAAATGAAGGCTATAAGGAAGCTATGGGTGAGGAAGTTTTAGAGATGCTTTATCCCGAAATGGATGATTTCAAGGAGTCCTTCAATAAGTACGCATACAGAAATATGGACGAAGAGATGCTTGATTTTGTAAATTCCCTCTGGGAGGAAGTTAAGATAAATTAATAAAACTGCCCGGCTTTATGTCGGGCTTTTTCTTTGCTAAAAGATGCCAAAGTGGAAACATTCTTATTACAGAAACTTCTAAATGGTAGGATTATTTAAAATTTGCTGTTATAATATGTCTACAAGGGGGGAACTTTTCCCTCCGAGGCCCGATTCTAAAAAAGAAAAGGATGAGATAAATGAAGAGTAAGAAGATATTGAGCGCAGTTCTTGCGTTTTCTGTGATAATAAGTCAGTTTTCCGTAGAAGCTCTCGCAGGCAATAAAAAGAAGGGCAGAGAGCAGGAGCCGAGGATAATTACAAATGCGGAAGTTATAATGGGCGGCAATACCATCGACCTTTCCACACTTATAAAGGGAGATGTTAAGGGCGATGTGACCTTTTCCTTAGACGGAAACTTTGACAGCTTTGTAACAGGAAGCATACTTACATCCGGCTATCACAAGGAGCTTGTTTCTTTAAATGTTAGAATAGCTCCCCATGACGGCTTCAAGGAATTTTATCAGGAAAATGCCATCGAGGTTTCTGTTCTTGATAAAAAGACAGACGGGCTTGATGTGAGCATGAAGAACAGCCTTTTCGGCGAAGCTATACCTGAGCCTGAGTTTTCCTTTGAAGGGGAAGAGGAAAGAAGAAAAATTTCCTACGAGGGCACAACTTCCGACGGCAGGACCTACGGAAGCAGTGAAAAGCCCACAGGCGCAGGAAATTACAAGGTGATCGCCGAGGCAGAAACCAAGGATACCATCTATACAGGCTATGACGAATTTGAGATTTTAAAGAAGGATATTTCCGAAGCTGTTGTAAAGGTAAATTCCCCCAAGTACAACAGGGATGTCCAGAGATCAGAGGTCATTTCCGTTGTCTTAGACGGCACAGATATAACAGAATTTGTGGATGTGGATGCAGTTTCCCACCAGGACGCAGGCACATATAAATTCACCGTCACAGCAAAGGAAAATACCGACTACACAGGCAGAGCCGATGCTGAATTTACCATAAGACCGAGGGAGATAACCCCCGAGGCAGAACATATCCCCGACCTTATTTTTACAGGTTATGAGCAGGAGCCCGAGATAATTTTAAAGGACGGCAATTACCGGCTCACAGAGGGCAGGGACTACAAGGTAACATTTAATAATAATTTCTATGTGGGCAAGGCTACCGCAGTTATTGAAAGCCTCGGCGGCAACTACTCCTTCCGCCCCATGGAAGTTGACTTCAATATAACAATAGCAGAGCAGGACCCCTTTATAAGAGAGAGCGCAGAGCTTCCCTTGGGAAGTAAGCTTGACCTTATGAGCCTTGTTTCCAATTTTGAGGGCGAGGTGGAATTTACAGCTTACTCCGACTTAAAATGCGGCATAGAGGATAATATCCTCACCTCCGGCAATAAGGAAGGTCTTATCTACATAGAAGCCGAAGCCCCTGCCATAGATTTAAACGGCGACGGCAGATATGAGTATGCAAACTTCAAGGAAGAGGATGCCATCACAGTTTCTGTGACAGATAAAAAAGACGGCGAGCTTAAGTTTAATAGGGAAAGCTTAACTGTACCCTACCTTTCCGAACCGGATATAAAGGCAGAGGGAAAGGGCGGCAAGGTAACAACTATCTATGTTGACGAATCGGGCGAAAAGGTTGAAAAGCCCGCAGAGGTGGGCAAATACACCTGCTTTGCCTATATCACAGACGATAAGCTTGCAGGAAATGCAAAGGCTGAAATAGTTATCGAGCCTCTGAAGGTCAAAGCGGCACTTAAAAATGAAGTCACCAAGACCTACGACGGCGATATTGATGCAGGGGAAGTTGTCTTAAGCTTCCATGACGGAGAAAAGGAAGTTGCCATAGTGACAACAGGCATCTTTGAAACCTCCGACGCCGGAAATGACATAAGGATCTTCATAAATGAAAATTCTTTGAGAAAAGATTTCCCCGAATATGACATAGATTTTTCCGAAATCAAGGGAAGCATAACACCCATGGAGGTAAAGGCTGTCCCCGTTCCCTATGAGGAAATTAAGAGGGAATATGCAGGAAGAGAAAACTTAAGTGCACCTGATATCACCTTGCAGTTTGAAGGTGCAGAGGGAAACCTCATTGAGATAAAGTCAGAGGATAATAAATTCTCCGACGGTCATGCAGGCAGGGATAAGTCAATTTCCTTCGGCAAGGTTCAAAATGTAAAGGGCTACAATGTAAGCCTTCCCGAGGTAACTGGCGAAATAACACCCAAGGAACTGAACGTCATCCCCGAAGATGCAAAGAAAACCTACGGAGAAAAGGACCCTGCACTTTCCTTTGAAGCCGAGGGCTTAGTGGACGGCGATATTTTAAATATCTCACTTGCAAGGGAAAAGGGCGAGGATGCAGGAGAATATGCCATCGTTCTTTCCGATGATATCTATTCCCCCGATTACGATGTTAAGCTCTATCCTAAAAAGAGCTTCCTCACAATAGAAAAGGCACTTCCCTTCTTCAATATGCGAGTTTACCCCGAAAGCGCAAAGGCAGGGGAGGAAATTTCCATAGAGATAGAAGCTTTCAATAAAAATAAGCTTGCAGAGGGAGCTTCACAGCCCGAAAATATCATATGCAGGCTGGGTGCAGAGGAAATCGACCTTAGTGAAGAAAACTGCATCTGCAAGGGCAATTACTACATAGATGAAAATGAATCTGTGGGCGCAAGAAGAGTGTTTACAGCTTCCCTCTTTGAAGATGAAAACTACCTTTCCCCCGAGGATATCTTAAAGACAGTAACTGTAACAGATAAGAAGGTACCCGAAATTGATCTTACAGCTTCTGAAAATATGACATACGGAAGCGATGCCAAGATAAAGTATGAGATAGTTTCAGAAGAAAAAGAGCCAAAGGGCAGTTTCAGATTCTTCCTTGACGGGGAAGAAATAGAAGGAGCTGTAAAGGGACTTGAGGGAGAAATAACACTTCCCTCCGACTCTCTTGATGCAGGACTTCACAATGTGAGACTTTCCTTTACAGGCGAAAAGGGCTTTGCAGATGCAGGAAGAGAGCTCACCCTGAATGTTTCTCCCAAGGGCCTCGCACTTAAATATGAGGGCGAAGGCATCACAAAGGCAAAAGACGACAGAAACGAAGCAGCTTTAAAGGGAAAGCTTTCCTTAGAGGGAATAAATGAGGGCGACGATGTTTCTCTGATGCCCTCTGAAAATCTCAGGACAGCAGGTCTTGGCAATTTCACAGAGGTTGGCACATTTGAAGTTCCCGTTGTAAGGGATTTAGGCGAAGGCTTTGTCCTTGCAGGAACAGACAAGGATAATTACGAGATAGAGAGCCTTCCCACCTGCGCTGTTGAAGTGACAGGCGAAACAGAAGCAGAGCCGGAAGAAACCCCCGACGCAGAAGAAGAAAAGGTCAAATTCTCCATAGTGGAATTTTTCAAAAACTTATTTGACAAGCTTTTCGGAAGATAAAAAGCTTCTCCCCCGTTTTTAATAGCGGGGGAGTTTTTGTATTTAGATAAAAGACATATTCTTTAAACAGAATCACCTTTTAAAAAGCTTTTAAATTGTAAAAAATAAAATATTTTAATTAAACTGACAGCTTTCCAAATAAAAAGCTTAAATGAGAGGTCTTTTTTTTAAAATGCGCTATTGTATAAATATGGAACCTAAAAGCCTTTTATGCAAAAGCCTTGACAAAAGGGACGCATAGTGTTAAATTTATAAAGCAAAGTGAATATATCTTCAGGGCAGGGTGAAATTCCCTACCGGTGGTAAAGCCCACGAGCCTATATGGCATGACTCGGTTAGATTCCGAGGCCGACAGTAAAGTCTGGATGAAAGAAGATGGCAGAACTTTTTAAAAGTTTTCTTTTAGCATTGAATTTGCTCTGGAATGGCGGACATTTCAGAGCTTTTTTATTTTTAGAAAAAGTATTTTTCTGCGCCCTGACTTTTATTTTAAGTCGGGGCTTTTTTAATTGGAGGAATGGCATTTGTTAGATGCAAGGTACATGGAACTGGCGCTTTCTCTGGCGGAAAAAGCTGTGGGCAAAACTTCTCCCAACCCCATGGTAGGCGCCGTTATAGTGAAGGACGGCAAAATAATCGGAGAGGGCTACCACCACTTCTGCGGTGACCTTCACGCCGAGAGGGACGCACTTAAAAATTGCAAAGAAAGCCCCCAAGGTGCGGATATGTATGTCACACTGGAGCCCTGCTGTCATGTGGGACGACAGCCCCCCTGCGTGGAAGCCATAATCGAGGCAGGGATAAAGAGAGTTTTCGTGGGTTCCCCCGATCCAAACCCACTGGTTGCAGGCAAGGGCATCGAGATTTTGAGAAGCCACGGCATAGAGGTAGTTGAAGATGTGGAGAGGGAAAAGTGCGATAAGCTCAATGAGGTTTTCCTCCACTATATAAAAAATAAAATGCCCTATGTGGTTTTAAAATACGCAGAGAGTCTTGACGGAAAAATAGCCTGCCATACAGGTGATTCCAGATTCGTCACAGGCGAGGAAGCAAGAAAGCACGTCCACCAATTGAGAAACCGTTACAGGGCCATCATGGTGGGCATAAATACAGTTTTAGCAGACGATCCCCTGCTCACCTGCCGAATTGAAAATGGCAGAAACCCTGTGAGAATAATCTGTGATTCGGCTCTTAAAACACCAATAAAAAGCAAAGTAGCTGCCACAGCTTCGGAAGCTGCGACGGTCATAGCCACCTGCTGTGAGGATAAGGAAAGATATAAGCCCTATGAGGAAAAGGGCTGCCACGTTCTCTTAGTTAAGGGCGAGGACGGAAAGGTGGATTTAAAGCTTCTTTTTAAAATTTTAGGCGAAAACGGCATTGACTCCATACTCGTGGAGGGCGGCGGAACTTTAAACTGGTCGGTTGTAAAAACAGGGCTTGTTTCCAAGGTATATACCTACATAGCCCCAAAGCTCATAGGCGGCAAAGATGCCCCCACAGCTTTAAAGGGCGAGGGCTTCTCCAAGATGTCGGAGGTGCTTATTTTAAAGACAGCTTCGGTAAAAAAGATAGGTGAGGATATTTTAATAGAAAGCGAGGTAAGGTGATGTTTACAGGCATAGTTGAGGAAGTGGGCAGAATAGAAAAGATAGAAAAAGGTGCTTCCTCACAAGTTCTGACAATAGAAGCTCAGACGGTACTTGAAAATACCAAAATAGGCGACAGTATAGCAGTAAACGGCATCTGCCTCACTGTAACTTCCTTAAAGGGCAGACTTTTTACAGTTGACGTTATGCCCGAAACTATCAACCGCTCTTCCCTTTCCGTGTTGAAAAAAGGCTCGCACGTCAATCTGGAAAGAGCTATGGCGGCATACGGCAGATTCGGAGGTCATATAGTTTCCGGTCATGCCGACGGCACAGGAATTATAAAGGAAGTCAAAAAGGACGATAACGCCCACTGGTACAAGATAGAAGCCGATGGAAAGCTCCTGCGCTACATAGTGGAAAAGGGCTCTGTAACCATAGACGGCATAAGCTTAACTGTTGCGAGGGTGGACGAGGAAAGCTTCTCTGTGTCGGTTATTCCCCACACCTCAAAGGTGACTATTCTGGGAGAAAAGGGCGCAGGAAATGTTGTCAACATCGAGACAGACATAATCGGAAAATATGTTGAAAAGCTGATGATGCCCCAAAAGGATAAAAAGGCTTCAAATATAACGATGGATTTCTTAATGAAAAACGGATTTTAAAATATCGGAGGTAAAATCATGGAAAACGTATACTGCTCCGTTGAGGAAGCACTGGAAGAACTTAAAAACGGCAGAATAATCATCGTCATCGACGATCCCGACATAGAAAATGAAGGTGATATGATCTGTGCCGCAGAATTTGCCACAAAGGAAAATGTTAACTTTATGGCTACACACGCAAAAGGTCTTATCTGCACACCTATGAGCAAGGCTCTTGCCGACAGACTGGGACTTGAGCAGATGGTAAAGGTCAATACAGATAACCACTCCACAGCTTTCACAGTTTCTATTGACCACGTGGATACCACCACAGGAATTTCCGCAGAGGAAAGAGGTTACACCTGCAGAAAGTGCATCTCCCCCGACACAAAACCTGAGGACCTTCGCAGACCGGGCCATGTTTTCCCCCTTGTTGCAAGAAAGGGCGGAGTTTTAAAGCGCAACGGACACACAGAAGCAACTGTTGATCTTTGCAGAATTGCAGGACTTGATGAGTGCGGACTTTGCTGTGAGATCATGCGTGAGGACGGCACAATGATGAGAACTGCCGAAATTTTGGAAAATGCCAAGGTATGGGGCTTGAAGGTCACAACCATCAAGGAATTGCAGGACTACTGCCGCAGACATGATAAGCACGTGGCAAGAGAAGCCTGCGCCAAGCTCCCCACAGCTTACGGAAACTTTCAGGTTTACGGATATATAAATGACCTTACAGGTGAGCATCATGTGGCACTTGTAAAGGGCGATATAGGAAACGGTGAGGACGTTCTTTGCAGAGTTCACTCCGAGTGCCTCACAGGCGACGTTTTCGGCTCCTCAAGATGCGACTGCGGCGAACAGCTTCACAGAGCTATGGAGCAGATAGAAAAGGAAGGCAGAGGCATCATCCTCTATATGCGTCAGGAAGGCAGAGGGATCGGCCTTATAAATAAGCTCAAGGCTTACGAGCTTCAGGAGCAGGGCTTCGACACAGTGGATGCCAATGTGAAGCTGGGCTTTGCACCCGACTTAAGAGAATACTATATAGGCGCACAGATTTTGCAGGACTTGGGAGTTAAGAGCATGAGGCTTCTCACCAATAACCCCGATAAGATATTCCAGCTCTCCGACTTCGGACTTGAGATCAAGGAGAGAGTTCCCATCGAAATAGCCCCCAACCCCTACGATGTGCGCTACTTAAAGACAAAGAAAAACCGCATGGGTCACATATTAAGCAATCAGTAAAGGAGATTTTTTAAGATGAATAAGTTTGAAGGTAAATTAGTTTCAAAGGACATCAAGGTGGGCATAGTTGCCGCAAGATTCAATGAGTTTATCACAAATAAGCTTTTAGGCGGAGCTGAGGACGCTCTGCTTCGTCACGACGTAAAGCCCGAGGATATTTCCGTTGCATGGGTTCCCGGAGCTTTTGAAATTCCCCTCATCGCCTCCAAGATGGCTAAGAGCGGAAAGTACGACGCAGTTATCTGCTTAGGCGCTGTTATAAGAGGCAGCACCAGCCACTATGACTATGTGTGCAACGAGGTTTCCAAGGGTGTGGCTTCCGTTTCCTTAGAGACAGGAGTTCCCGTTATGTTCGGCGTGCTCACAACAGAAAACATCGAGCAGGCAATTGAAAGAGCCGGAACAAAGGCAGGAAACAAGGGCTTCGACTGTGCGGTGGGAGCAATAGAAATGGTGAACCTCATAAGAGAGATAGGGAAGTAGGGATAAGGGTACTTTCCCAAAAATATCATTAAAGAAAAAATAAAATAAATAGATAACACACATTACTTGCGAATGAATGGTCCACCAATTACTTTTGTTAGCAGGATATTCTGAAAAAGCCAAATGAAATTTTTCGTGATCGTATATCAGATCATCATAAAGAAGCTGCGAAAATAGTATAAGCAAAAGTACGCTGATAAGAGCAAGGTGACATAAAAATCCCCACCGGCAAGCCATATAAGCTTAAAGGTGGGGATTGATAAGTTTATTTCAATTTATATTTTACGCTTCTGCCCTTGCCGTCCTTTTGCAGCAGGTTTTTATTGACCATTTCTCTTAACAGGATTCCGGCTGTTGACTGTGAGACTCCCAAAGCCTTTTCTACATCCTTGCGTAAGATATAAGCTGATTTGGCGAGAAGAGATAATACCTTTTGCTCTCTTTCATCTTCTGTCAAAGCTTTTTCGGGTTCCTCTGCGATTTTATCTTCTTCGCAGTTCATATTGGGAAGGGTTATTTTAAAGGCATTGTTGCTTACTTCTATGAGGGGCTTTTTGTTTTTATCAGCGTAGCACTCGTTTATTTTCATGATGCCGGTGCCGTAAGCTTCAATTAGCTTCAAGCGGTAAAAAACATTGGCAAGATGCTGGTTTCTCAAAGCAGAAACTCCCAGCATTATGTCATCGTAGGATATTCCTCTTAAAAGACCGCCGATAGTTACAAATTCTATCCTGTCATCAAATATGCTTATCAAGGTTGAACCGCTGACAGCATAGTCCCTGTGAACAATGGCATTTAAAAGCGCTTCACGAATAGCTTCCATTGGGTAGTCACGCTTGTCAATTCTGTCAAGACCGTCAAATTCGGCTCTGGTGTGATTAAATTGATCGATGAAGCTGTAAGCATCTTCTAATTGGAGAAGGAGAGAGCCTGTAAGTTCACGTCTATCCTTAAATACGCTTTTCTTACTTCCTTCAAAAACAGCCATTTTTATGGTGTGAGTACACTGATCGGATAAAAGCATGGCTAAGTTGGAGTAAGTGCCGTCAGAGCTTATAAGGTTGAGAGAGCGCTTTTGAGCTTCTTTGAATTCCACATTCTTTTTCTTGAAATAAGCTTCGGCCTTATCAAATGTAAGATTCTGATTTAAGGATCTGCCATCTTCGTAGCAGTCACCGCTTGTTTCCTTTATCATGTTGAGAATGGCTGTTTCCGATGCGGGAACCGAGGAAGCTCCCTGTCTTACATAAACCCCTTCAGGTCTTACACCCTTGGAATGGAGATAATAAGGCCTTGCAGTGCCTCTTTGTACGGTCAGGACAACTACATTTTTGCCTTCCATTTCTTCTAAGTGACAGTCAGTAAACATGGTTACATCAGGTCGGATAACATCTCTTATCATGTTGGTTATCTTAAGCATGGTGCCGTCTGTATCTTCTACTCCGCATACGGAGCCATCGTCATTTATGCCAACATAAAGCTTTCCGCCCTCAGTATTTGCAAAGGCTAAAACTGCGTATTTTATGTCATCTAAGTATTCTCGTTTAAATTCTGTTGTTGAGGATTCTTCTAATCTCATTACTTTAATTCATCTCCTCATTTATTCTAATTAAAATCAACTCTTTCTAATTACAATCTAATTATATCTAATCATAATCTGATTATCAAGTTGTTAGATTGTTAATAATATTGCCTTATTTTTAGCTTTAATGCCATATTTGAAAAAGTGCCTGCGGTTAATTTTGCAACTTCAAATCGGATACAAATTTGCAGAAAAAGTAACCCCGATATGCTAAGATAATTTAGTCACACCGAGGTTTTTTACTCATAGGATCCGAAGGTAAAATATTAGGAAAAGGAGCTTATTTAATGTTTAAAATACTATTCGTCTGCCTCGGCAATATCTGCCGCAGTCCCATGGCCGAGTTTGTCTTTAAGTCCATGGCAGAGAAGGCGGGGGTTTCCCGTAAATTCTGCATCGAGTCCGCCGGAACCTGCGATATCGAAGTGGGCAAGCCCGTCTACCCGCCTGCAAAGGAAGTTATGGAAGCTAACGGCATCGACTGCAGCTTAAAAAGGGCAAGACAGGTTAAAAAAGAGGACTACGACCTTTTCGATATAATCGTCGGCATGGATGAAAAAAATATCGAAGATATGCGTGAGCTTTTCGGAAAAGATGATAAGCTTCATCTTCTTATGGATTATGCCGGAAAGCATCAGAATGTCGCCGACCCCTTCTTTACAAGGGATTTTCTTCTCACATGGAAGGATGTAAATGAGGGCTGTGAAGCACTTTTAAAATCTCTCTGCTAAATAAAAAAAGCGTCTGCACTAAAAAAATGCAGGCGCTTATATTTTTTTATAATGTTAGTTATCTAAGATCTCTGCCCATGTCTTTACGGTTTCTTTTCTTAAAAATTCAACCATGGGCTTTAATTCGTCTTCGTCGTCCCATGCTTTCAGTGCATCGTAGTATGCGTCGATGTCATCTGCAAAGATAACGACAGGGGGATGGTCCTTTAAGAGCAGGAGGTAGTTCATAATAAGTCTGCTGACTCTGCCGTTTCCGTCGGCAAAGGGATGGATATTTCCGAACTGTGCGTGGAAATATGCCGCAGAAACTATTGCCTTTGTGTCCTCGGTGTCATTTACCTCGTCGATAAGTGCGTCCATTTCGTCCTGCACGTCCTCGGGGAAAGCTCCCACCTCATTGGCACAGCCGGTGTAGTCATTGTTCTTGTATTCGCCGGGTTCCTCGCCCTTTTCGATCATTTCCTCGCCGTAGGTGTCGGCTGTAACAACTCTGTGAAGGTCCTTTACAAAGTCCTCGGAAAGCTCTTCTCTTTCGCCCAGTCTTTCGATGATGAAATCCCATGCTTCGGAGGCGTTGCCCATCTCAAAAATGGTGCTTACGTCGCCTAAGTAGTTCTTCACTGTGCCTGTTTCAAAAAGCTCCCTGATACCCTCTATTGTTATATCTTCGTTGCCGATCTTTCCGGAATTATAGGAAAAGAGAACGGAAAAGTCTCTGAAAAGCTCTGCAAAATTCTTGTCTCCGCCGATGGTGCCTGCTTTCCAAAGCTTGACTATTTCTTCATATGTCATAAATTTTATCACCCTTTTAATAGTATATCTGAAAATCAACTTATTTAAGATTATATACCAAATTTTGCTTTACGCAATATAATATGGAAAAAAGCCCCGCTGAAAATAGAGGGGCTTTCTTGTGTAGTTTGGGTATTGATTTTTCCCTTTGATTTTGCTTGAAGCTGTTTTAAGCTTTTCCCGTCCTGCTTCTTACAAAAGCTTCTAAAAGCGAGGAAGCTTCCTCTTTGCCCATGCTCACATCGAGGCACAGGTCGTACTTAGTCATATCCTGCCAGTTTTCGCCGGATATTCCACGGTAATAAGCTCCACGGGCTTCGTCGGAGGAAAGCATATGCTCTCTTGCTTCGGCTTCTGAGTCCCCGTACATCTCTTCTATATTTTTTATCCTCACATCATCGGGTGCATAGAGGAAGATGCTGATAACATCGGGGCAGGATCTGAGCACATAGTTTGCGGCTCTTCCCACTATTACGCAGGAGCCCTTTTCCGCTATCTTGCGAAGCACCTTTTCCTGAGCTATGACGCTCTGCTGTGCAACGTGGGTGCTTAAGTACAGGCTGTGGAAAACCTCGCCGGGATCGTCGTAGTCAAGGGAGGTAAATTCCTTTGAAAGTCCGCTTTCCTTGGCAACAAGAGCTGTTATCTCCTTGCAGTAGAAGGGCACTCCCAGCTTCTTAGATAAAAGCTCGCCCACCTGCTTTCCCCTTGTGCCGTGCTGTCTTGCTATGGTGATAACAGGTCCGGGCATGGAGGGGAAGATGTCGGCTTCCCTGCTGTCGTCCTTTGCAGAAGCTATGAGCTCCTTAAAGAACTTGAATGTCAGGCAGGCTATGACTATGCCGGCTATCAGGTCGGATAAGGGAGCGGCTATAAGTATGCCGTAGATGCCGTTTCCGGGGAAGGATCTTTCAATGAGGCAGCAAAGGCTCAATGTCAGGCTGACAAAGCAGAGCATATCTCTTATAAGCGATGCGGCCATTGCGTAAAAGGCCTTTCCTATTGCCTGAAAGAAGATGGAGGAAAGCTTTATAAAGCAGGTGACAAAGCTTAAGCAGAGGGAAATTCTGAAGCTCTTCACCGCAAATTCCATGTAGAGGGGGTTCTGCCTGCCAAAGAGGTATATTACCGCCTGAGGGAAGAAGAGAAATACAAAGGTGGCTATGATCCCCGTTGTCACCGAGAATTTTAAAATGAGCTTGTAGGTCTCTCTTACACGGTCCATCTTTTTGGCGCCGTAGTTGTAGCCTAAGATGGGCTGACCGCCCAATGCTATGCCCACAGCCACGTTATTTACTATGGTGTAAACCTTGGTCTGTATGCTGTAAACGGAAATCGGGATGTCGCTTCCGTATATGGAGAGCTCGCCGAATTTATACAGCATCACATTTGTAAGAAGTGTCATTACCACAAGTGATATCTGTATTATAAATGTGGAGCCGCCCAAAACTATAAGGTTTCTCAGCATGGGCAGGTTTATTTTGAAGCTCTCCTTTGTGAGGGAGAAGCTTTTGGGCTTTCTCAGGTAGAGTATGCACATTATAAAGGAGGTCATCTGACCTGTGACAGTGGCTATTGCGGCGCCTTTTATGCCCCAGTCCAGAATAAAGATGCAGATGGGGTCCAGTATAATATTTATCACAGCTCCTGTCAGCATGGCTCCCATGGCGTAGGAGGGACTGCCGTCGGCCCTTATCATGCTGTTCATAACATTTAAAAGAAGGTAGGGCGGAAAGAAGAGAGCTATTATATAAAAGTAGTCGCAGGCTAAAGTCAGCGTAGCTTCCGATGCGCCGAAAAGCGTCATAAGGGGCTTGCAGAAGATAAGGCAGAGAAAAGCTAAAATAAAGCTTATTATAAGTGTTGAGGATATGGATGTTCCCACGCATTTGTGTGAGCTGTCCCTGTCCTCACGGCCTGCACAGATGCTGAGATAGGAAGCTCCGCCGTCGCCTACGCACCACGCAAAGGCATTTGCTATGCAGATGAGTGGAAAGGAAATTCCCGTTGCGGCATTTCCCAGATAGCCCAGACTGCTGTTTCCTATAAATATCTGGTCAACTATGTTGTATATGGCTCCTATGAGAAGCCCCGTCACGCAGGGAACTGAGAATTTTCTCAGAAGCTTTGGTATGGGCATTTCCCCTAAGATCTTAGTTTCGTCCATTTTTTCCTCCTTCTAATAAAAAAAGCAAACAGATTTGCAAGACAGCTGTGAGGTGTCTTATAGCAAAACTATTTGCGGCAGTTTGTAGAGACGTTCACCCGATCGTGAACTTATATAAGATATTGTTTTTATTATATTTTCTGAAGCTCGACCTGACATACGCTATCACAAAATAGGAGCTTTGTCAAGGCAGAGAAGGTTATCGGGCTTTGCAAGAAAAATGAATAAAATACATCAAAATTCCCTTCAGAAGGAATAATTCCTGCACAAGTGATTGAAATTTATAAGAAAACTGCCAAACATATCCAAAACAATTTACAAAATTGAACTTATATGGTAGCTTATAAATTAGATGTTGAGGAGGGAGATGAAACTATGTTCAATATATGTGTCTGCGATGACAGCGACGAGATGAGACACGGTGTGGAGGACATGATAAAGAAGCTTTCTGAAAAACACCGCATAGGAGTTTCCGTTTACGGATTTTCTTCGGGCGAAGAAATGCTCTTTGAACTTTCAGAGAGCAAAAAGTATATAGATATTTTTTTCCTTGATATGCTTATGAAGAAGCTCAACGGCATAGAGACGGCCAAGGAGCTGAGGAAAATAAACCCCTCGGCCCAGATAATATTTCTCACCGTCAGCAAGGAGCACGTCTTTGACGCCCTTGATGTTATGCCCCTTCATTACCTCATAAAGCAGGATGTAAAGACCTCTAAAATAGAGGATGTATTTCTCAAGGCGGTTTCTCTTGCCCAGAAAAACAGGCAGGACATCTTTACCTATAAATCGGGAAATACAGTGGGAAGTGTGCCCTTGAAGGACATAGTTTACTTTGAAGTTCAAAACAGGATAATAGAGCTTCACCTTGAAAATAAAGAGGTCATCTCCTTTTACGGCAATATTTCCGATTTGGAAAATGAACTTCCTGCCGACACTTTTCAGAGGATACACCGCTCCTTTATCATAAACTTTGAAAATGCGGAATATTTGAAAGGAAAAGATTTTGTCTGCTGTGAAGGAAGCACCGTCCCTGTGGGACACAAGTACATAGATGTGAAGGATAAATTCCAGAACTTCCTTTTAGATAAGATCTCCGATATGAATTAATGGAAAAACACAACGAAAATATATTTTTCTTGACGCTGTGGGTAATATTTTTCTTTTTGTGTGCAGCGTTTTTATATGATATCAACTGGGAAACAGGCAGCTCGGTAAATGAATTTATAAACCTGGAAAGTGTGGGAAAGGTAGTACATGTTGAGGGCGGTGAAAATATTCCCAACAGAAATTTTTTTACAGCCAACCTTCCCCGTCACAAGGTTACAAAGCCCTATCTCGCCATGAAGAACATGGAGATAACAGAGATACGATTAAACGGCCACAAATATATGTTTGACGATGCAGAGCAGGTGAGCATCAAAAATAATGTGTGGAATTTTATACCTCTTCCAGAGGATATGAAGGGCGGCGAAATAAGCCTTACATTGAAAAATGAAATGCACACAGCTATAAGTCTGAAGTCACCCGGGATATACTTTGGCACCAGAAGCTATCTTCTTGGCAACCTGGCAGTGCCGTCCAGCATATATCTTGTTTTATGTGCAGTGGTATTTGTTTTGGGGCTGCTGTCGCTGTTTGCAGATATAATACTTAAAATGTATAAGATAAACTGGCATTTTTCCTATCTGGGCTTCGGGGTAATCTGTTTTTCGGTGTGGATATTTTCACTTTCTTCGGTATCCATTGACATTTTTGACGGCATATCCACCGATTTTATACAGTGCTCGGTGCTGTTTATAGTGCCGGTGCTGCTGTTTAGATTTATATCTGCCGCTTTCACCAATATATCGGGACGGCTCTTTACTTTTCTAAGCGCCTTCCATTTTATTCTTTTGATATTGGCAGGCTCCTTTATAGTGGCAAACAAGGTGCATTTTTATCAGATAGAGCCTATAATGTGGTTTATATTTGTTTCTTCCCTCTTGCAGTGCATCTGTCGTCTGGGGGCAGAGATGTCTGAGCATAAAGAAGCACGCTCCTTATACATATGTATAACCATAATGTTCTTCACCTGCTTCGGCTATCTTTTATTCTGCAATTTCCGCCCAACTACCGCTTTGAGGTGGCTTATAGCAGGAACATCAGCTATATTGTGCTACGGAATATTTGTATTTATTAAAAATGCCGTAGAGCTTTACAGAAAAGCTATGGAGAGAAAGAATATAGAAAAGGTAGCAAATGAACAGCTCAAAATGTATAAGATACTGGAGAGCAAAAACAATGAATTCAGAAAAATGCGCCACGACCTTAAAAATCACTGGCAGGTCATAGGAAGCCTCATATATAATAATGAGAATGAAAAGGCTATGGATTATATAAAAGAGCTTCAGGCATCGCTGGAATATTCCACCTCTGCCAACTTTGTCATTTCCGGAAATCCGTTTTTGGATGCTATCCTCACCTCTAAATTTGAGTACGCCGCCAACAACGGCATAAAGGTGGACAGCGAGATAATGGTTGTAAGGGATATTAAAATGAATCCTATGGACAACAGTATCATCTTCGGAAATCTTTTGGATAATGCCATCGAGGGCTGCAAAAGCGTGGAGGGAGAAAAATTCATCCATGTGAAGATGATGTATAGAGGAAATATGCTTATCTGCCGTTTTTCAAATTCCGCCAATGAGGAAAAAATAAACCGGGGTTTAAAAACCTCTAAAAATGACAGCGAAAATCACGGAATAGGCTTAAAAAATATTCGTGAAGCGGTGGAAAGGTATGACGGCAAATTAAATATTAAAATAGAAAACGGGAAATTTGAAGTTGCTTTTGTGCTTATGAATGTATAGCTTCATATGTTTTTTCAAAAAGGGATGTGCGTTTTGCATGTCTCTTTTTTCGTTTACAACATTAAAAGTGTTGTTTACTACAAAACCTGCCTTATTTTGCAATAACTGTGTTAAAGTCTGATTACAGGTTGAGCAAAGCTCACGTTACAATTTAAAAAGATTTTATGAGGTGACAGAATGTACGATCCCAACGATCCTGTGGGTAAGACCACAGAAACAATGGCAAAGCTTTTTGCTTTTATGGCAGATGAAATTATTGCTGCCGAAGGAGAGGAAAAGGGCTCTGCAATTGTTAAAAAGGCTGTAAGAAGGTTTGCAGATTACAGAGCAGACGGCATTAAGGAGAGAATAAAGAAAGACGGCAAGGAGGTTACCTTCGAGACCGTAGACGAGTATTCCGACTATCCTGATAACAATGCCTGGGACTGTGATTCTTTTGTAAAGGGTCCTGTTTTACGAGAGATAAACAGAAAATGTCCCTATGCCAACGCTTTCAGAGAGCTGGGAATGGAGAATGTAGGCAAGCTTTACTGCGAGGAAATAGATATCGCATTAAATGAGGCATTCTTCGGAAAGATAGAGTTTCAGAGGCCCTGTCTTTTTACAGAAGGTCCCGATGCACCTTGTGAAATGATTGTAAAGATATTAGAAAAGAGGTAATTTTAAGTTATGAGTAGTGAAGTAAGAAACGATTCTGTGGCTGTTTCCGAAGCTCATGCAAAAGAGGCGGCGTACCTTAAAGACCTTAACGCCAAGCCTATGGGCAAGAGACTTTTAGGTTACTGCAAGTTATCCGGCCCCGGATTTATGAATGCGGCATTTACATTGGGAGCAGGCTCCTTCGCAAGCTCTGTAACCTTAGGCGCAGCTTACGGTTATGACATGCTTTGGATCCCCCTTTATTCCTTCGCATTAGGAATTTTTATGCTGTTCTTATCAGCAAGATTCGTAACACAGTCTAAATTAGACATCATCAAGGCACAGGATAAGTTCCACGGTAAGTTCTTCGGAAGCTTGGCAACAGGTATGATCGCCTGCTTCATAGCCTCCATCGTATATAACTTCGGCCAGTATGCACTGGGCTCCGATGCTGTTACTTCACTGTTTGCGGTAGTAAACATAAATGTCCCCAAGAATGTAAGCTGGATACTCTTAGTAGCTATTTCCGTTCCTCTCTCTCTTATGTACGGCTCCGGTGAAAACCCCAAGGGCGTTAAGATGGTAGAGAACGCAATGAAAATCCTCATCGGCATTATGTTAGTCGTATTCGGTGCTGTTATCTGTGTAACAGGTATCAACTTCCCCGCTATGATCAAGGGTCTTTTGATTCCCAAGCTTCCCTCCGGTATCGACGGTATCGTAATGCTCATCGCTTCTTTAACAGCAACTATCGGCGTTATGGACTGGGTGCTCTTTAACAACGGCATGGAGTCCAGAGGCTATACAGAAGAATATGAAACATTAGGTAGATTCGACGCTGTATTCGGCGGTCTTATCCCCACAACCTTAGTTCTTTCCTTAGTTTCCATCGCATTCGCAGAAGCATTTGCAGGCAAGGAAGGCATCCCCACCACATCCGCTGAGCTTTGCACAGCTTTAGTTGATGTTATTCCCTCTGTTTGGATCCAGATCGGCTTCTACATCGGTATCATCGCTTTAGTTTGCTCCTCTATGATAGGCCTCAGCGTAACTTGCGCAACCAGCTTCTATCAGTGCACAAATGTGAAGAAGGATCCCAAGGCTTGGTATCATCCCATAGTTGTTTTAGCTCCCCAGATCGGTTTCTTAGGCGCATTCTTCGGAAAGCCCATTCTCATGGTTGTAACAGTAGCTGCTATGCAGTCTCTCTTCAACTGGATCTCCGGTAATTCCTGGTACCTCTTAGGTAACGACCCCAGATACTTAGGCAAGAAGGTAATTCAGTCAAGATTCTTCAACATCGGTATCTTAGGCTGTATCTCTATCTTAAATATCGTTTTCGTAACATTTATCATGAGTAAGTTAGGAGCGTGGCCCGCATAATGAACATTCAGAAATTTTTAGATACAAAGCACGGAAAGTTTATAGGAAGAGTTTACTTCTTAGTTCTTTTATTTATAGGAAATGCACTTATTCCCATGGGCGCAGTTTCCCACTTCCTGCATGACGGATCTTCTCTTGTCATGTATTTAGGAATCATCCTTACAGTTGTTTCCATAGGCATCTTATCTACACCCTATGACTTGAGCAATTACAAGGAAGAAGAAGAGTAAAATTTATCTTTCTTTGAGAAATCCATATTTAATCTCTTTAGAAAAGGGAGCCTTTGCTGCAAGGGGCTCCTTTTTTCATGCCCTTTTTAAGTTTATACATAAGCTTTGAGAAAATCTCTTTCTGTTCCGTTCGGACTTTCCGGCTCTAAACTTGATAATCATTCGCTCTTTTGCCTTTAAAATCAGTAACCAAAAGCATTTTATTGTATAGATATGACATAAATTAAACTGCGCCTTGAATTATATTGAATAAAGGCGTATAATTTCTGACTTGAGGGGAAGCACAATGTCATATGGTGCATAAAATTACCTTTATCTGCATAATATGCACTAAAGTGTATAGCTTCTGCCTCCGGTGTGGAAATAAGTTATATTTGCTGAATAAAGAATTTTTTAAGGAGTGAATTTATGAAACTGGTACTTATCCGACACGGAGAAAGTGAATGGAACAAGCTCAACCTTTTTACCGGCTGGACCGATGTTGAACTTTCCGAAAAAGGTGTAAATGAAGCTAAAGAGGCAGGCAGAGCTCTTAGAGAAAAGGGCTTTGATTTTGATGTCTGCTACACATCTTATCTTAAGAGAGCTGTTCATACCCTCAATAATGTTTTAGACGAAATGGATAGAAACTGGCTTCCTGTTTATAAGTCATGGAAGCTGAACGAACGCCACTACGGAGCTTTGCAGGGACTTAACAAGTCCGAGACCGCCGAGAAATACGGTGAGGCACAGGTGAAGATCTGGAGGCGTTCTTTTAATATAGCTCCTCCCCTTCTGGAAAAGGACGATAAGAGAAACCCTGCCAATATGACAGAGTACAGAATGGAAAATAAGGAAGAGCTTCCCTTGGGAGAGAGCCTTGCAGACACAATAGAAAGAGTTGTGCCCTATTTTGACGAGGTTATAAAGAAGGATATGAAGGAGGGCAAGAGAGTTCTCATAGTAGCTCACGGCAACTCCATCCGCTCCTTAGTCAAGACCTTTGATAAGCTTTCCGAAGAAGAGATAGTAGAGGTAAATATCCCCACAGGCATTCCCCTTGTGTATGAATTTGACGAAAAGTTCAATGTTATAAGCAAGGAATATTTGGGCGACCCCGATGTTATCGCCGCTAAGATGAAGGCGGTAGCTAATCAGGGAAAGAAGAAGTAGTCTTCTTTTAAAATGCTTGGAAAGGGTGATAAAATATGGATAAAAATATAATTTACGGGCTTATGATACCCTTTTTGGGAACATCTTTGGGTGCGGCCTGCGTTTTCTTTATGAAAAAGGACCTCAAAGTCTGGGTGCAGAGAGCTCTCACAGGCTTCGCCGCCGGAGTGATGGTTGCAGCTTCGGTGTGGAGCCTTCTGATACCTGCACTTGACCAGAGTGAGGCCATGGGAAGATTCGCCTTTGTCCCTGCGGCAGTGGGCTTCATGGTGGGAATTTTCTTCCTGCTCATACTGGATAATATAATCCCCCACCTCCACATGAACAGCGACCGCCCCGAGGGCCCCAGAAGCAAGCTCCAGAGGACCACAATGCTGGTTCTGGCGGTCACACTTCACAATATACCCGAGGGTATGGCGGTAGGCGTAGTTTATGCAGGCTATATGGCAGGAAATGTGGGGATCTCCGCTATGGGCGCTCTCACACTGGCTCTGGGCATCGCTATCCAGAACTTTCCCGAAGGAGCTATCATCTCCATGCCCCTTCGCTCTGAGGGCGTGGGCAAGGGAAAGTCCTTCTATTTGGGAGTTTTGTCCGGAATAGTGGAACCCATAGGCTCCGTGCTCACTATAATAGCCGCAAGCCTCATAATCCCTGCGCTTCCCTACTTCCTCAGCTTTGCCGCAGGAGCTATGATCTATGTGGTAGTTGAGGAGCTTATCCCCGAGATGTCACAGGGAGAACATTCCAACATAGGCACAATATCCTTTTCACTGGGCTTTGTTATAATGATGATACTGGATGTTGCACTGGGTTAAATTGAAATTTTAAGAAAAAATAAACCCTTCGGGAATTTGAGCTTTCCGAAGGGCTTTTTTATGCAAGCTTACAAAAGAAAGGGCCCTTTAAGAAATCTATCTCAAAGAGCCGTTATTTTTTAGTTTATTCCTGATAGTATGTTCCGAAGAACTCCTTCATCTTTACAGCGCATTCTTTCAGAACTTCGATTCTGGGGAGGTAGACGATCCTAAAGTGGTCGGGCTCCTTCCAGTTGAAGCCGCCGCCGTGAACTATGAGTATCTTCTTTTCCTTCAATAAGTCAAGGGCAAACTTCTCGTCGTTGTGGATGTTGAACTTCTTAACATCTATCTTGGGGAACATATAGAATGCCGCCTTGGGCTTTACCACGGAGAGACCGGGGATGTCCTTTACTGCGTTATACATAAATTCCATCTGGTCGTAGATTCTGCCGCCAGGCACAACGTAGCTCTCCACGCTCTGGTAGCCGCCCAGTGCTGTCTGAACGATGGACTGTGCAGGCACGTTGGAGCAAAGGCGCATATTGGAAAGCATCTTGATGCCGTTTATATAGTCCTTGGCGATGTGCTTGTTTCCGCTTAAGATCATCCAGCCGATTCTGAAACCTGCTATCATGTGGGACTTGGAAAGTCCGGAGAAGGTGACGCAGAAGAGGTCGGGTGCTAAAGATGCTATGGAAATGTGTTCTTCCTCTGTCATAACAAGTCTGTCGTATATCTCGTCAGAGAAGATGACAAGCTGGTGGCGTCTTGCGACGTCTGCTATCTGCTCCAATACCTCCTTAGGATAGAGGGCACCGGTGGGGTTATTGGGGTTGATGATAACGATTCCCTTTGTCTTGGGGGTTATCTTCTTTTCAATGTCGGCTATGTCGGGGTACCAGTCGGACTGCTCGTCGCAGATGTAGTGAACAGCTTTGCCGCCGGAAAGTGTGGCGCAGGCTGTCCAGAGGGGGTAGTCGGGGGAAGGGATGAGTATTTCGTCCCCGTCATCCAAAAATGCCGCCATAGCCAAGTTGATAAGCTCGCTGACTCCGTTTCCGGTGTAGATGTCGTCCATGGTCACATCGGGTATCTTCTTGAGCTGTGAATACTGCATGATGGCTTTTCTTGCAGAGAAAAGTCCCTGTGAGGGGGAGTAGCCCTGACAGTCCTTGAGCTGCTTCTGCATATCAAGAATGACCTCGTCCGGTGTTCTGAAGCCGAAGGGTGCAGGGTTTCCTATATTGAGCTTGAGGATGTGCATACCTGCATCTTCCATTCGGAGAGCTTCGTCTACAACAGGTCCTCTTACATCGTATAAAACATTATCAAGCTTTGATGATTTCTTAAAGGTCCTCATATTATTATCCGCCTTTGCATCTAAATTGTTGAGTGCTTTTTTGTCGCCGGTAAGTTCAGTTTTCTCAATATTCAAAGCTTCGCAGAGAAAGGAAAGTATTTCCTCTCTGGGGATGGTCTTGCCGCTTAAATACTGGCTTATCTGGCTTTTTCCCAGCTTTATGCCCATAGAATGGGCTTTGTTTATCAAATCTACCTGCTTGAAGTTCATTTTATCCATAGCAGCGTGAAGATTTGAGGCAAAAAGTTCTTTGTCCATGCTAAACTCCTGAAAAAGTTCAATTTTAGTTTAAAGTTCAATTTAGAGACAATTATACCATCGAAGCTTTAAAAGTTCAATGTGATATCTTGCTGAATCGCTAAAGCACAAAAGCCAAAATCTGCAAATTTTGCCGTGAAAAGTTCAATTTATAAAAAAAGCCCGGGAAATACTTCTCCCGAGCCTTGTAAATATTCTTAAAAATGCAGGTTATACGGTGTGAATCTGTGGGCATCCTCCACTCTTACCATGGCCTTTAAATAGATGCCGTCCTCACGGTAATCCTCCACAGTGACCTTTCCGCTTTGGTGGGCAAATGCCGCAAGGGCCGACTTATCATAGGGCAGAAGCACCTCGATAAATGCCATGCGTGAGGAAAGCTCCTCCTGCACCTTTGCCATCAGCCTGGGAAGTCCTTCCCCTGTCTTAGCGGAAACGGGGATGGCGTCCCTGTTGAAAAAGAGGCAGTCTGTGGTGTCGCACTTGTTGTAAACGGTTATCTGAGGTATCTTTTCACAGCCCAAGCTTGTGAGGACCTGGTCTGTTATCTTTAGCTGGTTTTCAGCATCCATGTCACCTGCGTCGCAGACCTTCAAAATAAGGTCGGAGAAGGCCGCTTCCTCCAGTGTACTCTTGAAAGCTTCTACAAGGTTGTGGGGAAGTCTGCTTACAAAGCCTACTGTGTCTACCATGATTATCTCAAGCCCGTTGGGAAGCTCGTAGCGCCTTGCTGTGGGGTCCAGTGTGGCAAAGAGCATATCCTTGGCTAAGATGTCGCTTTCTGTGAGACGGTTGAGAAGGCTTGATTTTCCCACGTTTGTGTAGCCAACCAGTGCAACCACAGGGATGCCGTTTTTCTGACGGCTCTTTCTTGTGACAGCTCTCTGCTTCTGAAGCTCGGAGAGCTTTCTTTTTAAATGGTCTATTCTCTCTCGGAGGTATCTTCTATCATATTCCAGCTTACTTTCGCCGCCGCCTCGTCTTGCACCGCCGCCGCCTGCACCGCCGCCTCCCTGACGGGAAAGCACGTCGCCCATACCTATGAGTCGGGGGAGCTTATACTGCAAGCGTGCTAATTCTGTCTGATACTTGCCTTCCTTGGTGACAGCTCTGTTTGCAAATATCTCCAAGATGAGCATTGTTCTGTCTATTACGGGAACGCCTAAGGCATCCTCTGTATTTTTAAGCTGTACGCCTGTGAGCTCGTCGTCAAAAATGCACATGGAGATGTCGTCATTTTGTGCTATCATCCTTGCCTCTGAGAGCCTGCCCTCGCCTAAATAATTGGCGTTGTCGGGGGCCTCCTTCTTCTGGCAGAGGGTGCCTGCCACCTCGTAGCCTGCACTTTCTGCAAGGGCGGTGAGCTCTTCCATACTTTTTTCTGCGTCCCACATTCCGTAGTCAACAGAGAGCAAAAGCACCCTTACGGGGGCTAAGTTCATTTCTTCCATAAAATCTCCTTATATAAAAATGGGTAAAGATATTCTCAAAATAATACCCTTATTATGATATAGATAGGGGCAATTGTCAAACGAGGAAAAGAGGAGTTTTCCTTTTATAAAAAGCTTCGGAGAAAAGACAAAAATTTTTATGCTTTTTTAATGTTCTTACTTAGAAAGCTACAAGAAAGGTTCTGCAAACTTATACATATTTATGCAACTTTTTAAAACGCCTTCGGAAGCTGTCAGTTTATTTTTTGCAAAGCTGTATTTAAAAATCAATATATGCGGTATTATGGCGGATGTATTTCGCAAATTTGGATAAAATCAAGAAAAAGCCTTAATAAAGCTGTTTTTTTATTACAGCTGACATTTTGTGAAAACCGATTTTAAAAGCTTTGAGAAAGGAAATTCCTCCCAAAGATAAAAATGTAAATTAAAGACAGTTTTTTTGCATTTTATAAGTTTTGCAATAAAATACAGGAAATTTCAAAAATATACTTGACACAACTGCTTTTGTGTGATAAAGTCAAATACATAAAATTTGGTCGCTTAGATAGAGGCGCGGCATGCAATAGTACCCTCAACATATCGGTCGGAAAACCGGTTCAGGGGAAAGGGTAAGCCGCCGAAGCGAAGGAAAATTTCCTGTTTTCTTTACGCTGGGCCGTCAGAGAACATCTGCCGGACTGTCACAAGTGTTTTGTGAAGCGCTATCAATGGGCATATTATGGGACACCGTCAAGGCGGTGTAATTTCCGTATATTCCATGGGTCGCTTGGCAAAGCGGCCCATTTTTATTTCCCCGCCGAAAGGAAAGTAATTTCGGCAAAAAATAAAAAAAGGATGGAATATACCATGAGAAAGTTAGCATCAGTTTTATTATCAGCATTTTTAGTATTTTCATTAGCAGCCTGCGGCGGAGAAGCTCCCGCAGAGAATCCTTCCGAAGCACCCAAGGAGGAAGCACCTTCTGTTGAGATAGCTCCCGTTGAGGACCTGACCGGAGTTGATACCTCCAAGATCCCCGGACTTGAGGACGGAAAGTTCACCGTCGGCATGGAATGCGCTTACGCTCCCTACAACTGGACACAGATGGATGATTCCAACGGCGCAGTTCCCATTTCCAATGTTCCCGGAGCTTATGCAAACGGCTACGACGTTATGATCGCAAAGAGGATCTGTGAAGCTTACGGCTGGGAGCTTGAATTAGTATCCAGCGCATGGGATTCCTTAACACCTGCGATTTCTTCCGGTATGATGGATGCCAACATCGCAGGCCAGTCCATGACCGCAGACAGAATGAAGGAAGTTGACATGGCAGGCCCCTACTACTACGCAACAATCGTTTGCCTTACAAAGAAGGATTCCCAGTTTGCAAATGCAAAGAGCATTTCCGAATTAGCAGGCGGCAGATGCACAGCACAGTCCGGCACAATCTGGTACGATTCCTGTCTCAGCCAGATCGAAGGCGCAGACATCAAGTCCCCCTCCGACAACGCTCCTGCAATGCTCATGGCTTTAGCAACAGGCGAAGTTGATTTCGTTTGCACAGATATGCCCACAGCTATGGGTGCATGCGCTAAGAATGACGATCTCGTTATCTTAAACTTCTCCGGCACAGAGGGTGACTTCCAGTTCGCAACAGAAGAAGAGAGAAATGAAAACGTAAATATCGGCATGGCTCTCAAGAAGGGCAACACAGAGCTTTTAGATGCCTGCAACAAGGTGCTCAATGCTCTTACAGTTGACGATTTCAACGCACTTATGGACAAGGCAATTTCCGTACAGCCTGCAATCTAAGCTTCTAAGTAAAGGAGATATTTCCGGTGGGTTTATTTGCAAAGTTAGCTAATGATATATCGGCTCTCTGGTCGGTATACAAGGTTTCCTATTTCACAGGTATGTTAAATACCCTTGCACTTGCCCTTGCAGCTACACTGATAGGCTGTGTAATAGGTCTTGTGTGCGGTATTTTAAATACCATCCCCTACTCAAAGAATGATCCTCTTTTAAAGAGATTTGTTTTAAAGCTTATCCGCATCATTGTAAGAATTTACATGGAAGTTTTCAGAGGCACCCCCATGGTGCTTCAGGCGGTATTCATCTACTACGGACTTCCCTACTTCACAGACGGCACTATGCGCTTTGAAAGCATATGGGCAGCTTCCATACTTATAGTATCTGTAAATACCGGCGCATATATGACAGAGTGCGTAAGAGGCGGTATCCTCTCCATCGACGCAGGTCAGACAGAGGGAGCCAAGGCCATCGGCATGAATCATTTCCAGACCATGACCTATATAATCCTTCCTCAGGCACTTAGAAACATAATGCCCCAGATAGGCAACAACTTCATCATCAATGTAAAGGATACATCTGTTATGTTCGTGATCGGCTTCACAGAGTTCTTTGCATGGCACAGATATATAGTAGGCGTAAATGCCATGTATTTCCCCTCCGCAGCTATTGAAATGGCAGGCTACCTGACAGTTACACTTATAGCTTCCTTTATCTTAAGACTTATTGAGAAGCTGATGGACGGCTCCGACAGCTACAAGCTGGTACAGACCGACTCCCTCACAATGTCCGCAGGAACCTACAACCACCCCGACAGAGGCACACCCTTTGACGAGAGAACAAAGGAATATCCCAAGAAGGTCAAGAGAAAGGAAGGAAAGATATAATGAGCGAACAGATTTTAGAGATAAAGCACCTTTCCAAGTCCTTCGGTGACCATCAGGTTTTAAGAGATATCGACTTCACTGTGGAAAAGGGCGACGTTGTATCTATCATAGGAGCTTCCGGAAGCGGAAAATCCACTCTTTTAAGATGCATAAACCTTTTGGAGACTTACTCCTCCGGAGAAATACTCTACCACGGGGAACCTATCGTGGGAAAGATGAACCCCAACAGCTACCGCTCCCATGTGGGCATGGTTTTCCAGAGCTTCAACCTCTTCAATAACATGACCGTCTTAAAGAACTGCATGGCAGGTCAGGTGAAGGTTTTAAAGAAGAGCAAGAAGGAAGCTGAAGAGACCGCACTTTATTACCTTGAAAAGGTAGGCATGGCACCTTACATCAATGCAAAGCCCCGTCAGTTATCCGGCGGTCAGAAACAGAGAGTTGCAATAGCAAGAGCGCTTACCATGAATCCCGAGGTACTTCTTTTTGATGAGCCCACATCGGCTCTTGACCCCGAGATGGTAGGCGAGGTTCTCTCCGTTATGAAGGACCTTGCAAGAGGCGGCATGACAATGCTGGTAGTAACCCACGAAATGGACTTCGCAAGGGACGTTTCCAACAGAATAGTCTACATGAATAACGGCTATATCTGCGAGCAGGGAACACCCGAAGAGGTTCTGGGTAATCCTCAGAAGCAGGAGACAAAGGACTTCCTTTCCCGCTTCCGCAAGGACTAAAGAAACTGAAATTTTTTCACTATACAAAAGGAAAGGCACTTTCAGAAGAAGGCGCCTTTTCTTTTTTTATAAAATGAGCCGAAATTTTAAAAAGTGCGTTTATTACATATCCGCACTTTTATTTTTTTGCAGAAAATGAGAATAAAAAACTAAAAAGAGAAAATTTCACCTAAAAAACGCAATAAAATAAGACCGTTTTATATAATATTTAAAAGTTTTTAGTTAGTTGTTGACATGCAGCTTAAAGAAAGTTAACATTTAGAATTGCGATGATATTTACATTTAATTTTTTAAGTAAATTCACGCTTTGTTCACAGAGCAAGGACGGTTTCCGGATAATACTGTCCTGCTCTCGGATCTTTTTTTAGGAGGTATATATGAATATTATTTACAGCATCAATGATTTTGTAAACAACATCGTCTGGGGCCCTCTGATGATCGTACTCCTTTTGGGTGTAGGCATCTATCTCACTATCTTGCTTAAGGTACCTCAGCTTACAAAGCTCAGGGAGATCAATAAGGCAACATTCGGAAAAGTGTTCGGAAGAAATAAAAACGCCGACGGTGAAGGAACGATTTCCAGCCAGAAGGCAGGCTGGGCTTCCATCGCCTGCGTCGTAGGTACAGGAAATATCACAGGCGTTGCCACCGCAATCGCAACAGGAGGACCCGGAGCCCTCTTCTGGATGTGGTTTTCCGCATTTTTCGGTATGGCTACAAAATTTGCTGAAATAGTTCTGGGTATCTACTTCCGCAAGAAGGAAGAAAACGGCGAGTACGTAGGCGGAGCTATGTACTACATATATAAGGGACTTCACAACAAGTGGATGGCATACTTCTTCTGCTGCATGGCCATCTTCAGCTACATGGTCTGCGGAGCTATCGTAGACACCAACTCCATCTGCCTGGGCATTCAGGCTCAGTGGAATGTCGCCCCCATCATAAGCGGTATAGTTATTGCAATAATGACAGCTGTGGTAATTTTAGGCGGCATCACAAGAATCGGTGATGTATGCGAGTGGATAACACCTTTTATGAGCATTCTCTACGTGGTAGTAGGTCTGGGAATAGTTGTTTTCAATGCAGATCTTCTCCCCGCTGCCTTTGCATCCATCTTTACCGGTGCTTTCACACCTCAGGGAGCTGTGGGCGGCTTTGCAGGAGCTACCGTTATGCAGATAATGAGCGTAGGACTTGCAAGAGGTCTTAATTCCAATGAAGCCGGCATGGGCTCTTCACCCACACTTAACTGCACAGCTATCGTTGACCACCCCGAGGAGCAGGGCTACTGGGGAATTTTAGAGGTATTCTTAGATACCATCATCATCTGCACAATCACAGGTCTTGTTATCGTTCTTTCCGGCGAATGGCAGACAGGCGTTTCCGGCACAGAGCTTGCCATGAACGCTTTTGGCTCCTTCATGCCCGGAAAGCTCGGAAGCTACTTCATAATGATAGCTACCATCCTTTTCGGCTACACCTGCCTCATAACCTCCAGCTATCTCTGCGAGGTATCCGCTGACTTCATGTTCGGCAAGAAGATGGTGCTCCCTATAAGAATAGTTTGGATCGTGTTCATCATAGTGGGTTCTGTCGGCGGACTTGAATTTGTATGGGATCTTGCTGATACAGCAAACGGACTTATGGCTATACCCAACCTTATCGCTCTGCTCTTCTTAAGCCCCGTACTTGTTAAGATAGTAAAGCACAAGCTTCCGGAGAAGCAGAAATAATGAACACCCCAATAGTTGATTTTGTAAAAAATTACGCTGAAAGTGATTTTTCACGCCTTCATATGCCGGGACACAAGGGAAAGAACTTCCTCGGCTGTGAAAGCCTTGATATAACAGAGATAAAGGGTGCAGATGCCCTCTACGAAGCTGATGGCATAATAAGCGAAAGCGAGAAAAATGCCACAGAGCTTTTTTCCTCCGGCAGGACCTTGTTTTCCACAGAAGGTTCCAGCCACGGAATAAGGAGTATGATATATTTAGCTCTCAAAATGAGAGAAAATAAGGAGGAGGAGCCGGTGATTCTGGCTGCAAGAAACGCCCATAAGGCCTTTTTGTATGCCCTCGCCCTGACAGGCTGTGATGTTTCATGGCTCTACCCCAAGGAGACGAATTTAAATTCCGTCTGCGCCTGCAAGATAGATGCAGAGGATGTGAGAAAAGCTTATGATGAGGCTGTAAAAAAGCCCTTTGCACTTTATCTCACCACCCCCGATTATCTGGGACAGCTCTCGGATATAAAGAGCATATCTGAGGTTTGCAGGAAAAAGGGAATGCTTCTTCTCATAGATAATGCACACGGAGCATACCTTCACTTTTTAAAGGAGCCCTGCCACCCCATGGACCTTGGTGCGGATATCTGCTGTGATTCTGCCCATAAGACACTTCCTGTACTCACAGGGGGAGCTTATCTGCATTTAAGCAAAAGGGCAAATGAAAAGGTGGGCCAATACGCAAAGAGCAGTATGGCGCTTTTTGGCTCCACAAGCCCTTCTTACCTGATAATGCAGTCGCTGGATCTCTGCAATAAGTACCTTTCTGAAAATTACAGGGAGAGACTTTTTGAGACCTGCGAAAAGATAGCTTCCCTCAAAAAGAAGCTGGAGGAAAACAATATCCCCGTTTTGGAGAGCGAAAAGCTCAAGGTGGTAATAGATGCCCCAAAGATGGGCTATACAGGCTATGAGCTTCAGGAGGCTTTGAGAAAGAATAAGGCCGAAGCTGAATTTGCCGATGAGACCTTCCTCGTTTGTATGCTCACCCCCGAAAATAGGGATGTGGACTACGAGAGACTTTTTAAAACTCTGGCGGAAATGGAAAAAAGAGAACCCCTTGCCGTTGAACCCATCTTCTTAAGAAAGCTTAAAAAGGGCATGGGCATCCGAGAGGCTGTATTTGCACCCTGCGAGATAGTGGGCGTGGAAGCTTCTGTGGGAAGGATATGTGCTTCTCCTACCGTTTCCTGCCCCCCTGCCGTCCCCATAGCTATAAGCGGAGACATAATAAGCAGCGAGGTAGTGCCCCTCTTTAAGTCCTACGGCGTAGAGGATATTGCAGTAGTAAAGTAAAAATAAAACTCCCTGAGGCATGAACAGTTTAAATTCATAACTCTCAGGGAGCTTTTTTATTTTAAGTTTTTGTCCATATATTCAAAGGCCTTTTGGCATCTTTGGTATATGAAATTGAAGTGGTCGCCGCTGTCCTCGCAGGAAGTCACCTTGTGTCCATTTTCCTTTAGAAGCTCAAGCAGCTTTTCAAACTTGGGCACAGTTTCTTTTCTTGCGTCACGGCATTTTTTGCCCTCACGGTTTCCGCAGGAAATGAACCAGTTTTTAGGGGGCAGAGAGCTTATGTTCTTTTCAAAGTAGTCTGTCCAGCCCTCGTACCAGAGCGAGGGGGATATGCAGGCGTAATGGGAAAAAAGCTCCGGCTCCTTTGTGTAAAGGTAGAGATTGAAAAGTGCGCCCAGCGATTGTCCCCATATGCCGCAGGGAATGTTTTCATTTTGTCGGCAGTACTTTTCTTTTATAAGCGGAGGAAGCTCATCTTTTAGAAAGCTTATGTATTCGTCTGCCCTTCCGCCGAAGGGGCCTGTTTTGGCATTTAGGGCCTCGCCTGCCCACGGTGTGAAGTCGTCATTCCAGTTGTCGGACATTATAAGAACAGAAAGGCAGTTTTCCCTTGGGAGAAGCTTCTGCTCTTTAAAAAATTCACTTCCGCCGCTGCTTCCGTTTATTATGAGAAGGGGCAGTTTTTCCACTTCTTTATTTTCGGGTGCGAATACAAGGCACTTTCTGCCCTTTGCTTCAAGTTCTTCTGTCATTTTATTTTCCTGCCAGATAGGTGTCGGCTCCGTAGTTTGCTTCCTCTTCTGTGAAGCCGTGAGCGTCGGTCAGGTGCAGAAGCAGGTATTCCTTTTCTGCCTTGATGCCCTGCTCTACTATGTCCTCTGCCGCTTCCAGAGCTTCCTGATTCCAGTCGGCATCGCAGTGGTCGGCAGCAAATTCAGCGTCGGGTATGCCGAAGCCTTCATTGTGAAGAAGCTCTATAAGGCTGCTTCTTGAAATGGCCATCCGGTCTAATTTTTCCCTTGCATAAGCTATGTCGGCCTTCTGCATATCTGTCAAACCGCCCACAGCATCTTCTGCGTTTACAGATGCGTCGGGAGCTTCTGTTTGGGAAGCCTCGCTTTCAGAAGCTGAAGGCTCAGAGGGTGCTTCACTTTCTAAAACTGATGATTGGGAAGGAACCGCACTTTCGGAAACCTCGGGCGCAGCTTCATTTGTGCAGGAAGCTAAAATAAGCATTGATAAAATGAAGGATAGTAAAACTGATTTTTTCATAACAGCACATTCTTTCATAAAGTAGTGATACTATTTTATTACTTTTTAGAAAATGATGCAAGAAAAGAAGCTGTGCCGCTCTTTAGAAAATAAAGAGCCTTAAAGGGGCATATTTCAGAACTTTTCAGAGCTTTTTTATGAGATTTAAGTCCGATAGTGTAAAATGCAGATTTTTCTCCGCTCTTTTTGTCAGTATTTTATTTCGACCGGACGGAGTACATGGGTTTGGATTTATGCTATAATTATGAGCGTAGGAAGTTATTTTAATTTTTCATCAGGGAAAGAAGCTGTTTTTATGGCTAAGATAACAGGTCGTTTAATGAAGAGACAGGATCTGGATATGACGGAGGGTTCCATAGTTCATCATATCATGATCTATGCCTTTACCTTGTCCGTGGGAATGCTGTTTCAGCAGCTTTATAACACAGTTGACGCCATAGTGGTGGGAAGATATGTGGGTAAAGCGGCTCTTGCGGCGGTGGGAAGCACTGCTTCAATAATAAATATGCTGGTGGGCTTCGGCTCGGGACTTGCTACCGGAGCTTCGGTTGTGGTGTCCCAGTGCTACGGCTCCCACGACAATGAAAAGCTTTCCAATGCCGTGCAGACCACCATGGCAGGAACTTTTATTATGTCTGCAATAGCAACAGTTCTGGGGCTTATGATAGTCGATCCCATGCTGAGCTTTATGAAAACTCCGCCCGATGTTCTGGATAGCGCAAGGCAGTATCTGAGCATCTTCTTTTCGGGTATCGGCGGCTTATTCATCTATAATATGGGCTCGGGAATTTTAAGGGCTGTGGGAGACGCAAAAAGACCTCTCTACTTCCTCTGCTTTTCTGCAATTTTAAATATTTTATTCGATCTTCTGTTTGTGATAGTCTTTCATATGGGAGTAAAGGGCGTTGCGATCGCAACCATACTTTCTCAGGCAATTTCCGCCGTGCTTATAACAATAGTCCTTACAAAGGATAAGGCGCCCTATGCCATATGCTGGAAGAAGCTGAGGATAGACAGCCATATGCTGAAAAGAATACTGAATATAGGCTTTCCCTCCGCTATACAGCAGGCTATCACATCTTTTTCAAACGTATTTGTGCAGAGCTATGTGAACTTTTTCGGATCTGCCTGCATGGCCGGCTGGACAAGCTATAACAAAATCGACGTTTTCATCCTCATACCCTTGCAGGCCATCTCAATGGCGTCCACTACGTTTGTAGGCCAGAATTTCGGCGCCAAAAAGCTGGAGAGAGCAAGACACGGCGCAAGAAGGTCGCTTCAGATGTCCATAATCATAACTTCCTTCCTCGCTGTGGTTATCATGATACTTTCCCCCTATCTCTGCGGACTTTTCACAACGGACGAAGAGGTCATAGCCTACGGAGTGCATTTTATAAGGATAATAGCCCCCTTCTATATAATCTGCTGCTTCAATCAGATATTCTCGGGAGCTTTGCGAGGCGTGGGATATGCCAAGGTGCCGACCATAATAATGCTGTTCTCCTTCGTGCTTTTCAGGCAGGTGTATCTTTATACGGTCAAGCTTCTGGGCAATAACTTCAACCTCATATCCATCGCCTATCCGATGGGCTGGGTGGTTTGCTCGGTGCTGATGGGAATAATATACCATAACAGTATAATGGGAAGTAAGAAAAGGAATGAAAGCGAAAAATAGAAGATGAAGATAAAAGCTGTGCCGGGAATGGGGCGCAGCTTTTTTAGTGGGGGAAAGATGATGACTTCTTATAGAAAAATAACAGCTGTTTGGAAATAAATGTTTCAAACGGTGTATAATGAAATAGTGATAATTTTCGTATTAGGGGGATTTAAAGTTGTTATTTGCCAACGATTTCAACGATAATAAAATCTATATTGACGATACTGTAAGTAATCAAGAATATTATTGCCCCTATTGCGGAGTTAAATTGGCAAGAAAGATGGGCGATATAAGACAGCATCATTTTGCACATTTAGGCTCACACAGATGTAAGGACACATGGTTTTCTAATTATGATATGAGTGATTGGCATACCAAATGGCAGATGCTGTTTCCCAAAGTGAATCAAGAAGTAAAAGTGCAACTCGGTGATGTAGTACATAGAGCAGATGTACTGGTTGATAAGACAGTAATAGAATTTCAGCATAGTCCGTTAAACAGCCACTATTTTAATGAAAGAAATAACTTTTATTTAAACCTTAACTATAAGGCTATCTGGCTTTTTGATTTGAGAGAAGAATACAACAAAGGAAAACTAAGTTATAAAAAAGAGTCAGATCATCTTGCTTTCACATGGTATAATCCCAATAAATCTTTTAAAAGTTATGATATAGAATCTGGAACAGTAGAGCTGTTCTTTCAAATTAATGATGATGAAAATTGTGTGGTTAGGGCAATAAGCGAAGCTGAAACGGGCTTTAATTTGTTTTCGACAGAACAACTCATGAGCAAAGATGAGTTTGTTGATTATGTTAAGTCAGCTAAAAATGAACTTTTACCGCCTTGCATGGAAATAGTATCACTGGATGAATCATATTTAAAATTTAAAGATGATTTCAAAATAAACCTTAACAGCAAACAAGAGATAGCTGTCCAAAGTGTTGATGGGGCTAATTTGCTTCTTGCTGTACCCGGTTCAGGTAAAACAACAGTATTGATTGCAAGATTGGGCTATATGGTACTTGAAAAGAAAATAGAACCGAGAAAAATACTTGTGCTTACATACAATAAACAAGCTGTGAATGAAATAAAGAAAAGAATAGATGAGAAATTTGGCTCTAAAATAGGTAATAGTGTCGATATCTGTACTATAAATAAATTATCTAAAGACATATATTACGATTATTTTGAATGTGAAAAAACATCAAAAATAAAGCGAAAAGTAATTGATAATAAAGATTTAAAATCTTTGATAAGAGATATTTATAAAAAACATAATGCGGGAGAATACCCTACACAGAAAAATATAATAGACTTTCAGACATTAGTGAGTTTCATAAAAAATAATATGCTCGAAAAAGATAAAGATACTTTAGAAAGTGCAGAGAAAATCATACATAATTTTAAAGCTATGTTTGAGGAGTATAACTCCATATTAGGGCAGAAAGATAAAATGGATTTTGATGATCAGATGGTATTTGCACATGCTCTTTTAAAGAAAAAGCCATATTTAGATAAATGGTCATCTAAGTATGAATATATTTGTGTGGATGAGGCACAGGATACATCTAAAATTCAGCATGAAATAATAAGATTTTTATCATCTAAATATGGAAATGTTTTTATGGTCGGAGATGAAGATCAAAGTATATATGGTTATAGAGGCTCATATCCAAAGGCATTACTAAATTTCCGGTATGACTATAAAAATCCTTATATAATGAAAATGGAAACAAATTATCGCTCAACAAAACAGATTACTGATGCAGCTTCAAAGTTCATAAATCGTTATACCGGAAGGTATTCTAAAAACATTATATCCGATTACGGAAATGGTGAGGATATTAGGAGAGTAGATGTAAAGAATAGAAAAGAACAGTATAAGTTCCTTTTAGAGGAAGCTAAGAAGAGAACAGGTGAGATGGCAATCTTATATAGGGATAATGAAACTGCCGTTGCCCTTATTGACTTGTTTTTGAGAAATAATATTCCGTATATAGCTAAGAAGTCTGAAACCAGTTTCTTTGATACAACTGTTGCTTTAGACATAATTTCATACCTTAGATTTGCTATAAACGAAAATGATTATGAATCATTTAGAAAAGTCTGCAATAAGGGAATTATATATCCTTGCAGATCCCAGCGTGAAGCCGTAATAAGCAGATGCATACAAAAGCAAATATCTGTATTAGATTCACTTGAAATAGAAGATAATATTTCAAAAACGGAAAGTATAACGGGCTATGCTAATTTTAAAGAGGTAATGTCCGAAATTAAAAGCCTCAAGCCTTCCGAAGCAATAGACCTTATTCTCGGCAGTGGATATGATACACACATGCTTCAAAAAAATATGGATATCAGTAAAATTGAAATACTGTCCGCTATTGCTGACAACGAGTCAAGCATAGAGTCTTTTATAAAAAGAACAGAATTTATCAAAGATTCCTGTGAAAACAATACTTGTGAGGGTAATCCTGTAATCTTATCGACGATTCATTCCAGCAAAGGCTTAGAGTATGATACTGTATATTTGGCAGATATATTTGATGGAAAATTACCTTCTGATGAAGGAAATGAAGTTAGCCTTTCAAAAGACAATTACGATTATAAGCAGGAAGACAGACGACTTTTCTATGTTGGTATGACAAGAGCAAAGTATAATTTGACTCTGATTTCAATGGAAGATTATGAATCTTCATTTATTGAAGAAATATGCCCAAGGCCAAAGAAGAAACATACGGCAAGGGCTACGAAATATGCAAATCAAATTAATAGCAATCTATACAATAATTTGAATGCCATGGTTTATCGTAACCAGATAGATGTGATTGATGCTATAAATGACTATTACATAAAGTCTATTGAGAAACAAGAAGCATGTTCTGAGGATAACATGGCCTCTTCAAAAACAAAAGAAGAAATAGGTTATGAAGAGGTTAAAGATCGTTTTGATCAGCAGGAAGAACAAATTTGGGATTCTTTTAACACGAGATGGGTCAAATGCGAAGTTTGCGGAAAAATCAGGCCGTCATCTGAATTTGTTTCCTATGGCGGTGAGCATCACATGAACCTGGGCTTATGTGATGAATGCCATCGTAAAAATAGGTAAATTTTATATTACTGTAAACAAAGAAAAGCCGCGTAATTAAGCGGCTTTTTATATGTTAAATTGAAAATGGCAAGTTTATATTATATAATTATAAAAAGTCATATTGTAGGAGAAAACTTAGGGGGTTAAAATATGATAAACGGAGACAGCAGAGAATTTGTTGACGGCCTGTATTATGGTGACGAGAGGTTTTTCTTGTATAACGGGAAAAAATATTTCGTACAAGGATATTATAAGAACAAAAAGCCAATGTTAGAAGTTTACATTTTATATCCTGCTGAAAATAGTTTCAACTGGAGGGCTTTCTCCGATGATGACAGCTATCCTGTGGCAGAATTTGAAACGGCAAAAATTTTTGATGGCAAGACCTTTTGGGAAGTCGAGAAAGATATTGAGTGGACGGATGAATAAAGGTGATTTTATATGAATGAAAAAACTATAGATTTTATGCCGTTTCATAATGTAATCAAAGAACGAGCAACCAATCCGAATGCAAACAACTATGAAATACCTTGGTGGAATGCGGAAATCAAACACTTCACCCTTGATGTGGATGCGTCAATCCGATTTATTAAAGAAGAATGTTCGGATGAAGAACTTTGGTGGCTTGGTGAAATCTTCGATGATCTCATGGAGGCTACCAGAAGCGTGGAGCTGTTGAATTCTATTCGTGAGCGAGTAGAGCTTGTAAGCAATGCTGAATGGAAAAAAGACCTTTTGGAAGATATACAGACGGCAGCTGAATATGTTGAGTAAAGTATATGGCATTATAAGACCACGCACCCCGTAAAATTTATATCACTGTAACCAAAGAAAGGAGGTTAGCATTTTACTGCTGACCTCTTTAAATTTATCTTATTTTAAGGCTTATTCCTCTATATTTCCCCTCTTTCAGAACAGACACCAACAGATGCGAATACTTGCCGCCAGAAAAACGCCCACCTCTATCTGTAGCTTTCATTGTGGTCGTTGCCCTTTAAAACTTCTTTTCCGCACTTTTTCAACTTTCCTCGTCTAATTTCCCCTCTGCAACATTATCCGTCTTATATCCCTTTTAAGCCTTAATTCCACCTGTATATCCAGTAAACTTAACATTTTTCTGCAAAACAAAAAAGCAACCTTCTTTCGAAGATTGCTTTTATTGGTCTGAGTGAGGTGACTTGAACACCCGGCCTCTACCACCCCAAGCGTCAAGTCAATGTGATAGATGGCGTTAAATAGCCATTTACAGCACTTTCCGCTACGCTCAACTTGGTATCTAATGCACCCTTATCGTTTCTATTCTAAGTCTCACTGTGACTAAAATTGTGGTTGTGAATTTAAGTCTTGATTTCAAAATGTATAGAAGCTGTACCAAAAGATTAAACTTTTGGAGATTGTAACTCTAAAGGAGAAGGGTTGCAAGAGGAAAAAAGGGGATAGCTGTAAACAAGGAAAAGACTAACCTATCCAAAAATGAATATAGTCTTCTTCCATCACGTCTATTTCTCCTTTTAAAAGACAGTTGTCATATTTTAAAGAATAATCTTTGTAGTCCCATGGTTTAGTATCAATTTTATAGTATATATCATCTTTTGTTTTTCCAAACTTATCTATTTCATCAATGAGCTTTTTTACTTCCTCGGAGGGCTGATTATCTATGATTCCTCGTCCTTCGCCCTCTAAAACAAAGGGATAGTGGGTACCCGTACCTCTTTTCATAGGAGATACTGATAAAAGCTCTAAAGTAAACTCCTGAGTAGTGCCGAAATCATAGAAAAAATTGAACTTATCTCCAATATTTAATTTTAGATCCTCTAATTTAAAATCCGCCATGTCAAAACGATTTGATGCGGGCCTTCTGTATTTATCAGGCATAAGAAATAAATTTTTCCCTATTTTAAAGAAAAACAAATGCTCTGCCAGCGTGTCAAAGGAAGCTAAAATACAGTAGCCCAGGCGTGGCAGCAAGTAGCGGGAAGAAACCTCTATAGTGCGCCATATTTTGTTATCTATGCCCTCATATGTGATTTTGAATGTGTAAACATTAGCTGACATGATTTTCACCTCAGTTGTATTTTATCATAGATGCGGGAAATGATATATAAGGCTTATATAAAAATAGCCCTCCGAGGCTAAGAATTCGGAGGGTGTTTTTGTTGTCTTTGGTGATAGCTTCTTTCAACAGTTTTCGATATAGTCTGTTGAAAAGGAGGCTTTATTATGAAAAGAAAATTAACAGCAACATTTTTAGCAGCAGGACTTATGATATCGGCTTCATTGACAGCTTATGTATCTGAAATCATATATTTTGAAGCTGTAAGGACAGGGCAAAAGATTGAAACAGCTTACAAGGCAGAGAAGTACAAGAAAAATAATAAACCGAACCCTTTAAAGGTTCAAAGGCAACAGCCTGAAAAGAAGGCAGACCTCGAGAAATACGCAGAAGAAGTTACTTCCTTAGTAAATACAGAAAGGGAAAAGGCGGGACTTAATAAGTTAAAAACTGATGCAACTTTATCTCAAATGGCAACTATAAGAGCAAAAGAATTATCAGAAAGATACTCCCACATAAGGCCAAACGGTGAAAGCTGCACTACAATATTTGATGACTTTTCAACAGAACTTATCTTCTATGGTGAAAACGCAGCCAAAGGACAGAAAACACCAGAGAGAGTTATGCAAGCCTGGATGGAATCTGAGGGCCATAAGGAAAACATACTTAGAGAAGGTGCAGAGTATATAGGCGTAGGAGTATATGAGGATGAAAAGGGTGTAAAGCACTGGGTGCAGATTTTTGGAAAGTAAATTATGGATAAGATAAGCCGTAAAACCCCATATTTTTGTTATTTTTATCTCGTTACAAATTTATGCTTGACAAAATATATATGGAGGTGTACAATTCAGACATAAGGATAAATCCTTTTATTTTTAGCAAATGACTTGTCATTAAATAGGCGTGACGAAAGGAGAAATTTGACATTGAAATTAGGAGATGTTGCTACTGTAAGAAGTGGCCTTGTTCTTTCAAGAAAACAAGCAAAAGTTTTTTCGGATATTGTTTATAAATCTATAAATCTCAAATCTATAAACGCAGAGGGTTACATAGACAAAGAGCATCTCGATGTTTATAATGCCAGTGAAATATTAGAGCCCAAGTATATAACGCATAAAGGTGATATACTTATAAGGCTTACTTCTCCTTATACGGCAGTTCTTATAGAAGAAGATACCACAGATTTAGTCGTATCTTCTAACTTCGTCATAGTAAGAACTAACATTGAGAAGATTTTGCCGGAGTATTTGCACTGGCTTTTAAACACAAAAGAAATGCGCAGACGAATATTTGAAAGTTCGACAAGTAATATGTTAAGCGCTGTAAATGCTAAATTTTTTACGGATCTTAAACTTGACACTGTTCCTATTGATAAGCAAATGAAAATTGCAGAAATGAGCAGACTTGCACGTAGGGAAATATTTTTACTTAATAAGTTGGCAGAAAAGAAAGAAATATTATATTCTGAAAGCATAAAAGAATTTCAGAAAAAACAGAGGAGTAATTAATTATGACAAGTCGTACTGATATTGAAAATACATTGTGGAAAGCCTGCGATAGCTTCAGGGGAAAAATAGACAGCTCAAGATATAAGGATTATATTTTATCCATGCTGTTCGTAAAGTATTTAACTGATGTTGCAAAAGAGAAAAAAGACTATTATATGGAACAGTACAATGGTGATGAACAGAGAGTTAAAAGAGCCATGAGCAGAGAACGTTTTGCTATGGATGAGAACTCTACATTCGACCATTTATATGAAAATAGAAATGATAGCGAGATAGGTCAAAAAATCAATGTTGCCTTAAGTAATATTGAAGAGCACAACAGTGAGAAGCTTAGAAATGTTTTCAGAGCGATAGATTTTAACTCCCAGGTAGATTTTGGCGAAGTAAAAGAAAAAAATGCAATACTTAAGAATTTACTCGAAGATTTTCGAGGTTTAGACTTAAGACCTTCGCAGCTTGGCACAGATGATATCATAGGTGACGCTTATGAATATATGATTGCTAATTTTGCCTCTGATGCAGGCAAGAAAGGGGGGGAGTTTTTTACCCCAAGCCAGGTATCGCAGCTTGTAGCTTCTCTGGTTGAGCCTAAGAAAAATGACAGAATCTATGATCCTACTTGCGGAAGCGGCGGCTTACTTTTAAAGGCATATAAAAAAGTTCCTGACGGAAAGGTAGCTATTTACGGACAGGAGCAGAATGCTCAGACATGGGCTTTATGCACAATGAATATGTTCCTCCACGGTGTAGATGATGCTAAAATCTGGCAGGGAGATACACTGGCAAATCCTCAGAATATAGAGGATGACCATCTTATGAAATTCCAGGTTGTTGTAGCAAATCCTCCTTTCAGCTTAGATAAGTGGGATAGTGGTTTCCTTTCAGATGTAGCTGTAGATGCTAAGGGCAAGAAAGTCGAAAAGATGACAGCATCTATGGATCCTTGGGGAAGATTTGACTGGGGTGTTCCTCCTTCTTCCAAGGGTGATTATGCGTTTGTACTGCATATGCTTAACAGCCTTGATGCCGAAAACGGACGCATGGCGGTTGTTCTTCCTCACGGAGTTTTATTTAGAGGAGCAAGTGAAGGAAAGATTCGTCAGCAGCTGATTGAAATGAATCTTCTTGATGCAGTAATCGGACTTCCGGCAAATCTTTTCTACGGCACAGGAATTCCAGCCTGCATACTTGTTTTTAAGAAAAACAGAATAAACAGAGATGTTTTCTTCATAGATGCTTCCGGTGACGGAAATTTTGAAAAGGACAAGAATCAGAATAAGCTGAGAGACTGCGATATTGAAAGAATAGTAACCTGCTACAAGAACAGAGAAAATGTAGATAAATTTAGCTACCGTGCTTCTTTTGATGAAATTAAAAATAATGATTTTAATCTCAATATTCCCCGCTATGTAGATACTTTTGAGGAAGAAGAGCTTGTAGATATTGATGAAGTTAAGAAAAATATTGCTGACATAGAGGCTGAACTGGCAGAAGTTCAGTCAAAGATGAAAAGATACATGGAGGAGCTTGGCTTATAATGGATGAACTTCAAAATTTGGGCAAAATCCTTATATATCAGAACGAAAAAGGCGATACGAAGATAGATGTCTACTTTGAAGACGAAACAATATGGATGACACAAAAATCAATGGAAGACCTGTATCAGGTAAGCAAATCATCTGTAAGTGAACATATTAAGCATATTTACGAAGAGGGAGAATTGGAAGAAAACGCAACTGTTCGGAATTTCCGAACAGTTCAAACAGAAGGAAATCGTTCTGTCGAAAGAAATCTCACTTATTATAATCTTGATATGATACTTGCGGTCGGATATCGTGTCAGGGGAAATGTAGGTAATCATTTCCGCAGATGGGCAAGTAAAATCCTAAAAGAGTATATGAAAAAAGGCTTTGTGCTCAATGATGACCGTTTAAAGAATCCAAAGGAATTCGGAGCAGATTACTTTGACGAGTTACTGGAAAGAATCAGAGATATCCGAGCAAGTGAAAAGAGATTCTATGAAAAGGTCAAGGCTATTTTTTCTCTTTCTGCTGACTATGACAATAAGAGCGAAAGGGCAAAAAACTTTTTCAAAGCTGTTCAAAATAAGCTGGAATTTGCAGCCACAGGGCATACAGCTCCTGAAATTATTGCAGAAAGAGCAGATGCATCTAAAGATAATATGGGTCTGACTTCTTTTAAAGGTGCCAAGGTCAGAAAATCGGATGTAGTTGTAGCCAAAAACTACATGAATGAGAAAGAAATAAGCACTCTTAACCGAATCGTTACTATGTATCTTGACTATGCAGAATTCCAGGCTGAAAACCATAACCCCATGTATATGGCAGACTGGGAGGAAAAGTTAAGAGATTTCTTGAAGTTTAACGGACGGGCAGTTCTTGATAATTTAGGAAAGATAAGCAGAGAAGCTGCAGAAAAGAAAGCTCTTGCCCAGTATGAAATATATGATGAGCACAGAAGATTAGCCGAAAAAGAAGACAGCTTAAAAGAGCTGGAGGAAGATTTAAGTAAAATAAGCAAGGAGTAAAAATATGACATTTCAAGAAATAGTAGAAAAAATAGAAGCAAGTAAGACAATTTCTATTATAGAAAGCAAAGATATACCTCATGGTAAATCCGTAAAGTTGAACAATGGTGGAATAATCAATTCCTATAATACAGGAAAATATACAATACAAGGTAAGGCACAAGAAGAAGTCAAAGCTTTAATTGAAGGAACATCAAATGTAGGAAACAGAAAAATATTTGTTGTTTACGGTCATGATGAAATAGCAAGAACACAATTAGAGGCATTGCTTAGAAGATGGGATTTAGAACCGATTATTTTAGATCAACAGGCATCTGCAGGACAGACAATAATTGAAAAATTAGAAGAGTATACCTCCGATGTTGGCTATGCAATAGTACTTGCTACACCTGACGATTTAGGAAAAGCTAAGGAAGAATCTGAGGATAAGTTTAGAGTAAGGCAAAATGTGGTATTAGAGTTGGGTATGTTTTTAGCAACTCTGGGAAGGGAAAAGGTCGCAATTTTACTTAAAGAAGCAGAGAATTTTGAAAAGCCATCAGATATACAAGGATTAATATATATTCCTTTTCAAAATAAAGTTGATGAGGTTTCTGTAAGTCTTATTAGAGAACTGTCAAGGCAAGGATATAAGATAGATTCATCTCGTATATAGGAAAGTGTGATTAATCTTGAGGTTTATTTTAAAGCCTTTATTTGAACTGATAACAGGTGAAATAGCTGTAGCCGATAATATGCTCTTAAACTATTTCTTACTGTTTATTATCGGCGAAATTGCCTTTCAAATATCGTTTAGGGCAGTAGGCAGTCTGTTTGACTGTGGTTATATTGAAAGCCGCAGTATGGGCAGTATATTGCACTGGACGATCAGATTATTTGCATATGCTGTGGGCGCATGGCTTATACAAATATACATAATGATATTTTGCTAAAATAAGAGGTGAACCGGGTTCTTATGTTTGATAATATTCCAAACAATATTAATTCAGCCTATGCCATGAATGAATGGTCAAAGCGTGAAAAAATAAGAAAAGATGAAGAGCAAAGATATAAAGCTAAATCTGAAATGGCTTTCAATGCTCAGATAGAAGAAGTCAGATTATTAAAAGATGCTCTTAAAAAGAGCGAGGAGAGCAGGATACAGGCTGAAAAAGAACTTGAAGTAAGCCATAAATACAATAAATTGATGATGGTCATATCTGTTGTCTCAATGGCAGCAGCTATCGCCGGTCTTGTTTTTACAATTTGGGGGTGAAGAAAGATGACACCGGAAGTAAAAGAACGTATACAACTTATAAAGCAAGGAAAAGTGCCGAAAGGGTATAAGAAAGTTGGCGAATACATAATACCAGAAAAGTGGAGCATCAAAACTTTTCAAGAATTATGTTCTGGATTTGATTATGGCATGAATTCTTCGGCTAAGGATTATGATGGTAAAAATAAATATATTCGCATAACTGATATAGATGATATTTCTCATAAATTTAAGAAGGAAAATTTAGTAACACCAAAAAATGAATTAGAAAAAATGTATATGGTAAATAAAGATGATATATTGTTTGCAAGAACTGGATCTACAGTAGGAAAAACTTATATTTATGATGAAAATGATGGAAATCTATATTTTGCTGGATTTCTGATAAGAATGCACGTAACTAATGACAATTCATACTACATATATTCTCAAACACTTATGCCTACATATAAAAGATGGGTTAAGGTAATGTCTAAGAGATCTGGTCAGCCAGGAATCAATGCCGAAGAGTATAAGAAAGTCAAAGTGTGTTGGTGTGAAATAGATGAGCAACAAAAGATAGCTGATATTCTTTCTACTCAGGATAAAGTAATAGAACTTAAAGAAAAGCTTTTAGAAGAAAAAAAGAAGCAGAAAAAATATATTATGCAAAAGCTGATTCAATCTAATAATTCACAAAAAAATAATACGACTTTTGCCAGATTGGGTACTTTGATTTCTCAAAAGAGTGAAAGAAATAAACAATGCTTAGTTAGTAATGTTTTAAGTATAAATAATCATGCTGGCTTTATTTCACAGTCAGAACAATTTGGAAAAACTGTCGCCAGCTCTGATTTATCTAACTACAAAATTGTGGAATTTAATAATATTGCATATAATCCATCAAGAATAAATGTTGGTTCCATAGCGATATATAAAAGCCTCGATAAGGGTATAGTTAGCCCTATGTACACTGTTTTCAAAACCGAAAAAGGACTGATGTCTGACTATTTTATGTATATGATGCAGACAAATTATATGGAGCAAAAAATAAAAACGCTTCTTTCAGGAAGTGTGAGAGAATCATTGAATTTTGATGATTTATGCAGTGTGTGTATTTTTTTACCTGATTTACAAGCACAGAAAAAAATTGTCGGAATTATTTCGACAGCAGACAAGGAAATAGAACTTATTACAAAAGACCTTCAGCAGGAAAGACTAAAGAAAAAAGCTTTGATGCAGTTGTTGCTGACGGGAATAGTGAGGGTGTAATTAAAAAAGTCAATATGTATGATTACGGAAATATTGAAGAAAGCTTTATCATGAATTTTAAATCTGCGGCATAGTGTGCAGCAGAGACAATAAGTAATAAAAAGGAATGTTGATTTATGAATGAACACAAGGAAATTGAAAAAATGAAAATTGCTGCTAAAGCAGGAATAAATGCAAATCCCAACTATACCCGTGAGGAAAAAGAAGAACTTAAACGGCGAGTGGATAATGCCGGAGAACAGACAAAAATTTTGCTTGAGATATGCAAGAACTTAGGAATAAAATTATAAATAAGGAGGTGAAACAATGGCAACTAATCCTCCCAAGGGCGATGGTCACAGAAACGGAGCTGTAAAGGGTCGTTCTCAGTGCTATAACCCTAAGACAGGTCTTTACACCAAAAGAAATACCGAAAACGGACAGTTTATGGATGTCAAAACATCCGGTGGTAAGTTCAAAGGTGTAAGAAAAGAAAAGTAAGTTTAAAAAGAAAAGCGAGACGATTTTTCGTCCCGCTGTTTCTGCTTTATAGATTTATTAAAAAGGAGGTAATACCATGGATCAAAATGCTTACTTAGAGAGAAATGCAAGTCAGATTCCGGCAATAGAACTTCTTAAATCCATGGGATACACATATATTTCTTCCGAGGATTGTGACGCACAAAGAGGAAGTCGTTATCATGTTATTTTAAAGGATATTTTAAGAGGACAGTTAAGACGTCTTAACAGATATTATTTTGCGGGAGCTGAAAATGAGTTCTCCTCTGCTAATATTGAAAGAGCTATGGATGATCTGGACGAGCCTTTGACAGAAGGACTTGTTAAAACCAGTGAAAAAATTTATGATGCATTGCTTTTGGGAAAAAGCTATCCTGAAACAGTTGGAGAAGGAAAAACTTTAAGCTTTAATCTTAAATATGTTGACTGGCAGAACCCTGAGAACAATGTATTTCATGTTACAGAAGAATTTTCTGTTGACAGCTCCGACAAGCAGCACAACGCAAGGCCTGACATAGTCCTTTTTATCAACGGTATCCCCTTCGGAGTGATAGAGTGTAAATCTCCTCAAATTTCAGTAGAACAGGCTGTAAGCCAGACTATAAGAAATCAGCAGAAAGACTATATACCTCAGCTTTTTAAGTTTGCCCAGATCGTGATGGCGACTAATAAAAACTCAGTAAAATATGCTACTGCAGGAACTAACAGCAGATTTTGGAGCGTATGGAAAGAGGAAAACGAAAGTTTCTTAAACGATAAAGTTTCCAAGCTTATAACAGGCAGAATTCCTACAACTCAGGATAAAAATATAATTTCAATATTCAGCATTGAAAGAGTTATGGAACTTATAAAATACTTCATTCTTTTTGATGCTAATATTAAAAAAATCTGCCGTTATCAGCAGTTCTTTGCTATAAAAGAAATTTTAAAAACTATTTCTCAGAATGACGAGCACGGAAACCGTCAGAGTGGTGTTATCTGGCATACTCAGGGAAGCGGAAAGAGTCTTACCATGGTTATGCTTGCCAAATATATACTCCTTGAGCTTAACAAATTTAATCCTAAAGTTGTTATTGTTACCGACAGAAAAGAACTGGATGGTCAGATAGCGTCTACATTTGCTCATACAAGGCTTAATCCTGCAAGGGCAACAAGCGGCAGACATTTAGTTGAGCTTGTCAGCAGCAATAAGGCAGATGTTATAACAACAGTAATAAATAAGTTTAATATCGTTGAACAGAAGGAAGTTAAGGATCTTTCAAGGGATATTTTTATACTTGTTGATGAAAGCCATCGTTCTAATTACGGACTTATGGCAACCAAGATGAGGACTGTTTTTCCGAATGCCTGCTATATTGGCTTCACAGGTACTCCTTTGATGAAACACGAAAAAAACACAATGGCTAAGTTCGGAAAGCTTATACACAAGTATACGATCAATGACGGCGTAGAAGACGGAGCAATAGTACCTCTTATTTATGAAGGCAGATTTGTCGAACAAAAGGTTGATGAAGAAAATATTGATCTTTGGTTTAAGCAAACAACCCGGCACTTGACAGATGCTCAAAAAGAAGATCTCAGAAAGAAATGGAGCAGCATAAGAAGGCTTACCTCTACTGATGCAAGAATAAAAAGGATAGCCCTGGATATAAATGAACATTTTATAGAAGGCTATAAGAATACCGGATTTAAGGCTATGCTTGCGACCAACTATAAAAGAGATGCTGTAAGATATCTTGAGTGTTTTCAGCAGTTTGGGGATTTAGAGTGTGCTGTGGTTATATCTCCTCCTGATATGCGAGAAGGAATAGATGATATAGACGAAGAAACAGATGATAAGGTAATTGCTTACTGGAATAAGATGATGAATCAGTATGGTGATGCTGACACTTATGAAGAAGCAATGAAAAATAAATTCTGCGACGGAGAGATAGATATTCTTATAGTATGCAGCAAGCTGCTTACCGGATTTGATGCCCCCTGCTGCCAGGTACTTTACATAGATAAGGAATTAAAGGAACACGGCCTTCTTCAGGCTATAGCACGTACTAACAGACTTAGAGATGGTAAGGACTATGGTTTAATTGTCGATTACAGAGGACTTATTGAAAAGCTTGATACGGCTATGGATATGTACAGTGGTGCCGGTTTAGAAAATTTTGATGAAAAGGATCTTAAAGGCGTCATAGTGGATGTTATTTCTGTTGTAGGAAAATTAAGAAATTCCTATACTGACTTAATGAATCTTTTTATGCCTGTTAAAAATAAGGAAGATACAGAGGAAATAGAGGTATTTTTATCTGACGATAAAAAACGTGAGGAGTTTTACTCTCTGCTTTGCTCCTTTGGAAAAGCACTTAATATTGTGCTTAACGCTCCTCAGGCTTATGAAGCCGTATCAAAGAGTGAAATCAAAAATTATCAGAGCAAATTTGTTATGTTCTCAGCTATACGCAGATCAGTTAAGGTTAGATATTGCGATGCTATAGACAACAAAGAATATGAGCCTTTGATGCAGAATCTCCTCGATACACACATGTCAGTTGCTGGATTAAAAAGAATTACTAATCCGGTTGATATTCTTAATAAAGACGATTTTGAAAAGGAACTGGATGATTTAGGTTCAATGAGATCTAAAGCCGATGCTATAACAAGCCGATTAAATAAAAGTATCAGTGAAAAACGTGAGGAAAATCCTGCATACTATGATAGTTTTTCTAAGCGTATAAAGGATGCCTTAGAACTTTATAAGAATCAAGTTATAACTGAAGCAGAGTATCTTAGTAAAATGCGTTCTATCATGGAGGATTATCACGCACATAAGAGTACAGTTACATATCCCGATGCTATAAAAAATGATGTTCATGCTCAGGCGTTTTATGGTGTTTTGACTGCTATTTTTGATGAAGTTGAAAACGAACTTCTTACTCCTGACTTTGTTGCAGAGATTTCTGTAGCGATAACAAAAATAATAGCAAAACACAGCAAGGTCGATTTTACAAACAATGTTACTGTTCATAATCGAATATCTCAAGATATAGACGATTTATTCTTTGAGTATGAAAAAGAAAAAAATCTTATTCTGTCTTTTGATGTTATTGATAAGGTTATTGAGAATGTCAAGACTGTTGCACTCAGGAGGTTCTAAGGTATGAATAATACTTTTTTTAGAACTGTAAATGCAGATGGCAGGGAAATAAAATATATTCTCGAACAGAAAAACGTTAAAAATTTAAACCTCAGGATACATAAAGACGGAAAAGTTTATATGTCTGCAAATGAAGACGTTAGTTTTTTAGAGGCCGACGATTTCATAATTAGAAAAAGTGCCTATATTTTTAAGGCTATTGATCAATTCTCAGAAATGCAAAAATATCAGCTTAAACCTAAGCAGTATGTAAGCGGAGAAACTTTCTATATAATGGGACGGGGCGTAAGACTCCAAGTTATTGAAGATGAAGAAGAATTTATATATTCAGATGGAGTTTATCTTTTTTTGCATACAAAATTTGCGGATAATTTTGAAAAGAAAAAGAAAATGATATGCAAATTTCTTGATGAAGAATGTGAGTATGTTTTTCGCCAGATACTTGATGAAAAATATTTGTCTTTTCAAAAATACGGAGTAGAATGTCCCTCATTAAAAATCAGAAATATGGATACTCGCTGGGGTTCGTGTCTTACTAAAAAGAAAACTATAATTCTTAATAAAAGGCTTTTAGAAGTGCCAAAAGGATGCATTGAATATGTTATAGTTCATGAACTATGTCATCTTATTCACCCAAATCATTCAAAACAATTTTATCAATTCTTGGCAATGATGATGCCGGACTGGAAAGAAAGAAAGAACGTCTTAGAAAAAAGCGCAATTTACGGTTTATAAACTAAAGTAGGCGTTTAAATGGATATTTCCGGTGCCTTTTATCATGTTTTATTTCCATCCAAGTTGTGAAATTCTGACTATAGCTGTATAATCAAAATATATCTTTGAGTCGGAGGTTTCTTTATGGAAAATAAAATCGTAGACAGTAAAGTTTACCCTTTAAAAGAACTGTTTTTAGATAAATTTGATGTTGATTTTTATCAGCGAGATTATGTATGGAAGAAAAAGCAGATTGAAGATTTGGTGTCTGACCTTTCAATAGAGTTTTTGAAGAATTGGAAGGAAAGCGATTCTCTTCCGGCTGTTAGTGAATATGATCCGTATTATATGGGGGAAATAGTCCTTTCTATAAAAGGCGGCAAGAGAAGTTCTATAATCGATGGACAGCAAAGAATCACTACACTCACATTATTTTTGATATATTTATTGAGAACCTATGGTCATGTAGAGGGTTTTCCTACAGATGTAGAAAAGTTGATATATGATGATTATTATGGACAGAAGCTATTTAACTTGGAAATTGATGACCGTAAAGAATGTATGATGTCTCTTTTTAAAACAGGAGATTATATTCCAAAGGCAAAGGACTCACCTTCTATACATAACTTAGTGGAAAGATATCATGACATTTCTGAATGCTGGGATGAAAGAATTACTGAAAAGAATATAGTCAGCTTTGCTTATTGGGTAAAAGAAAAGGTGATGTTTTCAAAGGTTTGGACAAACAGCGACGAGTTTGCTTATGTGATTTTTGAAACAATGAATGACAGAGGTGTTTCTTTAACACCGGTTGAAATGCTTAGAAGTTATCTCCTCGCCAAAATAGATGATAATAAGCGAAGTGCAGCTATTGCAGAATTTAATGATATTGTAAAGAGATTAAGCGATATAAAGCTGTCCTCCAAATCAAAAGCAGAATTTGAATTTTTTAAAATTTATTTCAGAGGCCACTATGCTGAAGATCTATCTCAGAATAATTCAATGTCTGACTTTGTAAGAATAGGCAGAGAGTTTCATAGATGGGTAAGAGACAAGGAAAAACTTTTAAAGCTAAGTTCTTCAGATGACTATATTAGATTTATCCATGAGCTAACTTATTTTTCAGAACAATACGAGTATATCAATAACTTGGTTCAAAGTAGAAATACAAATGATTTTTTGTATTTTATAGTCAATAATGATTACGGATTCACTTTGCAGACAGCATTGATTTTGAGCGCTTTGAACTACAACGACAGTGTAGAAATCGTTGATGAAAAAATTAAAGTAATCTCTAAATATTTAACTAAAGTCCTTTCATGGAGAGTGTGGAATCACTATATGATTTCTCAAAGCACAATGGAATCAACAATATACTCATTATGTAAAGATATAAGAAATCTTGATTTGGAAGCTTTGAAAAAGCTCTTGGATTCTGAACCTATAGAATTGCCATCTTTAGAAAATGCACCTATCCTCAATCAGCAAAACAGGCCTAAAATAAAAGTACTTCTTGCACTTATAACTGAAATTGTGGCAAAGGAATCAGGAACTCCTGATTATATTCTTAATAAAAAAGATATAGAAGTAGAACATATATGGTGTAACCATTATGAACAGCATCTTTCTGAATTTGATAATGAATCTGATTTTGCAACAGTAAGAAATAGTATAGGAGATCTTTTACTATTACCAAAAAGCTTTAATGCATCTTATGGAGATGATACTTTTAATTCAAAGGTTGAACAGTATTTTTCTCAAAATGTATTGGCGCAGAGCTTGAATATAAAAAAATATTCAAACAACCCCGGATTCATAGATTTCATTCACAAATCAAGATTGCAGTTTAAGGCATATGATAATTTTGATAAAGAAGCAATAAATGAAAGAACAGAACTTTATAGAAGCATATTAAAATGGAATTGGAAGAAATAATTTTCCCCTCTGTAACCAAAGAAAGCCCCAAACTTAGTTAATTCTAAGCCTGGGGCTTTTTCTTTTGCAAAATTTTCAATTCTCGGTTGGCAAATCATAAAAAAGTGAGCAATAGAAAGGTGAAAGAGGTGACTTTATGTTAAACAGAAAAGAAATGATTCATCGTAATTATTACATGATACCAAATGCCATCTTCACTTTGGATTTGTGCGCCGGAGAGATAGCTGTCTATAATTATCTTCTGTTTTTAGAAGATAGGAATACTTATACCTGCTACCCAAGCTATCGTAAGATCGGCAGCGCAGTTAAGATGAACTGCAAGACAGTTGCAAAGTATGTTCGTATGCTTGAAGGTAAGCATCTTATTGAAACTGAGCCAACAAGCATCATCACTCAAAAGGGCATAAAGAAAAACGGAAATCTAAAATACACAATCCTTCCTATAACAGAGGCAACGAAGTTTTATGTGGATTCGCAGGGTAGGAAGCTGGATGCATTTGAGGAGCAGAAAAAGGCCAGAATTTTAAAAGCGGTTTTGGAAAAGCAGGGAGTTAAGTTTCAAGATGAGGCTCGAGAAAGCTAAAGCCTCCCTGTGCCCGTGTGAGGGCGAATTTGGGGCTTTCTAAAGGAAAGCGGATAGTTTAACGAGTGAGAAGATAAAGGCAGAATTTAAAGCTTTTTAGGCGAAACCTACTTTTGAGAATTTATAAGGGGGTGTCAATATGCACAATGCCAAGCTTGATTTTGCAGAATTTCGAGTTATCGAAAATAGTGCAGGATAAAAGGGAGGTGAACATAGTAAGAATCCTCCCTGCAAAACTTCGCACCGCAATGCGGAGCGTTGGTAATTATGCCAGGTTGCTGTAATTGGAGTAAAAAATTGTGGAGGGTGGTTTTTATCAGCAGCAACTCGAGGAAAAGTGCATCAGAAAGGCAAAAATGGAGGTGTGTAAAAAGGTAGCTGTGTCTTAAAAAATCCTTGAATGACGCAAATTGATAACAAAGTGATAATACTCCCACACATGGATAGCTTTCGTTTGTGTGTTGTGGTATATGTGTGTGCTTGAAAGAAGGTGTTTTAATGACAAAGAGAAGGCCGGATGGTGACGGCATGGTGAGAAAGCGAGAAACTAACAAGTGGGAAGGGCGCATAGTTGCAGGGCACAAGGATGACGGCACGCCCATTTTCAAGTATGTTTATGCCACCACGCAGAAGGAAGTAATGCTGAAACTCCATCAGCTAATTGAAATTTACAGGGATGTTGAGCTTACCGAGGACAGCTCCATGACTATGAAAACCTGGCTTTACAAGTGGCTGGAGGTGTATAAATCAGGCACCATTCGAGAAAGCACGATGAAAAGCTACCGCCACATGGTGGATTTTTATATCCTGCCCTACATAGGAAAGAAGAAAATTTTAGAGGTCACGCCCTTTGAACTTCAGAGGCTGTATACACGACTTAAGAAGTCGGGACGAGTTAACAAGGCCACGAAGAAGGGTGAGGAGCTGTCAGATACCATGGTGAGAAGCATACATTTTCTTCTTCATCAGGCCATGGAAGATGCCAAAAACGCACGCATGATACCCTTTAATCCAACGGAAAAGCTGACGATTCCAAAGTCAAACTACAAGCCCAAAACCATATTAGACGACAGCCAGCTGAAAGCATTTTTAGAGGAAATCAAGAAGGAAACAAGGTGGTACGTCTTCTTCTATACCGAGATAACAACAGGGCTCAGGCGAGGTGAAATCTGCGGACTAAAGTGGACAGACTTTGATGCAGAAACAGGAGCCTTGAACATAGTGCGAACCCTCCATGCCAAAAGCGGCAATATTATTGAAGGAGATACCAAAACCGAGCAGGGCAAGAGAAAGATTATGCTGCCGGAAAGTACTGCGGAGCTTCTCAGAATGAGAAAAGCGACAGCCACTTCTCAATGGATTTTTCCAAACTTTCTAAAGCCTGAGGAGCCTGTAAATCCTTCCTCTGCCTACACAGAACTAAAGAAAATTCTCAAAAACGCAGGACTTCCTGCCATAAGGTTTCACGATTTAAGGCATACTTTTGCAACCCACGCTCTCACAGGTGGGGTTGATCCAAAGACCTTGTCGGGCATCTTAGGCCACACCAACGCCTCCTTCACTCTCGACACTTACACCCATGTTACAGGTGATATGCAGGAAAAGGCAGCGGAAATTGTGGGGGATTTCATAGGAGATATTTGCGGAGGTGGTATATAAATGGCACGAAAGAGAAAAAACGGTGACGGTATGCTGCGCCTTCGCTCTGACGGAAGGTGGGAGGCAAGGCTTCTTATCGGCTACACAGACAAAGGCAAGGCCATCACTAAAAATGTAACTGCCAAAGATAAAGACGATTGCATTAAGAAGTTTGAGGAGCTGAAGGAGAAGTACGAAGCCTCTAAGAAAGACGAAGTAAGCCCTCATATGTGCTTCGGTGACTGGCTCATATTTTGGTATGAGAATTATTCAAAACCAAGATTAAGGGTTGGTACAAGGCAGAAATACGAGAACATGATATACAAGCACATCATACCTGCCATAGGGAAAATACCTCTGGACAGGCTATCTCAAAATGACTTGCAGCAGTTTTATATGGAGCTTAAAACAGACGGCCGCATAAGAATGAGGGAAGAACATGGGTCCGGTCTTTCAGATAAAAGCATAAGGGACTGCCATGCAAGATGCCGTTCTGCTCTGGAAAAGGCCTGTGAGGAAAAGCTAATACGGCAAAATCCTGCGGAAGGCTGCCGACTTCCTTCAAAGACAAAGAGAAACCTTCAAGTCCTTACAAGAGAGGAAATACAGAAACTTTTCATACAGGCAAAAGAGGAAAGATACTACGAACTTTTCCTTTTAGAAATTTCCACAGGGCTTAGAATAGGCGAATTAACAGCTCTTCAGTGGAAGGATTTAAACTTTGATACCTGCCGCCTCAATATAGAAAGACAGGCTTCTCGAGTAGACGGAAAATTATTTATAAGCGAACCTAAAACCAAAGCCTCCATAAGAACAGTCATACTTCCAAAGTATGTTGTGGAAGTTCTTAAATCTTACAAAGAAAAATGTAAATCCCGCTGGATCTTCCCATCTCCTGTAAACGAAGATGAGCCCCTTGCGTCTTCAACCTGTCGCAAAAGGCTTCACAAGATTTTAGATCACGCAGGGTGCAAGGATGTGAGATTCCATGATCTGCGCCACACTTTCGCAACAACGGCCCTCTCCTACGGCATGGATGTAAAGACTCTTTCCTCTGTTATCGGTCATGTTTCCGCATCCACAACTTTGGATATTTACAGCCACATAACCGAAACCATGAAGAAGGATGCTGCGCAGAAAATTGATGCCGAGATAGGCGGTGTAACGCCCTGTGAGGAAGGTTTTAAGCCACAGACAGTAAAGACCAGACCGCCCGTTGTAACAAACTTTACAGCCTATAAAGGCAAAAAGAGAAGGGACGGAACAGGCAGCCTTCGCAAGATAAGCGAAAACACATGGGAAGGAAGATATGTCCGCACCTGGCCAGACGGCAAAAGGCATCCTCAAAATGTCTACGGCAAAGACCGGGAGGAATGCACCCAAAAGCTTAAGAAGCTTATAGAAGAAACGGACAAAAAGATAGACGAGATGAAGGAAAAGGGTGAAACTGAGGTCAGCTTCCCGACTGCATATACTTCAAAAGCAAGGATAAGAGATTACATGAAAGAGCATATGGATGAAACCAATAAGACAACCATAGCGAAAGCAACAGGTACAGACAGGGGAACTGTCAGAAGGTACTGGGAGGAGATAATGAAGGAGCTGAGGGTGGGGTAAAAAGTGGATGGCTGTAAACAAAGAAAGAGGTTAGCTGGAGTGCTAACCTCTTTAGTAAAGCCTAAGGCTTGAAATTTTAACTGTTACAAAGGAACTTGATTCCTATTATTACGGAAGAACTAATCCTGGAAAAATGCATAAACAGGATAAATGTGCTCGTACATCAGCTGCTTTGCTTTTTCAGCATCCTTTTCCTCTATGGCTTTTAGGATGTTTCTGTGGCCGACCTGATTTGTGTATATATGTTTTTCAACTATGAAGGAAAGAGCATCAGCCTGTTTTATCTGCTCAAAAATAGTACCTATAAATTTTTCCATTATTTCATTCTTTGCAGCTTTTGCAACCATAAGGTGAAAAATATAAGTGGACTCAAAATATTTGCTGTAATTTTCATACTGCTGGCGATCCATTTTTCCATCCAGAAAATCTGAAATTTCTTTTAGCTCTTCATCTTTTCTTCTAAGTGCGGCATAATAAGCTAAATCGGGCTCTATTATCATCCTGATTTCGAAAAGATCTTTTATTTTAGAGTTTTTGCTTAATACATTCCAGAATTCAAACTGGACCATATTTTCTTTTGCATTAGGTGTTACAAAAGTTCCTTTTGCAACCTTAGATTCCAGTATACCAAGTGTTTCTAAAGCTTTGAGAGCTTCTCTGATAACATTTCTGCTTACGCCGAAAGCACCTGCCAGCTCAACTTCAGTAGGTATTTTAGATTCAACCGGCCATTCATCGTTCTTTATCATTTCCAAAATGGTATTAGATATTTTTTTAGCCAGTTTAGTCTTCTCAATAGGTTTTATTTCCATTTTGATCTCCCTTGCAGTTGATATATATAATTTATCATTTTAGAATGTAAAAAACAAGTGTATAGGTTAATACCGATGTGATAAACATTATTTACAGACGCTAAAAAGCGACTGTAATATCAGTCGCTTTTTAGCTGTTAGATTTATGAAGACAATTTACTTTAATTGAGGATTTGTCGTTTTATTTTTAGTGAGAATACTTACAACTAAGAGTGCCATACCGGAAGGAACTATACCCCAGATTGCGTAAGGAATCTTTGTATTTAATGTCATTGAAGCTGCACATGTCGCAATACCTACAACCATTCCTGCGATAATACCATACTTGTTGAGGATCTTCTTCTTTCTGAGAGCATAGCCTAAGAAGATGGGGCAAACAAGGCCGGCTGCTGAGAATGAATATGTAGCTACAAGCATCTTCATAACAGCTGGGAAGAACAATGAAATACAGCATGCGACAAAGAGAACAAGTGCTGAAAGAAGTCTTGAAATCTTAAGAGATTTTTCCTCTGTCGTGTCTGGCTTGTAAAGCTTGTAAATATCTCTGTTAAGATTTACAACTATAGACTGAACTGCACTGGAAATAGTAGACATGATTGTTGCAACGATAAGTCCGGAGAATAAAGCTAAAAGCCATACGGGCATTTTTGTGAATAACCAGCCTGTTGCCATTTCGCCGTCAGCAAGATTAGAATTTACAGATCTTATAGAAAGGCCCATTAAAATAGCCCAGATATAAGCTGTAATAGATGTTACTGTTGTGAGGAAAAGGCTCTGGTTTACCTGCTTTGTTTCTTTTAAAGCGAAAATTCTCTGGTAATACATCTGGTTTGTAAGTCCGCCAGGAACGATGGAGAATATCCAAAGAAGGACGGTATACCAGCCTACGGAAAACATGGACTTAGGAAATGTAGAAATTTCAGGAGGAACATTTGCAAATACATTTGCTGTTCCGCCGCCCATATTTATTACGAATACAACGGTTATAATAGCTGAGATTATCATCAGGCAGGAGAAGATAAAATCTGTCCATGCAACTGTTTTAAGTCCTGCAGGCATTACGAAGAATAAACTTATGATACATAATATAATTACAAGAACGTTAAATGGAATACCGCTTATCTGAGTATATAGCTTTCCGAAAGCGTTCAGGTTGGAGCATATCCAGCCTAAGGGAACAACTGCAGCCAGAATTGCAGATAAAACTCTAACAGTTCTGCTGGGGCCTGAGAAATCCTCAAGAATTTCAGGAATAGTTGTAAATTCTTTTTCTCTCAGCCATTTTGCGATAAACATAAGGAGAAAATACGGAATCTGGCCTAATATGCCGTAAAGTAATACAGACCAGCCGTTGTTGTATCCGTTTCCTACCTGACCAACCAATATACCGCCGCCCATAGCAGTTGCAAACTGAGTTCCTACGATTACATAGAGAGGAAGACTTCTGCCGCCTACATCCCAGTCATCATTGGAAAGTCCGCCTGCTCTTCTTGAGGATCTCTTTGTTATTAAAATATTTAAAACGAAAGTTGCCGATAAAATTACAAGTGTGCTTATTATTACAACTGTGAAAGAGCCGTTCATAAATTTAGCCTCCTACCTGAATATAGTTGAGGAATTCATCTTTAGTTTTAAATCTGTCGAGCTTCATTGATTCAAAAGTTCTGCCGGAATCCAGCTTATCTCCCAAGACTGCGTGTGCAATCTCAATGAAAGCAGAAATGGTAGGAACTTCAATCCCTGCTCTTTTGGCAAGTGCTTCCAGAGGTACAAGACAGTACGGAACATCCTCCAGAAGGTATCTTGTTTCAAGGCTGTGACCGCACATAATACCTTCATAGCTTCTGCAGGTATGTATTGCACTGTAAAGTGTGGAAGAATCTACATCATATTCCTTTGCATAAGATTCGGCGCATGTCGGCATTTTTAATCCATATGCTTTGGCGATAGATAATCTTTCTTTATCAATTTTTTCTGCACATTTTGCGATAGACGGTGTAAATCCATCTATATAATACTGAAAATCCGCTCCGCTTTCAATTCTGCCTATGTTCAAAATTGTAGGCGCTGGATGAACTATACAGTTGAGATTTTCCATTGAGACATAAATGGAATTGGGCGCCATTTCAATTCTTCCGGGATAAACCATATTAAATATCTTAGATACATGCTCATTGTCTGATGCAGGGAGCGCAGAAGCTGAAATTTCATCTTTAATGCCAAATACCTGAACCTCACCATTTTTAACTATACGACATGCGTAAAGAAGAGTACAAGTTGCAGCTAAATAATATCTGACTGAGGTATGTTCTCTCAAAACATTATCTACATCAATGATACTTAAAGTTGAGCCGGGATGGAGGATAATTGTAGAATCTTCAGTAATATAAGGTGCCATCTTTTCTACAACCGACTTATGATAAATAGAAGGTATAGTAATAAAAATAATTTTTGCATCTTTTACTACTTTGCCTATATCCGTGCTTGCCATCTTGATTGTGCCTTCACAGTTTACGGCTCCGGTAAGCTTTATAGTCTTAATTTTATTAAGCTCCCAGCATGTATCTTCATTTACATCAAAAATATTTACATCAAATCCTAAAGAAGCAAAATGGCCGGCAGATGTCTGACCGCCGTTTCCTGCTCCGATCACTGCAATTTTTGCCTTGTTTCCCATTTTTAATACTCCCTTTAAAAGAGGTGCATTTTATTTCCGGCCGGCTGAATAATTTGCGCTTCTAAATTTATTAACTCAATTATATCCTTAAAAAAACAGCATGTCAAGGATAAAGTACTATTGTAGTACAATATAAAAAGTGCTAATATAATAACAAAATAGTTGAATTTGTCTATTAATTGTTCAAAAATAATATAAAGGTATAATTTAAGTGGTGCAAAATAAATAATACATATTTTAAATATAAAAAATCTTGCATCAAAGAGTAAATAATAGTTTGTAAATAATAACAATAGATTTTTTAAATTGTTGTATGAAACAATTCTGAAAGTTAGAGGACTTCAGACAGAAATCGTTGGCTGTAAATAAAGAAAAGAGGTCAACATTTTCAGCTGACCTCTTTAAACTTTTATTAGAAAAACATTATATAGTAAATGGGAAGATATGTGATTTTGCCTTTGGTGGTTATTGTCCTTTCATTGGATACTACAAAAGCTTTTTTAATATGGTAATCTTCATTTGAAGTAAATTTATTCAGTGCAGAATGAACGGTATAGTCCTTGCCGGATTTTACTTCTATGGGTACAGCTGAGAGGCTTTCATAGTCATCAATGAGATAATCGACCTCACCGTTTTTTCTGTTGTCGTAGTAGTAAAGCTTGTGCCCGTGTGCTATAAGTTCGGAAGCAACTACTGTTTCATAAACAGAGCCTAAGTTTATGCTGCGCTCATCATCCATTACAGCCCTTATGTTGTTGTCGTAGAGTATTCCGGTTAAAATTCCTGCATCGTTGAGGTAAAGCTTCAAAAGATTCTTTCCTGCTGATTCGATCAAAGGAAAAGATGGATTTGAAATGGCCTGCACATCAAGGACAATACCTGCACTTATGAGGTATTCAAATTCATCTGCATAGCTTGCAAAGGATTTGCCTGCCTTGTTTTCTATGGATTTAACAATGACTCTTTTCTTTTTGTTCTCCATATTTGAGGGGATAAGGTCATAAATTCGGCGTATCAAGAGCTTGTTTTCACTGCCATATTTAGAAGAATCTGCGGCGTAATAGTCATGAATCTCACTTTGAACTTCACGAACAGCCTGGATGTTTTTAGTTTCAAGATAGGTGTTTACCGCATCGGGGAGACCGCCCACCAAAAGATACTTCCTGAATAAATCCATCATCTTGTTGTGAACAGCTTCGTCCAAAGATTCAAGCCTTTCAAATTTCTTTCTCATAGACGAAATAACCAGGTCATTCATTCCGTTGGCATAGAGAAATTCTTCAAAATCTAAAGGGAACATCCTTATCTTTTTGATGCTGCCCATAGGAATTGAAGTAGTAGCTGAGAGAGTAACTCCCAAAAGAGAACCGCTGGCTATATAGGTGAATCTGTTATCCTGCTGCAGGAATTTAAGCAAGGTCAAAAGCTGAGGATAGGTTTGAATTTCGTCAATGAAAATTAAAGTGTTGTCCTTTTCCTTCATAAGATTGCCGTATGTCATGCTGACCTGCAAATAAAAATCCTCAACAGTTTTTACATTTGCAAAAAGCCTGTCGCCTATGGAGTCCTCAATCATATTTATTTCAATAAAATTAGAAAAGAGGTTTTTTCCCACATGGCGGATAATATATGTCTTGCCAACCTGTCTTGCACCGTCTACAAGCAGGATTTTTGAAGAACCGGATGTTAAATGCTGCTCTATTTCTTTTGAAATTTTCCTGTAAAGCATGATAAAACCTCCTGTGATTACTTTTCAATTAAATCTTAGCATATAAAGTACTACTTTTCAATATATTTTTACCCTTAAAAGCATTACTTTTCAATATGATTTAGGAGATAAAATAATTATTTTTCAATGTTTTGAAGTTGTAGGGTAAAAAGGGGATTGCTGCAAATAGAAAAAGAGGCTAGCTTAGGTGCTAACCTCTTTTCTCCAAGTATAATTGAATCCAGTTTCTTGAATAATAAATATTAGTCAAGTAAAAATATAAGTTTGTATATTTGTAGTGGTTTTTGTCTAAAGAGTGCTATTTCCAATCTAGAATGGCACTCAATTCGCAAAATTCTGATCGAGCAGTTTTAAATATATCAGAATGCCTTAGCTTTTCTTCATCAAACGATATTATTTCATTCTGATCAATCGAGATGCAGTCAGGACATTCTTTTATAATAAAACTGGATAGATGACGAGGAATACCAAGAATCTGTAATGATATAATTACAGGGTCAGTTGTTCCATATTCGATATAATCAACCCATTTCTGTGCTGTATTATTTCCTAAAAGCTGATTACAAATGAGGCTGTAGTTTAATAAATAATTTTTGATTTTAAAGCGTAGGGATGTATCTATATCTGCCATTAATTCGTTGATTATGTGGTTGGTTAAGAATCTCTGAGTGGAATTATAATAACGATATTTTCCTTGGTAAAATACGCTTCCTTTTTTGTCGTAGTATCTTATCAATCTATTGATTATTAAATTGAGGGGATCTCCTTTGATCCAAGAATACATTAAAACGGAAAAATATTCCAAACGAGTATAGCTACGAACCATGGGATTACGCCCACTGGATTCTTCTATATCCCAATGATAAGTATTATACAAAATTTCGAGAATTTTTAAGCAAGCTTCTTGTGAAAACTCCGTTGGAAGTAGTCGTAAATCAGGATTGTCCCATATTTCATTTTGATATTTCAATTTAATAGTGGAGGATTGTTCCAAAATATTTAAAGGGATATGATTACTTTTAGCAACCCATGCGAGAATTTTCTTTGCGTCAGAATTTTCCTTTAAAAAGTTACTACTTAGAACAGAATCGCTTTTTCCGATTTCATGAATACATAAAATGTTGGAATAATGCTTCCAAAGTTCTTGCTGTACCTGGGATGCAGATTTATTTGTGAAAGGCTTTCCTGTTATAGCATTACCTATATTTGTGTAGAAATTTTTCTCGCCACGTATAATGGTAGGCACAACCTTCTTTATTGTACGGTTACGAACCACTGTTAAATCCTTTTGTGGTGTGTCCCATCGATTTTCTTTTCTTTCAGATCGTACACAGATGATATTTCCACTTAGTTCCTTTGTGAATCGTCCTGCACGTCCAGCAAGATTCCAAAAATCGATATCACTAAATTTAGTCAATCCAATTGCATTGTTTAAAATAAAAATATTTTTTGCAGGTAGATTGACTCCCTCTAGTAAGGTTGATGTACAGAATACATATTCCAATTCACCTTCAGAAAATAAAATTTCCACTTGTTCACGAATTCTTTGGGGTAATCTTCCAAAATGGAAAGCGACTCCATGTCTTACGCAGTCAATTAGAAAATAATCTTTATGAACATAGTTTTTTATAAGGCGAAGGAAATCCTCAATTTTAGAACTGCTCTTACAAGGTAGTGTTTTGGAAAATAAACATGAATATTTAATAGTGTCTTCAATAGTATTGCAGTAAACTATGTTTTGGACATTTTTCCCAGTACTTGTTAGGAAATTCCATAGTTCATCTAGAATCTTTCCATTTTGTTTGAATGTATATGGTATAGGAGTATCTACATTTGTATCTGAAAATAACGTAGCGTTCTGTTCTATAAAATCAAAGAAATATCGGTTTTGTGCTACGGGAGAATCTTTGATTACCATGGTTTCTACTTGGCTTTTTTCAAAAAGTTCTAGGAATATTTCTGCGTTAGGAATATTAGGAGATGAAAAATATAAATTTACACTTTTACGTTGAGCCAATAGAATTGCATGGTAGTAGAGTGGTGCGCGGGAATCTCTTTGAGAGATGATTTTATGTGCCTCGTCGACGAACATATATGTGACTACAGGATTATCTGTATCAGAAACATATGATATCCATCGTTCGGGAGTAAAAACATAAATATAATGATATGTTTCTTTTTGAAACATATGGGGAATAACGGGATGTGTCAGGATTTTGTATGCTGGATGTTTTATTTCGCTTCTTAACTTAGAACTGATTTGATTTATAAGTGCTCTCGTTGGTACAAGGATAACAATATTATCAGAGCCATTTCTTGACTCAATTATGTGATTAATAAACGCACCAATCATCATTGTTTTGCCAAAAGAGGTCGGACCTGAGAAGCTAAAATGGTTACTATTCTTTAATTTTTCAAAAAGGGCATATTGAG